>OHMN01000017.1_pt1 | contig 155785 bp, 134 predicted proteins | sample 1569361 | NCBI WGS metagenome assembly OHMN01 (sample SAMEA3541508, study PRJEB24748) | human gut metagenome | biome: human gut; feature: human-associated habitat; material: faeces | place: China | collected 2012
AGGAACCGCTGCTGAACACGCCTCCGTCCAGGCAGTCCCAGATTCTCCGGCAGCGTTTTCCAGCCTCTTCCATCGGAAGGGAGGTAGCTAAAAATTTCCTTCCAGGAAGGCTGCGAAACCACAGAGCCGTCTCCTCACTCACCGCTTCTCCTTCCTCTGCCAGCGTACCGTCTGCGTCGAAAAACCAGGCCTTCACTGGTTCTGGAATACGAAACTGGGGATAGGGGCCAAACACACCTCTTCCCGGAAAATCGCTGCGCCCGGAAGCCGCCAGGTAGCAGGTACACCGCTTTCTTCGGCAGACTGCCTCTTTGGCAGCCTCCTCCTGTCTGGATATCAGTCCTCCCTTTGATGCCCGGGATGCGGAAAGATTGCACATTCCTCTCCTTCCGTCTGCCTCCAGGAAAAGACGGCTGCCGCAGAGAGAAGCGTCTGCCTTCGGCCAGAAAAATTCCCGGAAAAACCAGGGATCCAGCTCCAGAAACCCTTTCTTTTCCTCCCGCGTACAGGGACGTCCCAGCCCATCCATCCGGTTGATCCACAGATAAATGTCCTCTGGCAGCAAATTCGCCAGCTTCCTGATATCCGCAATGGCCGCAGGATTTCCCACTGCGCCCACGGAAAATCTGGCTCCCCGCTCTGAGAGGTATCTGCATTTTTCTGCAAATGCCTGCGGCTGCTCTATCTCTGGGTGAAAAGTGGCCCAGATTCTGAGCTTTCTGAGCTCTCCCCCTTCTTTTTCATAATGTTCCAAGCAGCGTTCCGGCTGAAAGCTGAGATTCGTCTGCGCTCCCACCGCCTCCACGAAAAAAAGGCGGCTGAGAGCCGCCATTTCCTTCCAGTAATAGCTGTGGATCAGGGCCTCGCCGTAGGGCGCTATCAAGATGCCCAGTTTTTCCTTAAAAACAGAAGCGCGTTCTGAAAGTCCCAGGACCAGACGGCGCAGAGCGGCCTCGTCCTTCTCAAGCTCCCGCCTGCTGCCGGGCCGCTTGGCAAAGGGACAGTAGGAGCAGGCGTAATTACAGCTTTTTAAGCTTCCTCTGTACTGAATTTCCCGAATCTGCGTCATATCTGAAATTCCTCCATTTTCCGCCTTACCTCAGAGGAAATAAATTCAGGCCCCAGGGCGTCCGACCACCCGATTCCCTCCTCTGTCAGCCCAAGAATCAGGCCCCGTTCTCCCGTCTCCTGTGTCCTCTCCTCCTCTAACGCAAGGCCCTGCTCTTTCCATTGTCTCAAAAAAGGAAAATCTGCTTCTGGCTCCGTTCCAAATCTGCTTCGGTAGGCGTCCAGGGAAATCCCCGGTCCAAACAGCAGATGTTTTGCGCTGTAACGCCTCTTTTCCTCGTCCTCTGAAAGCACAATCCCATAGGGAACCGCCAGATAATCCTCTGTATCCAGAAATTCCTGAATCCGCTTTCTGCACTGGCTGGGGCGCACTGCAAAGGGCGCGCAGGCGTGGAGATTTCCCAGATAGCTTCTTCCGCCGCATCCCAGAGACAGCGTATTTCCGTAGCCGCACTCCCGGAAAGACATCGGCCTGTCTGACCGCACAAAGCGGCGCATGGAATCTCTTCTGTAGCCTCTGGCCTTCAGAAAAGAAACTGCCTCACAGTAGAGACTGTAAGCCTGTTCCTCGTCTGCAATTCCCTCTGCCATGGAAACTCCCTTCCGCACATACAGAGGGTACAGAAACAGCTCCTGGGGCTCAAACGAAACAGCCTTTGCCACAGAGAAGAGAAAGCTCTCCTTCGTCTGGCCTGGAACTCCGTAAATCAGATCCAGATTCACGCAGTCAAAACCTGTCTGTTTCATCAGCTCCAGCGCTTTTTCGGCCTGAGCTGCCCTGTGGCGTCTTCCCATTGTCAAAAGTTCGCTGTCCAGAAAACTCTGGACGCCTATGCTCACTCTTGTGACGCCGTTTTCTCTTAAAAGGGCAAGTTTTTCCTCTGTCGTCTGGTTGGGCGCCGTCTCCACAATGATTTCCGGCTTCTCTGTCATGGGCGCCGTCCTTTTCACAATGGAAAACATCCGCTGCAGCTGGGCCGGAGAGAGGAGAAGGGGCGTTCCTCCTCCCACAGTCAGACTGGAAAAAACCGGCATTTTTTCCTGACGCTCAAACATCTCCCGGTACTGAGAAGCCTGGATCTCCACCCGGTCCAGATAAGCTTCTATCAGCGCCGGGTCAGCGCCTGCCACAGAAAACAGATTGCAGTATCCGCATTTGCTCTCGCAGAACGGAAGATGGATATACCACTCGTTCTCCCTATCCGCCAGCAGACCGGCCCTGTCCTCCAGACTCACTCCCTCTAACGGCCGGTATGCCGTTTTATGGGGATAGCTGTACATATATTGAACGTATCTGCGCATTACCTCTCTCCTTTGCTTCCCGCCGCCTTCTGCGAAAGGAAAAAATGCTTGTACGGCACTGCTTCCACTGCCGGATGGCTGATGCCGTGAAACTGGCAGCCGTCCTCTCCATAGCAGGTGCCGTGGTCAGAACAGCATATGACAAAAGCGTCTCCTCTCGTCTCTCTCCACCAGTCGAACAGACGGCCCAGCTGGGTATCTGCGCAGCGCAGGGCGGCCTTATGGCTCTCTATGGTGTCGTGCCTGGAAGCGTTCTCCCCCAGATAAAACCAGTTGGGATAGTGGATGGCATCTATATTCACATAGAGAAAAATCCTCTTCTCCCTGTCTGCCTCCTGAAGCTTCTTCTGAATGAAGTCCACCTGGTTTTTCGCGCTGTCCGGAACCTGGCAGCCAAAGCCAGGCTTCCAGAAACTATGTTTAAAGTATCCTGGAAACACGCTGCCAAGCTCTGTGCGCTTATCAAAAAACGCTACCCCGCCTACGCACCAGGTATCGTATCCGATCCGCTCCAGCCCCTCCATAATCGTGGCTCCCTCAAAAGCAAAGGCTCCGGGCGGCGTCATTCTTCCCATACCGATATTCTTGGGAAAAAACAGCATGCTTCTGTCTGCAATGGACCTGGCCTCCCATGGGCAGGGCAGAAAACCTGCAAACATGGCGTGGTGGGACGGATATGTAAAATTCCCCGGCGCCTGGCACTTCTGCCACGGTCCATACTGATTCAGCACAGGAGTATTGCCCTTTTCTTCCTCTTCCTTCGCCGCGTCGTAGCGCAGAGTATCCAGGCAGATAAAAAGGATATCCTTCTTTCCTGCCACCTCGTTCATATCAAAGGACGGCGCTTCTTTCGCGCCGAACTGCTCAAATGGTACGTCTGGTTTCAAATTTGTCCCCCTGTTCTTCCATCCAGGCTTTCATCACCTCTGCCTGGCGTCTGTAAATCCTGTTTTCCTGGTAAATATCCTGATAAAGCAGATCTCCCTGTCCGTTGATCTCAATGATTCTCGGCCTCAGACTGCCCCTTTCCAGCAGAATATCCGCGCCGAAGCTCATAAGGCCCGGAAAGACAAGCGAAGTCTGTCTGCAGAGTTCTTCCAGCTCCTCGCGCACAGAAAGAGGAAGTCCCAGCTCCCTGGCAGGCAGGGGATGGTTATTCAGGTGCAGATTGGTGAGAGGCCCCTTTGACAGGCGGGCCAGCAGAAAATCCAACTGTCCGAACTGCCAGACTGCCCTCAGATCGTAGCTGTAGCTCTGAAAGGAGGCCTTGGGGTACCAGCGCTCTGCCAGACAGTCCATGGAAAGAAGCTGGTCTAAAAAGGCTGCGATTTCTTTCCTGTCCCTCAAAACACGCAGCTTTTTCGTGTTGATCAAACTCTGTCCCCTCAGATTATCCTCCGCAGAAGCCGCGCAGGTATAAAGGGCGCCTGTGCCTTTCTCAGGATGAAATCTGAGCGCGCAGACTCCCGCCGCACCGGATCCCCAGACTGGCTTTAAAAAAATCTGGCTCTCCCTCTGCTCTGCCATCCAGGAAAGCAGCTCTTCTCCCCCTGAAAAACCGTTCTTCCCCTGTATCTGCAGCCCTTCTCCCGTCACAGGGATGCCAGCCTGAAGCAGGCGGCTCTGGCACTCCCTCTTATTGAGAGCCGACAGGATGCCGCCCGGCGTGTTCAGCCACTGGGTCTGAAGCCCGCTTTGCCTTCTGAGCTTCTCACTCTCCTCCAGGCGTTCCAGCGCTGTCCGGTACGCTCGGACGTTCTGCTCCAGATCCTGCAAAAAAACACCTGCGGCAGGAAACGGATCTAGCTTGACAAACAGATCCTGATCCGGAAGGGAGGGATGCTCCAAAAAGAGCTTCCAGTCAGAAAAGCCGAAAAAAAGCCCCGCTTCCGCTGCCGCCTTCTGAAAGTACCTGGTTCTCTTATGGCCGGAAACTCCCAGAAGATGTGCCTGTCTCACTCTGTCAGCATGGGGTACATCCAAAGCTCCCCATTATACTCGTCTGGAAGGTTCCGCTCTGAAACGTCCAGTTCCAGAGGAAGCGCCTTCAATTTTCCCTCCATCTCCTCTGTCATATAGTGGTAATGAAGATCCAGCTTTTTAACGTTGGGATACCCAGGCAGCCCTGCCAGAAGAACTTCGCCTCCCTTATCGTTCAGAGTTCCCTCCGATAAATCCAGAGTCTCTATCTGTCCGATATATTTGCTCTCCAGCACAGCGGCTGCCACCTCATTCTGAAGCTCGCTGTCTGTCAGGCCCAGGTAAGAAAGTCTGGGGAAGTCAGAATTAGCCAGAAGGCTCCTGATAGTGTCGATGCTGCCGTCAAAGCCGTAATCCTCCACCCCAATGTACAGCAGAAGCTTTTTCAGGTTTGGAAGATGGGCCTGCTCAATGCTTTTAAATACGTCCTCTGAAAGGCCTCCGCAGATAATCGTCAGTTCCTCCAGTCCCTCGTGAGAAATAGCCCCAAGCCGAAGTTCTGTGCTTCCTTTAATCGTCAGGGACTTTAACTGCGGCATGGCCTCATAGATCCTGCTGTAATCGCCCTGAATAATCCAGGAAACCTCGCATTCTTCAAAATCCATATCTCCGATAAACAGCGACGTAATGTGGGAAAACTTTTCTTTGTTCGCCACAATATCATCGATCATCTGCTGGCAGCCCTCTTCCCAGGAGGTTCCCCAGTCGCCAATCACCAGCTCTGTCAGAGAAGGAAATTCGCTGTCCGCGAGAATTTCCGGAATCATGGTCCTCGGTCCCTTTCCCTCCTCGGCCATATCGTAGTCGTAAAAATACTTCTTGCTTTTCGCCATAGGCTTCTCCTCTCTTTTCTCTAAATCTTCTCCAATTTTCCTTAAAGATAGTGTCAGTATACCATTTCCGCCTGATAAAGTCATCTAAAACAGTTGTGCTTCTCACAAAATTTCATTATAATAGTGTAGCTATGTAATCCAATCGACAGGAGAATGCACATGAACCATTTTTATTCTGATAAATCACTGAAAAACGGCGCAGATTCCGGCCGGCTCTGCCGCCCTGTTTCTGTGGAAGATATGATGGAAGCCAGAGAGCGGAGAGCCCGTCTCCAGGAACAGCTGATTGGGACGTATCAGGTCCCGGTGGTCAGCTTTACCCTGAATATCCCGGGACCGGTCAAAATTCTTCCGGGAACAGAGGAGTTTTTCCGCCGGGGATCAGAGTCTGTCCGGCAGGCCCTGAAGCAGGCTTCCGTGCCAGTTTTATTCGAGACCCAGCTGCGGGAGCACACTGGACTGGAGCTGTTTCTCTGCGCAGACGCGAAGCCGGAAACTCTCAAGCAGATTACCTCCTCTCTTGAGGAGGAGACGACTGGCGGACGGCTCTACGATATTGACATCATCCGCACAGACAAAAGCAAGGTTTCCAGAGAGGAGATCGGACTTCCCGGCCGCCGCTGCCTGCTCTGCGGAGAGCCGGCCCACGCCTGCTCCAGAAGCCGAAAGCACACGGTGGAGGATCTGGTTTCCCATATTCAGCAGCTGATGGCAGAGGACGCATTTTTAAACCACCTGTATCTGGCTGCCAGGGAATCCCTGACAGATGAGGTGTCCGCCACTCCGAAGCCCGGTCTGGTAGACCGTTTGGACAACGGTGCCCACCGGGATATGTGCTGTGAAACCTTTCTAAAAAGTGCCGGGGCAGTGGCTCCCTATATCAGGACTATGGCAGAACAGGGAATCCATTTTTCCAGGCAGACAGCGGATGAGGACAAAAAAGAACCGGATCTCCCTCTTCTCTTCTCCCAGATCAGAAAAACCGGCCTTCTGGCAGAAACAGCCATGTTTGACGCTGCAGGAGGAGTCAACACCCACAAGGGAATCATTTTTTCTATGGGAATTCTGGCTGCCAGCGCCGGATTTCTCTTCGGCCAGAGCAGGCTGAATCTGCCTTCTCTGAATCTGTCTGAGCTTCTCTCTCTGGCCGGAAAGCTCTGCCGGAAGGAAATTCAAGAAGATTTTTCAGCTCTGGAGCAGCGCAGACAGCAGGCAGATGCGAAGTCCGGAACAGGAAACGTCCATTTTTCCCACGGCGAAAAACTGTACCTCGCCTACGGCTGCCGGGGCATACGGGGAGAGGCCTCCGACGGATTTCCCGCTCTGTCCTCTATTTCCATGGCAGCTTTCTCCTCAGCCCTTGAGGCCCTTGGCGGAAAAACAGAGATTTCCGGAAATATCTGGAACAGAGCCTGCCTTCAGACTCTCCTCTCCCTCATGGCCCAGGTGGAGGACACCAATGTGATCCACAGAGGCGGAATGGACGCGGCCCTCTACGTCAGGGAGCAGGCCCGAAAGGCTCTTTCAGACGGCGGCGCAGTGACAGACGGATGGCAGGCACGCCTTTCGTCCATGAATCAGGACTTCATCGAGAAAAATATAAGCCCCGGAGGCTGCGCGGATCTGCTGGCTCTCACTGTATTTCTCCTCCGCCTGCAGGGAATCTCGCCAGAGGAACGCTTTTAATTATCGCAAATAAGGAGGATTTTATTCATGGCTTTTGACGGAATTGTCATCGCGTCCCTGGTTCACGAATTTAACCAGACCATCGCCGGCGGAAAAATCGCAAAAATTGCCCAGCCGGAAAAGGACGAGCTTTTATTTACCATAAAAAACAACAGGGAAAATTACCGGCTGCTTTTATCGGTCAACCCCAGCCTTCCGCTGGCTTACCTGACAGACAAAAACAAAAACAGCCCTCTGACTGCGCCGAATTTCTGTATGCTGCTGAGAAAGCACATTGGAAACGGAAAAATTATTTCCATCACCCAGCCAGGTCTGGAGCGGGCGGTGGAGTTTGAAATCGAGCATCTGGACGAGATGGGAGATCTCTGCCGGAAACGGCTGATTGTGGAGCTGATGGGAAAGCACAGCAATATTATTTTCTGTACCAGCGAGGGAATGATCATCGACAGCATTAAGCACATTTCCGCCCAGGTCAGCTCTGTCCGGGAGGTACTTCCAGGCAGGGAATACTTTATTCCCCAGACGGCCCGCAAACTGAATCCTCTGGAAACTGGCGAGGAGGAAATGGCCGCAGTGATGGAGCAGGCGCCGGATCCGGTAGGGAAAGCTCTCTACAGCCATTTTACAGGCATCAGCCCCGTCATGGCGGAGGAATTCTGCCATCTGGCCAGCATCGAATCCTCGGTTCCGGCAGCAGAGCTTTCAGAGGCAGAGCGGATTCATCTAAGCCGCACCTTCTCCCTGGCTATGGAGTCCGTGAAAGGCGGACAGTTCTCTCCCTGCATTCTCTATAAAGGCGAGGAACCGGTGGAGTTTTCTGCCCTTGCCTTTACAGCCCTTCCGGCAGACTGCTGCCTGAAGGAGTTCTCCTCCATGAGCCAGGTGCTGGAAACCTACTACGCCTCTAAAAATGTCATTACCAGAATCCGTCAGAAATCCTCGGACCTGCGCCGGATTGTCCAGACCGCCCTGGAGCGGAATTACAAAAAATATGACCTCCAGTTAAGGCAGTTAAAGGATACGGAAAAAAGAGATAAATTCCGGATCTACGGAGAGCTTTTAAACACCTACGGCTATGAGCTGGCCGGAGGGGAAAAGGAGCTTTCCTGCCTCAACTACTACACCAACGAGACCATCAGGATTCCTCTGGACGAGACGAAAACAGCCCAGGAAAACGCAAAGCGCTACTTTGAAAAGTACAATAAACTAAAGCGCACTTTCGAGGCGCTTACCGAGCTTACCGAGGAGACAAAGCGTGAAATCGACCATTTGGAGTCCATCAGCGCGGCTCTGGATATCGCCTTAAAAGAGGAGGATTTAACCCAGATTAAGATGGAGCTGACAGAATACGGCTTCATTAAAAAACATGGCCCCAATATGAAAAAGCAGAAGGTAGTAAGCAAACCCTTCCACTACCTGTCCTCCGACGGCTTCCATATTTATGTGGGAAAGAATAATTACCAGAACGAAGAGCTGACCTTCAAGCTGGCCACTGGAAACGACTGGTGGTTCCACGCCAAGGGCATCCCAGGCTCCCACGTCATTGTAAAAAGCGAAGGAAAAGAACTTCCAGACCGGGTATTCGAGGAGGCAGGAGCTCTGGCCGCCTACTACTCCAAAGGCCGGGACAATGAAAAAGTGGAAATCGACTATATTCAGAAAAAGAATATCAAAAAGGTGGCCGGAGCGGCCCCAGGATTCGTCATCTACCACACCAACTACTCCCTGGTAGCCGTACCAGGGAATAAGCTGGAGGAGGTAAATTAAAAACGGCAGTAAAGCAGGCAGAGCTGAATGGCCCTGCCTGTACTTGGAGGTGTGTTTATATTATTATGTATTCTGCTTGTTTCTCCCTTTCCTTTCCGGCTTAGCTGAATCAAGCAGCTCTGGGAATTTTTCCGAGATTTACTAAAAAATAATATGAACCGATGTATCCTGAACTAGAGCTAAAAACAGATCATTATCAACCACTTCCGTTACTAAAATTACAGAATGGTCATCCTGTATCTTACTGTAAGTAATCTTACGAATATCCTTCCTGTAATCCCCCAGATTTTCAATATTTATTTTCCCATCACGGAAAAGCTGGCAAAGAATAGCATCATTGCTCTTGTACGAAACCGGCACTGGCGTCCTTGAAGTAAATATTTCTCTCAAACTGGCCTCAGCCTTACGCTGGAACTCATAAGTATCACTATCTTGTGAATATATAGTCAGTGCCTCTGTTTCCGGATAATACCAGGAAACCACTTCTGCCAAAATTGTAATTGAAACCTCTCCGGCATTTTTCTTTTTTCTTCTACCTGAAGATAACGTTTGACCTGGAATCGGCCATTCCTCATAAAGCTTATTAATCCAATCCTTGTACGCATTCATGTCAAGCATATCATCTTTTTCTACAAATCGACGCAAATAGCTTTTTATTCTTCCAATCTGATAGGTTGAAGCAAGAACTATCTGATAGAGGTTACCTTCCTCTTGATTTGAAAGATTTGAATAATCTTCCTCTGCAATACTATGTATTGGATATCCCAGTTCAATCAATTTTTGCAAATAATTCGCTCTGCCTTCAGCATCATTGATTTCCACCAGCACCCATTCTGGAATAAGGATAAGATCATAATCCCTCAGAATATCATTGGATGGTACTCCTTTTACTTCTAATCCCTGCATAAATGAAATGGAAGATGTATCTAAAAGGGCGATATGCTTTTTATTGTCAATATTTGTTATTCTTGTTATTGTAATCATTCTCTCTTCCTCGTAATTATAGAGATTTCTTTCATAATATTTATTAGGAACTCTTCATTCTCTTTATGATAAGTAAGCTCTGGATTTGTGGCTTTGCTTCTTCTTATCCTCTCCTGCAAGGGCGATGTATTGATTACATAAGATGGTTTTACCAGACTATCATCCAAACCTAGTTCTTGAAACCGCTGCGGCATATCCTCAAATTCCAAGTCAAAAACTTCTTTAATTCTTTTAGCCAGTATTTCATTTTCACTCTGAACCGCATATTCATAAAGAGAAACCAACACCGCTTTATATGGAGACTGAAATGCTGACATACAGTGGAATATTTTCGAAACAAAATCCATCTTAGGCAGTTCTATAAAATATCTGTCAACACCTGCCAAAAGCATACTCGCTGCAAAGCATTCAGCTTTTCGCTCCTCCATCGTATTATCTCTTTCAATAAAATGGTCAAATGACACTTTATCGAAAATGAGATGATAGATTTCATGCCATGCTGCAAAATATTGATTTGCACGTGGCAGTGCTGTATTAAGGACAGGTATTATTTTTCCATTTTTTACAAAAATTGCCCCACTCCAAAATTTGTCTTCAATAGGTATCTGAATCAAGCCAAATCCCTGCAAAATCAGCAATGCAAGCTGCGGTATTGATGCAACCTTCATTATTTCAGGATTCATCTGCAATTTCATTGTCTGACCCAGCACTTCATCTCTAATTTCATTATTCTTTTTTATAACCCAATCTATATTCGCAGCAGTTATCAATTCACTCATATATGCACATCCTTAATAATATATTTCGCACAGCTCAATAACATCCAGAAGCAGATTATACTGCTTCTTCGCTGTTTCGCTCATTTCATGTTTCAAAGAGGCATTCTGTGAAAACACTGTTGCTGTAACAGGCTTAGCAGATACAGAATGGTAAAGAAGCAGCTCTTCCACCGACATATTCAACACTTTCAAAATCTTCTGTAGATGACGATCAAATGTACTTTTGTTTTCAATAGCACCATTTAACAATCTATCTAATGTCGGACGTGATATGTCCGCCTTTCTGGCAAAGGACACTTTTGTATAACCTTTATCTCTGATACACTCTTTTAACTTTGAAGCCACCAGACTCCTCTGTTCAAATAATTCATCAAACCTCATTGTGATGACCTCCTTCTATTTTCTCACCATTATTATATGCCAAAGCGAAGGGGTTATCAATATGGTTGTAAAATATTTTTTTACATTTTGACTTTTCTTATTTAATTTAGAATGGGGGCAGAACTGGGACGCTATCCCTCCAATCTTCAAGTTTTCCGCTGAGATACGCAAGGTCATTTATACCACCAATACCATGGAAAATCTGAATACTGCTTAAGGAAAGCCGCCAATGGTTTTGATTCAGTTATTATATCTTTTTTCTTTCTTTATTAAAATACTGTCTTCCAGTTCTCATGATAAATGCCTGAATGCTTCAACGGTAAATATTAATAGCACGATGGTATTTCTTGGACAAAAACTGCAGGCTGGGCGATAATAGCGAGGCTTTCGCAGAGAGGTTCGTGCTAATTTCCGCCACCGAGCGAAGTGTTTGAGCCGTAAGGCGAGTTTTCGCGAATGGTGGATCATGGATGCACGAACCGAGCAGAAAACGCAGTTAGTCGCAAAGTCTGCAGTTTTTGTCTGACTTGCATGATTGAAAAAATAATTTTCCTTCCCATGTTTCAGCCCTTTCTACACAAAAAACGATCAAACGCCCAATAAATGCCAAAAAAGAAGATGCCTTCCCATGCCTTTCATTATCACAGGAAAACATCTTCTTTCTTTCTATTATTCTGCTCTCTGCACTCTCTACCGGATCTCCGCTTTTCCGCCCATATATGGCCGTAATACCTCTGGGATTCTGACAGATCCGTCTGCCTGTAAGTTGTTCTCTAAGAAGGCAATCAGCATACGCGGCGGAGCTACTACCGTGTTATTCAAGGTGTGGGCAAAGTATTTGCCGTTCTCGCCGTTTACACGGATCTTTAAGCGGCGCGCCTGAGCGTCTCCTAAGTTGGAGCAGCTTCCCACCTCGAAATACTTCTGCTGTCTTGGGGACCATGCCTCTACGTCCACAGACTTTACCTTTAAGTCAGCCAGGTCTCCGGAGCAGCACTCCAGAGTTCTCACTGGAATATCCAGGGAGCGGAACAGGTCAACAGTGTTCTGCCACAGCTTGTCATACCACTTCATGCTGTCCTCAGGCTTGCAGACAACGATCATCTCCTGCTTCTCAAACTGGTGGATTCTGTATACGCCTCTCTCCTCGATTCCGTGAGCGCCCTTCTCTTTTCTGAAGCATGGAGAATAGCTGGTCAGCGTCTTCGGAAGCTCTTCCTCCTTGAGAACTGTGTCGATGAACTTTCCAATCATGGAGTGTTCGCTGGTTCCGATCAGGTACAGATCCTCTCCCTCGATCTTGTACATCATGGCGTCCATCTCGGCAAAGCTCATAACGCCTGTCACTACATTGCTGCGGATCATGAACGGCGGCACGCAGTAGGTAAAGCCTCTGTCAATCATGAAGTCTCTTGCATAGGAAATCACTGCGGAGTGAAGTCTGGCGATGTCTCCCATCAGATAGTAGAAACCGTTTCCAGCCACCTTTCTGGCGCTGTCTAAGTCGATTCCGTTGAAGCGCTCCATGATCTCCGTGTGATACGGAATCTCGAAATCCGGAACAACCGGCTCTCCGTACTTCTGGATCTCCACATTCTCGCTGTCGTCTTTTCCAATCGGAACGGACGGATCGATAATGTTCGGGATTGTCATCATGATTTTGGTAATCTTCTCGGAAAGCTCTTTCTCCAGAGTCTCCAGCTCAGCTAAGCGGGCAGCGTCCTCGCCTACCTTCTTCTTCAGCTCCTCAGCCTCTTCCTTCTTGCCCTGAGCCATCAGACCGCCGATCTGCTTGGCAATTTTATTCTTTCCGGCTCTCAGATCATCGGCTTCTTTCTTAACTGCACGGTTCTGCGCGTCCAGCTCGATCACCTCGTCCACCAGAGGCAGCTTGCTGTCCTGGAATTTATTCCTGATGTTCTGCTTTACGATCTCCGGATTTTCTCTGACAAATCTTAAATCTAACATATCTTCCTCCTGCAGCGGTTCCTGAAATCCGCTTTTATTTTCATTGAAATCAATGATATTTGGCCGTTCTGACAGCCAAAACGTAGTCTGACCTTGATTATACTACAGTTTCCTGTTTATGAAAAGCCCATTTCTGCCTTTTCCTGAAGTCCCTTTAATCTCTGCGGCTTAACCGGAACAGATAAGGCAGGCATTCCTCGATACAGAGCCCCTCTTTTTCCGGAATCTGAAGTTCTTCCGACCTCTCCACGCACTTTCTCGTAAAGGTGGCCGCCCGGCGCACTGCCTCTTCTAACGGCACAGAGTGAACCATCTCTCCCGCCAGTACTGCGGAAAATACGTCGCCTGTGCCGTGTCGGCTTGTTTCAACCCGTTTTCCAGTGAAAAAGACAGGTTCTTTTCCACGCTCCAGCACTACATTGCTAATCGAATGGCTTTTTGCCGCGCCTGTGAGCACCACCGCTCCCGGCCCCATGAATAGCAGCTTGTAGGCCAAATCTGCCAGCCTGTTTTTCGACCATCCTGTTTCGCTCCATGGAGTCTCCGTCAGAAGGCAGGCTTCTGTCAGATTGGGCGTAATCACGTCCGCGTACTGAATCAGCTCCCGCATTTCCTCGCAGAGCTCCTGGGTACAGGTCCTGTAGAGCGTTCCATTGTCTCCCAGCACCGGATCTACCAGAACCTTCGTTCCCTGTGGCTTTACTTCCATGAGAAAGTCCACTGCAGTCCGGACCTGCCCGGCGGAACCGAGAAATCCAGTCATAACAGCGTCAAAGGAAAACTGAAGCTTCTTCCACTCCTCCAGGTAAGGCGCCAGACCTTCTGTGTAGTCGTCAAAGTAACAGCTTGGATAGCCGGTATGATTTGACAAAATAGCCGTGGGCGCCGGGCAGCACTGTACCTTTAAAGCGCTCAGCACAGGAATAGCCGCTGTTATAGAACAGCGGCCATACCCTGCCATGGAGTTTATCATTGCAATCTTTTTTTGTCCTGTCTCATTCATCATAATCTCCTTATGATAACCGGAGAAGAAGGCCCGCTGAATGAAGCGCAGGCCGCGCCGCCATGTAGATCAGGACAGACGCAGCCGCCGAGGTCACCGCGTTGATCGAGGTGGAGGCGATATTCCAGACGAGAGCCAGCTCAGCTGCCGGCTTTCCGATTATCAGCAGTTTATAGTAATATCCAAACAGCGGATCAGCTGCCATGTTAAATAAAAGGCCTGCGGCTGACGCCAGAATCACATATTTTAAAATATGCTTCTTATCTGTGCTGACAGAGATCTTTCCAATCCTGTGAGCCACAAAACCTGTAATCAGGCCGATACACAGCTTTAAAATAAAGGTTTTCGGCGCATAGACCACGTAAACCGGATCCAGCAGATCGCCTATGGTCATTCCGATCGCTCCTCCCAAGCCTCCCCAGAAGCCGCCGATGAGCAGCGCCCCCAGCACGCAGACTGCGTTGCCTAGATGGATGGACGTAGCGTCTCCGCCTGGAAGCGTCAGTTTAATCTGGCCAAATGTAAACACTACATAGGAAAGAGCCGCCATCAGTCCTGTCATGGCGATTTTATACGCCTTATCATTGTTTCGAATCATATCACTGCCTCCTGCTGTAAACTGTATGCAGATGTCCTGCACCTTTCTGACCTGTATCTTATCACAGATCTGTACTTGACAAAACATTCAGTTTTCATATTTTTTCAGAGGTCAGTTTTTCATCCAATCAGTCGTGGCTCTCAATGCAGATGAGAATGCCCTTTTGAAATTCCAGGCTTCCCTTCTCTCCCGTCAGCTCATTGCTGATACAGAGGCTGGTTCCCAGATGGATCGTTTTATTGGAAAGAGGATATTTAAAGCCTGTCAGGGTAATCCCCTCCACCGACTCTGTCAGCGGAAGAAAAGAAATATATTGCCCATATGCCTGTTCCCTGGCAAACTCTGTTCTGCCGGGGCCGGCTAGATAGATTCTGTTCTTCTCATCATAGATTTCTGCATGTACATCGTTTTGCAGGCACTGATTTAACAGCTGCACATTGCCCAGGGCGTGATCCATCCGCCCGCCTAAAGCGCCCAGCAGGTGTACCGCATGAAAGCCCTTTCTCTCTGCTGTGAGAAGGGCCAGCTCTGTGTCCGTCTCATCCTTCTCCGGCCGGTGGATTTCCAGCTCAATCCCTGGTTTTCTGCGGTAGGAGTCAAACAGAGCCGGATTTACCGTGTCCAGATCTCCCACAATCTCATCCGGACAGACGCCGAGAGCGGCAGCGGCCTCCAGTCCCCCATCTACGGCAATCACGCAGCCGTAGCTTCTGTGTTTCAGAAACTGCTCCGCAAAGTCCAGGTTCAGGTTTCCTCCCGTGATGATCAGGCAGGTCTCTCCTTCCATCCTACTCATACTCCTTAAAAATCTCCAGAAACGCCTTAGTGTTGGCCGCCGCGTCTCCCTTGAAGACAGCGGAACCGGCCACAATCACATTGGCTCCCGCCTCAATCACCTGGCGGACGTTTCCAAGGCCCACGCCTCCGTCCACCTGAATATCCAGATTCAGTCCTCTCTCATCGCTCATCCTGCGCAGCTGCCTAATCTTTTCCAGTGTGTAAGGAATAAATTTCTGGCCGCCAAAACCTGGATTGACTGACATGATAAGCGCCATATCCAGCTGATCCAGAATGCAGGACAGGGTGGATACAGGCGTAGCCGGATTTAAGGCCACGGCAGCCTTGAGCCCCAGCTCCTTAATCTGGTTCACTGTCCGATCCAGATGTCTGCAGGCCTCCTGATGGACGCAGATCAGATCGGCTCCCACCTTCTTCATATCCTCCACATACCGTCCTGGTTCCTCTACCATCATGTGAACGTCAAATACGCGGTCCGTCACCGGGCGAAGCCGTTCAATCACCGGCATTCCAAAGGAAATGCTGGGCACAAAGGTTCCGTCCATCACATCCAGATGAATATACTGGGCTCCCGCCCTGTCTACTGCCTGGATCTCCTCTCCCAGGCGTGAAAAATCTGCTCCTAACACAGACGGCGCTAAACGTATCATAATTAATATCTCCTTTTATCCTTCAATTCCTGGTACAAAAGCAGGTAATTTTCATATCGGCTGCGGCTGATAGTTCCGACTTTCACCGCCTCCTTGACTCCGCAGACCTTCTCTCCCACATGGACACAGCCTAAAAACCGGCAGCCGTCCTCCTCCGGGGCAAACTCCGGAAAGCAGTCCTTCAGCTCCTCCGGCTTCAAGTCCTCAATATACATGGAGCTGAAACCAGGCGTGTCCATCATGTAGGTATTCTCCTCCACAAAAAACAGCTCCGAATGGCGGGTTGTATGCTTTCCCCGCTTAATCTTTTCACTGACTACGCCTGTCTCCATATTGGCCTCCGGCTGGAGAAAATTCGTCAGGGAGGATTTTCCCACTCCGGACGGACCTGCCAGCACAGTCGTTTTTCCCTGTATGAGTCTGTGAATCTCCTGAAGTCCCGCCTCCTCATAGGTGCTGATAAAATGAATCTCATATCCTGCCGGGGCATAGATGGAGCGCAGGCGCTCCATCTCCTCCCTGGATGACAAATCAATTTTATTAAAGCAGATGACAGCCGGAATATTCTGACGCTCCATCATAACCAGAAACCGATCCAGAAGATTCAGATTCGGCATGGGTTCTGTAATGGCAAATACCACCAGGGCCTGATCAATATTGGAGACAGCCGGACGAATCAGGGAGTTTTTCCGCTCCAAAATGGAGACAATGCTGCCTGTGCCCGCCTCCTCGTCCAGAATTTCAAACTCTACGTTGTCTCCCACCAGAGGCTTGATTTTCCTGTTTCTGAACACGCCCTTGGCTCTGCACTCATAGACTTTCTGCTGCCCGTCGTGGACATAGTAAAAGCCTGCGATTCCCTTAACAATCTTTCCTGTCATCTACGCGTCGACCTCCATAAATTCGAGGGGATAGGTCTTTAAAATTCTGTCGTTAGTCAGATCCCAGATCTGCAGTTCTCCTGTCAGAACTCCGTCCGCCCCTGTCAGCTCATAGTGGACGGGAAGCGTCACATCGCCCTTCATGTTTCTGGCATCCATTACAGTAGTCGTTCTCTTCTGCCCGTTCACTGTCTGCACCATGACAATCTCCACGGTGATCGTGGTGGAGGCTCCGCTGGGGCCAAAATTGTCCTTCAGCGGGTAATCGTCGTTGACTATCGCCGCGTACTTCTTGCCGCGTCCCTCGCTGACTACGTAGCTGACGGTGCTTCCCTCTGGAACCTCCTCGTCCATGAGAGGCGTCTGGCTGATAATGGTTCCCCTCTTCACGCTGTCGCTCTTCTGGGTGAGGATCTGATCCTCCGGCGCAGGCAGAAGTCCAGCTTCAGCAAGAGCCTCCCCGGCCTCCTCCTCTGTCATGCCGCTTAAATCAGGAACCTTTACCATGCTGACTGTCGGTCCAAGGCTCACATAGAGCTCAATCTCGTCCCCTCTGTCCGCCTCCTGCGGCTCGTAGCGCACTACCATATCCACAGGAATCGTATCGCTGTTTTCCTGTTTCAAAGAGACGGTAAGCCCCTTTGCCTCCAGCAGATTCTTGGCGTTGGTTCCATCCAGGGCTTCCAGGCCCAGAACGGTCAGATCAATCTGATGAGATTCTTTGGTCTCCTCCTCAGATTCCTTCTCACCGCCTTCTCCCACTATCACCTTGACGGTCGACTGTTTATCTACAACCGTTCCCTCCGCCGTCTTCTGCTCAATGACGCGTCCCTTTTTCTTCTCGTCTGACTGCACATAGCCATAGCTCAGCTTCAGGTGGCTGTCCTTTGCCTTTTCCTCCGCTTCCTCCTCTGTCAGGCCGATAAAATCGGGAACCCGTGTCTCTGTATCCTTCAGTCCAGTCTCCTGTCCCGAAGTCTGCGTCTGAGCAGGATTATTTCCATTGGATCCTGAGTTGAAAATTCCTCCCAGCTTGGCAAATATGGTAATGAGAACAGCCACAATAATAATAGCAGCCACCACTCCAACGCTTGTCAAAAGCTTCTCTATCTGAGGATTGATATCAGAGTCTCTCTTCTGTTTTCTGGCCTTTTTCCCGGAAGAACCGCTTCCCGAGGCTGGCATACGGTCAGAACCTCTGTCTCTTCCAGCTCCCCGGTCCCTGCCTCTGTCATAGGAACCATCATAAGAGTCATTATAGGAATCATAACTGCCCTCATCCTGGTAATCGTCATACTCATCGTAATCGTATTCCTGGCTTCTTCCTCCTCCGCTCCGGCTGTCCCGCCGGCTGTAAGTCTCTCTCCGGCCGTTTCCATACTCCCTGTCATGCCGTTTTTCGTGCTGTCCTGTTTCGGATGGCGCCCGCATGCCGGAGCTTTGTCCGTTCATCACTACAGGCCCTGTATTTCTGGCCTGCTTGATCTGGCTCAGCTCGTCGTTTGAAATCACCATCGTAGGGGAAGAGGTATCCACCTCCGGCTCCTCTGTTACGAAATCGTCGTCCGGGTCCACCAGGGCGTGGCGCAGATCTGCAATCAGCTCATAGACGTCGCTGTAACGCTTCTCCGGCTTTTTCTGGGTACACTTCATAATAATCCGGTCAAGGCTTACCGGAACCTCCGGATTCAGCTGGGACGGGGGCGTCACAGCCTGCTCTAAATGAGCCAGGGCAATGCTCACCGTATTATCCCCGTCAAAAGGAACTGTACCTGTCACCATCTCGAACATGGTAATTCCCAGGGAATAGATGTCTGTCCTGGAATCGCTGAAACCGCCTCTGGCCTGTTCCGGAGAAATGTAGTGGACAGAGCCGATAGCCGTAGCACCGATGGTCTGGCTGCTGACTGCCCGGGCAATGCCGAAATCTGCCACCTTTACCTTCCCATCCCTGGAAATAATCATGTTCTGGGGCTTAATGTCGCGGTGGACAATGTGCTGATCGTGTGCAGCTGCAATTCCCTGAGCCACCTGGATGGCGATCCCGATAGCCTCCTTGGAGCTCAGCCGTCCCTTTTTCGTGATGTAGCTCTTCAGAGTGATTCCCTCTATCAGCTCCATGACGATATAGTGAATGCTGCCCTCGTCCACAACGTCGTATACGCTGACGATATTCGGATGGGAAAGACCTGCGGCCGCCTGCGCCTCCAGCTTAAATTTCTTTACAAACCCGGCGTCTGTGCTGAATTCCTCCTTCAGCACCTTGATGGCCACCAGGCGGTTTAATTTATGGCATTTTGCCCGGTAGACCTCTGACATTCCGCCGGAGCCTATCTGATCCAGAATCTCATACCGATTCTGCAAATACATTCCTGGTCTAAGCATCATAATCCGTCCACCTCACTTATCTGGGGATCCACAAGAACAACTGCTATATTATCCTTTCCCCCGTTCTGATTGGCTAACGCAATAAGCGCTCTGGCCTTGCTCTCCAGAGGGCCTGGCAGCAGCACCAGGCGGAACATGGCGGAATTGTCCACCATATTGGAAAGACCATCCGAGCAGAGAAGAACATAGTCTCCCTCCTTCAGGCCCACCTCAAAAAAGTCTGCCTCCACTGTCTTTGCAATGCCGACTGCCCTCGTGATATAGTTCTTCTGCTTTTTATACTCAAGGCTGTCTCTGGTAATCTGCCCCAGGGACACCATCTCTTCCACATAAGAATGATCTCTGGTAATCTGCCGGATTCCTTCCCGCTCAATCAGGTAGAGGCGGCTGTCCCCCACATTGGCTACATAGAGAGTCGAATCCTCTATCGTAGCGGCCACCAGAGTGCTTCCCATGCCTGCCAGTTCCTGGTGTTCCAGAGAAGCCTCGTAGATTTCCCTGTTAGCCTCTGCAATTCCATGGTTCAGCGCCTCCACCGGCGTTCTGGCCGAACAGTTCCTTATGTAGGAGGTCAGGCTCTCTATCAGAAGCCTGGAGGCCCGGTCTCCGGCCTTGTGGCCGCCCATACCGTCTGCAACAATAAATAAATTTGAAAGAGGTCCGATAGGCTCTGTCGTGGCGAAGCGGCAGTCCTGGTTTACAGGCCGCACCCGCCCGATGTCCGTCAAAGCACAGGCTTTCATCTTCCTTACGTCCTTTCCTTCTCAATATAGCTTTTTCGAAGCTGTCCGCAGGCTCCGTCAATGTCGCGGCCCATTTCCCGGCGCACGGTGACATTGATTCCCCGCTTTTCCAGATACTGTTTAAACTCCTCGACAGCCTTCCGATCCGACTGTTTAAAGTCTCTCTCCTTAATCGGATTGACAGGAATCAGATTCACGTGGCCGTGCTGGCCTTTCAGCAGATCCGCCAGCGCCCTGGCCTCGTCCAGATTATCGTTGACTCCTTTTACAAGGCTGTACTCAAAGGTAAGTCTTCTGCCTGTCTTCTCAAAGTAATAATGGCAGGCGTCCAGCACGTCCTTCAGGGCGAAGCTGTTGGCCACCGGCATCAGAGTTTTTCTCACCTCGTCGTTGGGGGCGTGGAGAGAAAGCGCCAGAGTTACCTGAAGATTTTCCTCCGCAAACTGGCGGATTCTGGGAACAATGCCGCAGGTGGAAACTGTGACGTTCCGCTGGCTGATATGTAAGCCGTTCTCGTCTGTCAGCAGATGGATAAAGCGGATTAGATTGTCGTAATTGTCCATGGGCTCGCCGGAACCCATCACCACCACGTTCGATACCCTTTCTCCGATATCCCTCTGAATCCGGTAAATCTGCTCTAACATCTCGGAAGGCCTTAAGTTTCTCTCCAGGCCGTCCAGAGTGGAGGCGCAGAAACGGCAGCCCATCCGGCAGCCTACCTGGGAGGAAATGCAGACGGAGTTGCCGTGCTTATAGCGCATCAGCACGCTCTCGATTACATTCCCATCCTCCAGCTCAAACAGGTACTTTCTCGTGCCGTCAATCTGGGAAATACGCACGTCCACCGGATTTAAGGACGCGTAAAAAGCCGTCTCCTTCAGAATCCCCCTCATTTCCTTGGACAGATTCGTCGTCTCGTCCAGAGAAGCCGCCAGCTTCACATGCATCCACTGATACAGCTGCTTTGCCCGAAAGGGCTTTTCTCCTAAGTCCTTCAGATACTCTGTCAGCTCCGGAAGGGTCATGGATTTTAAATCTGCCCGTCCGTCTCTCTCCATATGCTTAAAGCCTCCTTTTAAATCCTACTCTTCTTTTCTTCTAAATACAGAGATAAAAAAGCCGTCCCCCGGGTAGAAGCCCGGCAGCAGCTGAACGTATCCCTTTTTCCTGGTGTCCTCTAAAAGTGTCTCTGCCAGAGCGTCTCCTATTCTGTCTGTCAGATCCACCGGTTCAAAGGGCAGCTGCGACAGAATCCAGCGGACGTTCTCCTCATTTTCCGCCGGATCTACCGTGCAGGTGCTGAATACCATAGTCCCTCCTGGCTTTACATACCGCCAGACTACAGAGAGGATTTCTCTCTGCAGTTTCGCCAGCTCTCTCGTCTGCTCCTCTGTCACATTGTAACGGATGTCAGGCTTGCGGCCGATGATCCCAAGGCCCGAGCAGGGCAGATCCGCAATCAGCAGATCTGCCTTCTCCTGGGCGTCCGGATCAAATTCTGTGGCGTCCTGCACTCTGGCCTCGATATTGGAAAATCCAGAACGCCAGATATTGTCCTCCACCAGAGCGATTTTCTTCTCGGTCAGATCTCTGACCTCCACCATGCCGGTTCCGTGAAGCAGCTCCGCAATGTGCAGGCTTTTTCCTCCTGGAGCGCCGCAGACGTCAATGACGTAATCGCCCTCCTTCACTCCGGCGGCGTCTCCCGCCAGAGAAGAGCTTAAATCCTGTACCTGGATCCAGCCGTCTAAAAAGGCGTCCAGGCTCTCCAGATAATCTACCTGGCTTAAGAAAACCACGTCCTCGGCAAAGCCGCTTTCCCTGATTTTCACACCCTGGCTTTCCAGAGAATCAAAGATCTCCTCCCTGGAGGCCAGGCTCAAATTCATCCGGACAGTGAGAGGTCTCTCCTTCAGAAAGCTCTCTGCCATGGTTTTAGCTGCCTCTTTCCCATACTGTCTCTCCCACATGGAAAAAATCCACTGGGGCAGACAGAACGCCGTGCTGTCGTCCGGCCATGTGATCTCATCCTTGTATCGGGACACATTTCTTAGCACTCCGTTCACAAAGCCCTTCAAGCCGGAAAAGCCTCTTCGGACCGCCAGCTTCACCGCCTCGTTGCAGGCTGCAGAATCAGGAATCCGATCCATAAAGCAGATCTGATAGACGCTCATTCTGAGAATCGTGCGGATCACAGGCTTCATTTTACGCAGCTTTACGCTGGAATATGATTCAATCAGACAGTCAACCTGCATCAGGCGCTCCAGAGTACCGTCAACGGTCCTCTTGATAAAAGAGCGTTCCTGCTTATCCAGATACTGATATTTTGCGAGCGCTCTCTGGAGTACCAGATGGCTGTACTGTTTCTTCTCCAGAATCTCAAGGAGAACGTCCAGCACAATCTCCCTCGCTCCTGAAGCGCTTCTGTTTCCTTCGTTTGCCGGTTTTCCACTTCCGGTTTTAGTCATTATCTCTTCTTCCTCCAAACAGTATAATCAGACGCAGAAGCTGTAAAATCGATCCCGCTGCCGCAGCCACGTAAGTGAGCGCCGCCGCCCCCAGTACCCGTCTGGTGCCGTCCACCTCGCTGCCGGAAAGAATGCCCGTAGCGTCCAGAAGCTTCACCGCTCTTGAGGAGGCATTAAGCTCCACCGGAAGCGTCACCAGCTGAAACAGCACAGCGGCGGAAAACAGCAGGATGCCCAGCTGCACCATGGGAGAGCCGAAGCCTCCGATAAAAAATCCAATCAGAATCAGGGGCCAGGAAATCTGGGAACCAAAATTGGCTACCGGAACCAGCGCTCCTCTGAATTTTAACGGCGCGTATCCCACCGCGTCCTGAATCGCATGTCCGCACTCGTGGGCAGCCACTCCGATCGCTGCCACAGAGGTAGAATTATACACATCGTCTGACAGATTCACCGTTTTGCTCCTGGGATCATAGTGATCGGAAAGACGGCCGCCTACGCGCCGCACCGTCACATCATAGATACCCTGGCTGTTTAACAGTCTCTGAGCCGCCTCCGCCCCTGTCATTCCCGTCATGGAACGAACTTTGGAATAGCGGGCAAAGGTACTGTTCACCCTGGCGGAAGCCGCCATGGAAAGCGCCACTCCGATTAATATCAGAATCATCGTCGGATCAAACATGGGGTAAAATCCATAACCATAGTACATAGATAAAAGACTTCCTTTCTCAAATTAAATGACCGCCCTTTTCACTCATTCTCCCCCTATGGCGTTCCCGCTTCAAAGCCGGATCCAGCCGCGGCCACGGCAGGCCTGGCCTCTACAGCCCCAGCTTCTCCCCTTCCTTTAAGGAAAAACCTCTTAAGAAGGCGCCTGCATCCATGCGCTTCTTTCCTTCCAGCTGCAGCTCCTTCACAGCTAAGGTTCCGTCTCCCGTCTTTACCAGAAAGCGATCCTTTAAAACCTTTACAATCTGGCCTGGTTCACCTTCAAAATTCTCCGGCAGAACGTCGGCCGCCCACAGCTTCATGGTCTTCTCACCGTAGTGGGTGTAGGCGCTGGGCCATGGATTCAGGCCCCGGATCAGACGTTCCAGCTCTGCCGCGCCTTTCGTCCAGTCGATATTGCCCAGAGACTTGTCAAGCATCCCCGCATAGGTAACGCCTGCCTCCGGCTGAGGCGTCCTGACGGCAGTTCCGTTTTCCAGTTTCTCAAGGGTCTCCAGAATCAGCGGTCCTCCGGCCATGGAAAGCTTGTCAAACAGGCTTCCCCCCGTCTCGTCCTCTGCCAGCGGGACAACCACCCGCTCCAGCATATCTCCGGTGTCAAGTCCCACATCCATCATCATGGTAGTAATACCGCTCTCCTTCTCCCCGTCGATGACAGCCCACTGAATCGGAGCCGCTCCTCTGTACTTGGGAAGCAGGGAGGCGTGAATATTTACGCATCCGTATTTGGGAAGCTCTAAAATCTCTCTGGGAAGAATCTGGCCAAATGCCGCTACCACGATAGCGTCCGGCTGAATCTCTTTTAAAACGTTTAAAAATTCCTCATTCTTCTTGACGCGGGCCGGCTGATAAACAGGAATCCCGTAGGACAGAGCCTTCTCCTTTACAGGAGTCATAAGAACGGCTTTCCCCCGTCCCTTCGGCTTATCCGGCTGAGTCACAACCGCCGCCACCTCATGGCCTGCCTCCACCAGGGAAACAAGGGCAGGAACTGCAAAATCCGGCGTTCCCATATATACTAACTTCATGTGTGCATCCCCTTTCTGCTCTGCGGACGTTCTTCTACTCTTCCTCGAACTCTGCGCTTACGTCCTCCAGCTCTCCCTCAACCTTATCCACGTATAAAACGCCGCTTAAGTGATCGCACTCGTGGCAGATTGCCCTGGCAAGCAGGCCCTCGCCCTCCAGAACGTACTCCTCCATGTTCTCATTTAAAGCCTTTACCTTCACATGATCCGGGCGGGTTACAGTTCCTGATTTTCCAGGCACGCTCAGGCAGCCCTCCGGGCCTGTCTGGCTTCCGCTGGTCTCCAGAATTTCCGGATTAATCAGCACATACTGATTTCCGTCCTCCACGTCGATGACCACAATCTGCTTGCGGACGCCTACCTGGGGAGCCGCCAGCCCCACTCCGTTGGCCTGGTACATGGTGTCAAACATATCTTCTATCAGCTCTGCCGTGCGGGGAGTCATCTCCTTCACCAGCTTGCACTCTTTTCTGAGAACCTCGTCTCCAATGGTTCTGATTTCTCTGATTGCCATATCTGAATCCTCTCCTTTTATGTTCTGTTATTTTCTGTATTCTGCTGTTTACAGCCTATTTCTTCTGCGCTTACGACACGTCGTACTGAACCTGGACGGTTCCCGCGCCGCTTTCTGTCAGGAAATCCATACTGTCCCTGATTTTATCTAGTATATCACAATTTTCACACTTAATATATAAAATTTTTCTATACATATCATTAACTTTGTAGACAGGCGCGTTGACCGGTCCGATAGACTGGCAGGGCCCGGAAAGCCCCTTAAGAATCATGGAAATCCGCTCCGAAGCCTTCCGGCAGAACTGCTCCAGCGCCGCCTCGTCCTTCGCCGCGAACAGCACGGCGGACATCCGGCAGGCCGGAGGGTAGTTCATCATTCTTCTGTAGGCGATCTCCCGGCTGTAGAAGGCCTCGTAATCCTGTCTGGCCGCCGTCTCGATGCTGTAGTGATCCGGCCTGTAGGTCTGAATCACTACACTGCCCGGCTGGCTGCCTCTTCCGGCCCGCCCGGCTGCCTGAGTCAAAAGCTGAAACGTTCTCTCCGCACACCGGTAATCCGGCGTATTCAGGGAGAGATCCGCCGCCATAATCCCCACCAGCGTCACATTTTTAAAATCATGCCCCTTCACAATCATCTGGGTTCCGATGAGAATATCCGCCTCCCCGGCCTCAAAGGCAGAGAGGATTTCCTCATGTCCTCCCTTTTTAGCGGTGGTATCCGCGTCCATCCGGAGCACTCTGGCCTGGGGAAACAGCTGTTTTGTCATCTCCTCCAGCTTCTGGGTGCCGGTCCCAAAGCCTGCGATATAGGGGGAGCCGCAGGAGGGGCAAAGCTTCGGCATGGGCAGAGAATAGCCGCAGTAGTGACAGTACAGGCGGCCGTTTTTGTGGAGCGTCATGGACACGTCGCAGTGGGGACACTGAACCGCCTCCCCGCAGGAACGGCAGGACACAAAGCTTGCGTAGCCTCTTCTGTTCATAAACAGCATAATCTGCTGCCCGCGGCTCAGCCTGTCCTGTATCTGTTCCGACAAGCTGCGGCTGAACATGGTTTTATTGCCTGCTTTCAGCTCCTCTCTCAAATCCACCACTTCCGCCTGGGCCAGGCGGCTGTCTGAGGAGGCCCTTTTCTGAAGGCGCAGAAGCCCATATTCTCCGGACAGGGCTCTGCTGTAGGATTCCATAGAAGGGGTGGCAGAACCCAGCACCACATCCGCTCCCGACAGCCTGGCTCTGATCCCCGCCGCCTCCCTGGCATGGTACCGGGGCATGGTCTCGCTTTTGTAAGCCCCCTCGTGCTCCTCGTCAATGACTATCAGCCCCAGATTGGAAAAAGGCGCAAAGAGGGCTGATCTGGGCCCAATCATAATGTCCACCCCACCCTTCATGGCCAGTTCCCACTGATCATACCGCTCTCCCGCCGAGAGCCTGGAATTTAAAATGGCAATCCTGCCGCCGAACCGCTTATAAAACCGCATGACTGTCTGATATGTCAGGGCGATTTCCGGAATCAGCACAATCACCTGGCGGCCCTCCCTCAGAACACGATCCATCATTTCCATGTAGACCTCTGTCTTGCCGCTTCCCGTGATGCCGTGGAGAAGCCAGGTCCTGTCCCTGGACAGCCTCTTTTGTCCCTCCGGCCCCTGGATCAGGCGTTCCTTATAGGAGTCCCAGAAGGTATCTGCCGCAGCCTGCTGATCGGCGTTCAGCTTCACCTGGGCGGCCTCCTTCTGAAGGCCTTTCAGCGGATCCCGGTATACCTCCCTTCGCGCCACCTCCACTGCCCCGCTTTCAACCAGGGGCTTTAAGGAGGCAGCCGTAATATTTAACTGGTGCTCCACCACCTCCCCGGGAATCTGTTCCGTCTCAAGAAAGGCCTCGAACAGTCTGATTCTGGCCCGGTAGCTTCTTCTTCTGGCTTCTTTCAGGGCCTCTGCAAGCTCCTCTCTGGTCAGGCGGCAGCGGACGGTCTTCTTCTCCCTGCGCTTCATCTTCTGCTTTACCGGAAGCACCGTTTTTAAGGCCTGGTTCATGGTGGAACCATAGATGCGCTTCATTTCCCAGGCAAGCTCAATAAGCTGGGACTGCACCGACACACGGTCAGGTGAAATCCCAGCTATCTCCTTCATTCTGTCAATATCAAATTCCGGCTTTTCAGTCACCTCCACCACAAAGCCACGGCGGAGGGAATTTCCCTTTCCAAAGGGGATCTCCACCTGAACGCCCGCCTTGATCTTGTCCTTTAATGGCTCAGGCACGATATACTGAAAGGTGCGATCCACTTTTTCATGGGAAATATCAATAATTACATTTGCAAAGGTCTGCTTCATACGTTCTGTCAGCCTCTCGCCTGGGCGGACTCTGCCTGCTCCTTCCCCTTGTTTCTGAAATAGAGCGCAGTCTCCCCCAGCTTCATGCTGTTGGATCCCTTGAACAGGACGCAGTCTCCCGGCTTCAGGAACTCTTCCAGGAACCGGGTCATCTCTTCCTTGTCTCTGAAGGAAGCCGCAAAAAGGGACGGCCGCCTTAAACGGGCGCCCTCTTCAATCTGCTCTGCCAGCTCTCCCAGAGTGATGAGAGCATCCACCTGCTCTCCTGCCAGAAATTCTCCCACCTGACGGTGAAACAGCCCGGCGTCCGGGCCCAGCTCCTTCATATCGGCCAGAACCGCCACTCTCCTCCTGCTCGTTTCAAAGGAAGACAGCACCTTAATGCCCGCCTTCATGGAATCCGGGCTGGCATTGTAGGTGTCGTCAATGATGGTAACGCCTGCCGCCTCATAGACCTGCTGACGGTTCTTAAAGCCTCCGAATTCCCTGAGCTTTTCTGCAGCCGCTTCCAGAGAAACGCCGTTTCGATCCGCCACCGCCAGAGCGGCCAGAGCGTTTAGAATGTTGTGTTCTCCCATCACAGACAGCGTAACGGGAATTCTCACGTCTCCATGTACCATGGTAAAGGAAGGACAGCCGTTTTCCATGGAAATATCTGCCGCTCTGTAGTCGGCCTGCTCCCCTGTTCCGAAATAAACCGTCTCCCGTCCGTCCCAGCCGGACACACGGCAGAGCAGATCATTGTCGCTGTTCAGGAAAATCGGGCCTGACGGGTTCATTCCCCGCTGAATATTTAATTTTTCCCTTAAAATATTTTCTCTGGATCCAAGATTTTCGATGTGGGTGACGCCAACGTTTGTAATCACAGCCATGTCCACAGCCGCAATCTCTGCGATGACCTCCATCTCCCCCGGCTCGCTCATGCCCAGCTCCAGCACGCCGATCTGATCCTCCCTGGAAATCTTAGACAAAGTCAGAGGCACGCCGATCTGGCTGTTGTGATTGGCCGGCGTCTTAAACACTCTGTAGCCGGCAGAAAGAGCCGCGGCTACCATCTCCCTGGTGGTCGTCTTTCCCACGCTTCCCGTGATGCCTACCAGAGGAAGCGTCAGCCTTCTTCTGATGAAGGCTCCCAGAGACTGGAGGGCCTTTCTCGTATCCTCCACCTGAATCCAGGCGGCCTCCGGCCATCTCTGTCTGGACTCCTTCACTTCCTCTGAAGTTTCCTCATGCTCAGAGGTAAATACTGCCGCAGTCCCCTGATCCAGGGCTGTCATAATAAACCGGTGGGCGTCGTTTTTTTCGCCGATCAGCGGCACAAACAGGCATCCTTTTCCCGCCTCTCTGGAATCAATGCTGATCTCTGTCACCAGAGCAGACGGATCTCCTGCCAGCAGACGGCCGCCTGCCGCCTCTGTAATCTCTTTTACAGTTATGTGTTCCATCGTTTTCGTCCTCTGCCTTCCCATACATTCTGTCTGAAGCCTGAGCCTGCCGCTTCTACAGTCCCAGCTTCTCCACCGTCTCCTGCACCACCTGGCGGTCCAGGAAAGGATAGCGCACGCCTTTGATTTCCTGATAGTCCTCGTGTCCCTTGCCGATAATGGCAATCATATCTCCCTCTCTGGCATGGGAAACAGCAAATTCAATGGCCTTCCTCCGATCAGGAATCTCAATGTAGGTTCCGCTGGTCATGGAAAGCCCCACCTTGATATCTGTGAGAATCTCCTGCACGTCCTCATAGCGGGAATTGTCCTCCGTGATAATGCAGAAATCAGCCAGTTTTCCGCCTATTTCTCCCATAGAATAGCGTCTCTCCTTGGCCCGGTTGCCGCCGCAGCCAAATACGCATACCAGGCGTTTCGGCTTATAATCTCTCAGCGTTCTCAGCAGGCTTTCCATACTCACTGCATTGTGGGCATAGTCTACGATCACTGTCATCCTGGAGGATTTATAGGCAATCTCCATCCGTCCGTCAATTTTCAGGTTCTCTAAACCGTGGGATACCTTGGGCTTCGGCAGATCAAAGAAGCTGCACACTGCCACAGCGGCCAGGGCGTTGGCGGCGTTGAAGCGTCCCGGCACGTTCACCTTGACCTCCAGCTCGTAACTGCCCATCATCTGGAATACCAGTCCCACAAAGTCGCTGGCCGTCACGTATCGGATGCCGGACGCCTCAAAATCGGCCGGACGCTCCAGGGAGAAGGTGTAAATCTTGGACGGCGCTCCCTTTACAATCTCATCGAAATGCTCGTCGTCCTCGTTTACAACCGCCGTTTTGCAGTGCTTTAAAAGCTGCTTTTTATAGTAGAGATACTCCTCAAAGCTCTCGTGCTCTCCCGGGCCGATATGGTCGTTTGAAATGTTTAAAAACAGGCCGTAGTCAAAGGTCAGGCCGTCCACCCGGTGCATCAGGTAGCTCTGGGAGGATACCTCCATTACCATGTACTCGCAGCCGGCCTTCACCATCTCGTCGAAATACTGTTCCAGAATATAGGATTCCGGCGTTGTGTTCTTTGTGGCATAATGCTTATCTCCGATCACTGCTCCGTTTGTCCCGATTAAACCTACCTTCTTTCCGCAGGCCTCCAGGATGGATTTGATCATGTAGGTGGTAGTGGTTTTTCCCTTCGTTCCCGTCACGCCGATAGTCACCATCTTTTCTGCCGGATATCCGAAGCGGGCCGCAGACAGAAGAGCCAAGGCGTTCCGGCCGTTTTCTACCTTGAGAACCGTCACGTCCTCCGGGATTCCGGAAACCTCTCGCTCCACCACCAGCGCCTTCGTTCCCGCCGCTAACACTGCGGGGATAAAATCGTGGGAATCTACATTGGTGCCCTTCATGCACACAAACACAGTCTCCTCCCCGGCCTTTCTGGAGTCGTAAACGACTTCCTTTACGGGAATTTCCAGTTCTCCCTGCACAAGCTCATATTTAAGCTCCTTTAACCAGTCATTCAGCATTGTTCTTCCTCCCTTTTTATCATACGCGGGAACGCCCTGCAGGGTACGTGTCTCTGCCGCTTTTTTCCCCGGCTCTGTATCTTAATAGCCCTGTTCCATCAGTTCCTCGAACTGTTCCTCGCTCATGAGAACCTTTCTCGGCTTAGTGCCCTCGTCCTCGCCTACTACGCCGGCTTCCGCCAGCTGATCCATAATGCGGGCCGCCCTGTTAAAGCCGATCTTGAGCATTCTCTGAAGCATTCCGATAGAAGCCTTGTCCTTTTCAATAATAAACCGGGCCGCCTGTTCAAAGTAGGCGTCTCTGTCGCCTGCGCTGTCAGGCCCTGCGCCGGAGAAAGAGGAGGTCATCTTCTTCTCCACCTCCGGATCGTACTCTGTAGTCAGGCCCTCCTCTGCCAGAAATTCCACAACTCTCGACACTTCTTGATCGGAAACGAACGCTCCCTGCACACGCTGCGGTTTCTGGATTCCCTGTGGGTAAAACAGCATATCGCCCTTGCCCAGCAGCTTCTCCGCCCCGTTCATGTCGATAATCGTTCTGGAATCCACGCCGGAGGATACAGAGAAGGCGATTCTGGACGGAATGTTCGCCTTGATCAGTCCTGTAATGACATTGACCGACGGTCTCTGGGTCGCAATTACCAGGTGAATGCCGGCTGCTCTGGCCAGCTGGGCCAGACGGCAGATAGCGTCCTCCACCTCGCCTGGAGCCACCATCATAAGGTCTGCCAGCTCGTCCACGATAATAATAATCTGCGGCAGCTTTTTCGGCTTGTTCTCATCCTCAATATCCTCTATGAGCTTGATCTTTTCATTGTAGCCCTTTAAATCTCTGACATTGTACTTGGCAAATTTCTGATACCGCTCCGTCATCTCCGCCACCGCCCAGTTGAGAGCGCCGGACGCCTTCTTCGGATCGGTTACAACCGGAATCAGAAGGTGCGGGATTCCATTGTAAACGCTCAGCTCCACCACCTTCGGATCGATCATGATAAGCTTTACGTCCTCTGGAGAGGATTTATAAATAATGCTCATAATCAGCGTGTTAATGCACACGGACTTACCGGAACCGGTAGCTCCCGCAATCAGCAGATGAGGCATTTTCGCAATATCCGTCACAACGGTCTGTCCCGCAATGTCTTTTCCCACTGCAAAGGACAGCTTGGAGGAGGCCCGCTTAAAGTTCTCTGACTCTAACAGATCCCTGAGAAGCACAGTCTCCGTCTCCTTATTGGGAACCTCGATTCCCACAGCGGCCTTTCCTGGAATTGGAGCCTCAATTCTGATATCAGCAGCAGCTAAATTCAGCTTGATATCGTCGGACAGGGATACGATCTTGCTGACCTTGACGCCCTGCTCCGGATGAAGCTCATATCGGGTGACAGCCGGGCCGCAGCTGATGTTGGTGACTGTAACGCCCACTCCGAAGTTCTTCAATGTCTGCTGCAGCTTAATCGCTGTGTCCTTGTATTCCTGCTCGGAACGTCCTCCCACAGCTCTTCCCTTTTTCAGGAGATCCATCGGCGGGAAAACATAGGGCTTTTTCTCAGGCTGCGGCTTTTTAACCGGTTCCTGTCTTCTCTCTGTCTCCTGTCTTCCTGACAGTGGATGCGGTGAAACGGCTGCGGCTGCAGAACGGTCTGTCTGCTCTCTGCCAAGGCTTCTTCCAGACTCCCTGTTTCCATGCTCTCTCTCTTCATCGGAAGAGGCTGCTTTCGTCTCATGGCGCTTTCTCTCAAGAGTTTTCCGCATCAGATCTGCGTCTGTCTCCATGACCTTTCCGGAGGCAGTCACGATCTGATTACCCTCCTCCCAGGAAAGATCGGATGCGGCCATGGCCCTCTCTCCGGCTTCCCGGATCTGCTCCTTTACAGCTGTTAAAGCGTCTCTTCCAGCCAGATCCTCTGTATCGAAATCCCCATCAGCTTCTGCCGGGCTGCCGCCAGTCTGGGACTTCTCTTCTGCCAGAGCCTCGTCAGCGTCAATAGGCTCATAATAGATTTCCTCTTCCTGATTTTCAATTCCAAATCCGCTGTCTTCCGACGGTTCCTCCATCCGAAGCTCTGCAAAGGTTCTCGTGTCTCTCTCTGCATAGATGCTTTTTAACAGAGTCTCCTCCCTGGCCGGAGTCTCGAAGCCGCTGTCCTGCATCGGCTCCAGCTCCTCTGTCTCAGGCAGAAATTCCGGCATCTCTGCCCTGCGCAGTGTCTCCGAATGGGCAGAACCCTTTCTGCGGCTGACAAACACCCTGTCATGCTCTGCCGGCTGGGTTCCGATCTGATTTTCCTTCAGTGCTTCCCGGCGTTCCTCTTTATGTACCGCTTCCTCTGCTGCGCCTGGATGCTCCGGCTCCGCTTCTGAGCGGGACGCCTTCTGTTCTGCAAATGCATGGATGCCTCCTGTATGTCTTTCGGCCTTTTCAGCCCTGCACTCCTCCAGGCGTTCTACCGGCTCCTCTGCCAGTTCTTCCTGCTCTCCGCGGCCTGGCATAATAATGCTTCCGCGGAAAATGTCAGCCGGGTTCAGAGGCTCCTTACTCTCAGGCTCCAGAACGTAGTCCTCCGGGCTGTCATACCGGTCGTTTTCTATGGCGTCTTCTCTGTATCTTCCACGGGAATTTCTTCGGGAATCTTCATATAAATCCTCGCCGGAATTGTCATAAGAATCCTCATAGGAATATTCTCCCAGCGTCGCGGCATCCATGTCAATGCCTCTGGCTCTCTCCTCCCTGATGCGCTGGCGTTCTTCTCTTCTCTCTTCCCGTCTCTCCTCGTAAATTTCACGTCTGCGGTTCATATCGTCCTTCGCATAACGGTATGCCCGCCCGCTGCCTCTCCTGACAGCTCCTACCAGGGATTTTTCTGTAATGCACACCACTCCGATGGCAAAAAGAACCAGCAGGATCAGATACGCGCCAATGGTTCCCACTGTGGAACAGAGAACCGTCACCAGAACGCCTCCCACTATTCCGCCGCCTTTTCCGGAAACGGCGTCCTGCTTAAAGTAATCGAAAAGCTTCAACTCCTCGCTGTAGCCTCCTCCGAAAATCAGCTGGGCCAGGCCGCACAGCGCCAGAAGCGTCACTGCAGACGCCGCCAGCTTCATAACCGCCCTTCTGTTTCCCCTGTTTGATAAATAGAAGCAGCTTCCTACACATAAAAGAACCGGGAACAGATATCCCAGCTTTCCGAAGGTTCCAAGCATGGCTTCCCGGCAGAAATCGCCCACCACGCCGCACAGATGAAAATTGCTCAAAAACAGAAGCACCGACAATGCAAACACTGCAATAATCGCCACTTCTGTTAAAATAAAACTGTTTTCCTCCGGCTCCGGATCCCTGCGCCTGCTGCTTCCTCTGGCCTTTGTATCAGCCTTTCCGGCGCTTTTTCCCGTTTTTCTATCTGTTTTGGAAGACGTTCCTTTCTTTCCGGAGGACGCTCCCTTGCTTCTGCTGTTCTTTGCTCGCGATCTCGGACCTTCTGATGTCTCCTGTTTTTTCCTGCTTGTACCTGCCACTTATCTAAGCCTCCAGATTTTTTTACTCATCAGATAAGTATACATAAATTTAGAGGAAATTGCAACGCATTAAAGTTTTTTCTTTTTTTCGATTAATTCATTCAATTTTTTCAACGCTTCCCTGATTCCTCCCACCTGGTCAATCAAGCCCTCCTTCACCGCCTCCTGGCCCACCAGTATTGTCCCCAAATCCTTGGTGAGCATTTCTGTATTCAGCATCAGGCGTTTCAGCTGATCGTACGCGATTTGGGCGTGTCCTGCCACGAAGCTTAAAATCCTGTCCTGGATCATCTCAAAATAGTCGTAGGTCTGGACTGCTCCGATGACCATTCCTGTCATCCGTACCGGGTGGATCATCATGGTCCCTGTAGGAACAATGAAGGAGTAGTCGGACGCCACCGCCAGAGGGACTCCGATGGAATGGCTGTCCCCTATGACAAGGGACACTGTAGGACGGCTGAGAGAAGCAATCATCTCCGCCAGGGCAAGACCGCAGCTCACGTCCCCTCCTACAGTGTTGATGAGAATCAGCATTCCGTCCACCTCATCGTCGTCCTCCAGCTTGGCCAGTTCCGGCAGGATATGTTCATATTTCGTGGTTTTCGTACTTCCCGATAGATTCTCATGGCCTTCGATCTCGCCAATCACGGAAAGCAGGTGGATTCTGTTTTTCTGTCTTCCGCTGTCCAAAAGAACCTGTCCCGTCTCCCGAATCCTTTCCTCCGTCCGGGCGCTTTCCTCCCCTTTTTCTCCAGTCTGCGGCTGCGAACTATTCTGAGCGCTTTCTGTTTTCTCAGAGTTCTCTGTTTTATCATCGCCCCTGTGGTTTTCTCTTACATATCCTGTCTTTTCTTCGTACAGCTCCCTCATGGCCTTCCTCCGTTTTACGTTTTCTTTCCTGCTTCCCGGCGTTTTCGTGCAGCCGGCTTTCTCTTTCTTATCCTTCCCCGTGAAAAGCCGTTCATACATCATTTATTCTTATGGAAGATATAGGGATTTTTATATTCGATTTTTCTAAACATTTGACTTATAATGAAAGAAAACGCCAGAATGAAAGGAGACGTCTAAGAGCCATGTCAGAATACCGCATCAGCGAAATCCTTCCAACGGACAGACGCGGAATGGATCAAGTAAACAGCCTGTTAGAAAAGGAGGGCATACGAAAAGACAAAAATCTTGATTACACTGTCGGTCTTTACGATGAAAATTACCGATTGGCAGCCACTGGTTCCTGCTTTGGAAATACCCTGCGGTGTATGGCAGTGGACTCTGATTTTCAGGGCGAGGGACTGCTGGGGCAGCTGATCTCCCATCTGACAGAATACCAGTACGGGCGCGGAAATTTCCATCTGTTCCTCTACACCAAATGCAGCAAGGCCATGTTTTTTAAGGATCTGGGATTCTACGAAATTGCCCGCTCTGATGGAGAAGCGGTGTTTATGGAAAATAAGAAGAGCGGCTTTGCAGACTATTTAAAGCGGCTGGTTCAGGAGACCGACGAAAGCGGGGCTGTTCCTTCCCGCAGCGGACTTCCTGTGGGGGCAGTTGTCATGAACGCCAATCCCTTTACTCTGGGACATCAGTATCTGCTTGAAAAAGCTGCCTCTGCCTGCAGCCTTCTCCACCTGTTCGTCGTCTCGGAGGACGCGTCCCTGGTTCCTTTCCCAGTCCGCTTTCAGCTGGTAAAACAGGGAATTTCCCATCTTTCCAATGTGGTTCTCCACAAAACAGGAAGCTATCTGATCTCCAACGCCACGTTCCCCTCCTACTTTCTGAAGGACGAGGACAGTGCTATCTGTTCCCATGCCCGGCTGGACGTGCGCCTGTTTCAGAGTATTGCGAAAGCCCTGTCTGTCTCTGTCCGCTTTGTCGGAGAGGAACCCTTCAGCCAGGTGACAGGGCTCTACAATCAGGTCATGATTAGTGAGGCTGAAGCAGGAGGCGGCCCTTCTGTAACCGTCATTCCCCGCCTGGAACAGGAAGGACATACTGTCAGCGCCTCCCTGGTCAGGAGTCTGATCCATGACGGCCGCCTGGAGGAGATACGTTCTCTGGTTCCGGAAACTACCTACCGCTACTTCACCTCAGAAGAAGCAGCCCCAGTCGTCCAGGCCATTCAGGACTCCCCTCAGGTCATACACTATTAGAGGCAGAAAAGCAGATAAGACTCCCAGCGGTTCCTCCACTGTAAAAACATATCAAAAGAAGCAGAATTATTTTCCGGTGACTTTCATTGGAACAAGGAAAATAATTCTGCTTCTTTAAAATACTCTTTTACAACTCTCTTCTAATCTCCCAAAACATTGACAATCTTTGCCGGAGTACGGTAATTCCACCGGGAAATCTTAATTCCGCTGCTTGGGTTGGAGGCGTGTACAACCTGGCCGTTTCCAATATAGAGAGCCACATGGTTGATCGTGCCGCCGCTGTTGGTGTAGAATACCAGATCGCCAGGTCTCATCTCGGAGGAAGAAACCGCTCTTCCCGCATTGGCCTGGGAACCGGAATGGTGCGGCAGGCTGACGCCGAAGTGAGACATAACAGCCATGGTAAATCCGGAGCAGTCCGCGCCGTTTGTAAGGCTGGTGCCTCCCCATACATAAGGATTGCCCAGGAACTGAGTCGCATAGCTTGCAATCTGGGAACGCTTGGAGGATCCGCTTCCAGAGCTTCCCTTGCTGCCGGAGCTGCCTTTTCCGCCTGAACCTCCCTTTCCGCCAGAGCTTCCTGTATCAGAAGTCTCCTCCACCGGAGTAAACTCAATGGCTTCGTTCAGCGCATAGCGGACATCCACATAATCGGTAGCCACATAGGCGGAGGTAGTATCCAGCTCAATCTCTACCCAGCCGTCCTGCTGGCTCAGTACGTTGTAGCGCTCGCTGTTGGAAATCTGAGTCCAGATCGGCGCCTCTGTGTTCGGCTCTGTTCTGGCATTCAGACGATCTGTGGATACAATGGCCATCAGCTTGGCCTCCTGAAGCGCCTCGTCCTTGGCGGCCTGGCCAGTCAGAATGTACTCGGAGCTTACATAGCCAGTCACAGGACCTGACTTAATCTTATACCACTTTCCATCTTCCGTCGTCTCCAGAATTTCACCGGCAGACTTGCTGGTCATCTTTCCGATAATCTTTCCGTCTTCCTTCGGCTCCTTGCGGATGTTCAGATAATTGTTTACATTGGAAATACCAATGTTGTCATACATATTCAGAACCATGGTGCGCAGATCCAGCTTTCTGGCCTCGTTCAGCGCGTAGCGCTCCTGCACGTACTCAGAAGAAATGTAGCCGTCCGGAATCTTGATCCAGTCGCCTTCCTCTTCCTCAATGGTATAGCGCTCGTTTCTCAGCACCTGCTCCAGCACCTGAGCGTCCTGATTCGGCTCGCTTCTCACATTCAGCTTATCGGCTGTGATAACCGCCATCTGATCTACCAGATCAAAGGCCGCCGTCTTGGCCTCGTCGCCTGTCAGCACGTACTCGGAGCTGATGTAACCGGTCAGGCCGCCGGAGGTCACCTGATACCAGCCCTCCTGAGAGTCGTCTAAAATCTCACAGGCGCTTCCGTTTAGCATCTTTCCGATAATATCGGCGTTCTGATCCGGGCTCTCTCTCATATTCAGATAACCGGTTACCTGCACGATTCCCAGATTCTCATAGGACTCTACGACAGCTGCCTTCTGCTCGTCAATCTTTCTCAGCTCTTCGTCTTCATCCATCAAATCGCCCTGCGCTGCCTCTGTGCTTCCTTCGCTCTCGAATACACCCTCTATTTCGGGGCCTTTTCCAGTTCTGCCCGCGCCCAGGTCGATTCTGCCGCCCTTTGCAAGCTTTCCCGCCAGTACAATGACGAGAATCACAATCACGCATCCCGCCGCAATCAGGAAATATTTAAGAGGATCCTTTCCATTTCTCCTCTTCCTGGCCTTCAGAAGTCTGGCTGCGTAATCGTCTGGTTTATTAATTCCCATTTTCATCGCTCCATTTACTGTAATTTCTCCAGCGCCGTCAGCCAAAAACGCCTGACGCTCTGTCCGGCGGCGCTGCTCTGTCTAAACATACACAGCGGATTATAGCACATTTTGTCGATAAAATCGACTGGAAAAAAGTTAAATTATTATGAACACGCAGTTCTCTCAGACCGCCGTCTTAATCTCCCAGCATATTTACAATGCGGTACGGCGTTCTGTAATTCCAGGTGGAAATCTTGATTCCGCTTCTGCGGCTGGCCGCATGGACAATCTGTCCGTTTCCAATGTACATGGCCACATGGTTGACTGTGCCTCCGCCGTTTGCATAGAAAATCAGATCGCCCGGCCGCATCTGGGAAGATTTGATCGGAGTTCCCTGTCTGGCCTGCTCTCTGGAGGTTCTGGGCAGGGTAATTCCTGCCACATGGCTGTAAACATATTTGACAAAACCGGAGCAGTCCGCTCCTGTGTGGGGATCGTTGCCGCCCCATACATACCGGTTTCCTACAAACTGGAGACCATAGTTGACCATTTTATTTCTCAGAGACTGGTTTCCATCCAGCGGACTGAACTTAACCGCCTCCGGGAGGGCATACCGCACATCCACATAATCTGTGGACACATAGGCGGTGGAGGTATCCAGCTCAATCCCTACCCAGCCGTCCAGCTGTTCCGTGACAGGATATCTCTCATTATTGGAGATCTGCGTCCAGATCTTGGAATCCTGAGTCGGCTGTTCCCTGGCGTTCAGACGGTCTGTGGATACAATGGCCATCAGCTCCGCTACCTGCAGGGCCTCGTCCTTGGCTGCCTGGCCTGTGAGAATGTAATCTGCACTGACATAACCGGTCACAGGGCCTGACTTAATTTTGTACCATTTTCCATCTTCGCTGGTTTCCAGAATTTCTCCCGCCGATTTACTGGTCATCTTTCCAATAATGTCGCCGTCCTCGCGGGGTTCGCTTCGAATATTCAGATAGCTGTCCACGCTGGAAATACCCAGATTGTCATAGAGATTTAAAACCATGGATCGCATATCCAACTTTCTGGCCTCGTTGAGGCCGTAGGCTACTGTGGCGTAATCGTCGGAAATATAGCCGGAAGAGATCTGAATCCAGCCGTCCTCCTGGCTCTTCACCAAATAGCGCTCGCCCTTTAAGGCCTGTCCCACTACCTCGGCAGAGGTGCCTGGCTCTTTGCGGATATTTAAGGAATCCGCTGTGATAGTCGCTCTGAGAGCAGCCTCTTCCATCGCTTTTTCTCTGGCCTTTTCGCCTGTCAGAACGTACTCTGCGCTGATATAGCCCTCGATTCCGCCGGAAGAAATATGATACCACTCCTCTGTGGAATCATCAAGAATCTCGCAGGCTCCTCCGTCCTGGAGCTTTCCTATCACATCTGCGTCAGGGCTGGCCGTCTCGCGGACGTTCAGGTAGCCTGTCACCTCCACGATGCCCAGATTCTTGTAAGAATCTACAACTGCCTTCTTTTCTTCCTCTTCCTTCGCGGCCTTTTCCTGCTCTTTAGACACTGTTTCCTCCACAGCCTTTCCCTTTGCATTTAAAGCCGGATCGTCTTTTTTTCCGAAAAAACGGCTCCCTGCAAAAATCACCACCGCAAGAAGCGCCAGAGCCAATACGCCAATCACAGCGTATTCCTTATAGAACCCCTTCCGCTTTCTACGCTTTTTAGGTGGTTCATCCTTCTCTGCCTTCCCGTCTTCCGCCTGATGTTCTAAGTTCTCTTCTGGCTGCTGAACAGGCTCGTCCGGCAGCTGATCCAGATCTTCCAGGTCTAAATCAACCAGCTCCAAATCCTCTGTATCCAGCCCATCTACATGTTCTAAATCCTGTTTTTCTTTCATTCAGTTTTCTCCGCTTATTCCATCTGATTCAGGGCCAGCACACAGAGGCATGTTCCCGCTTTGTGCTGACGCTGTTTTTCATTCACTGCCAACTGGGCAATTCGTTGGGTATGATTATAGCATTAATCAGAAAAAATGCCAATAGCGAAAAAATAAAATGAAAAGGGACAGAATTGCCTCTGCCCCTTTCTCCATCGCTTATTCTGTTATCTTGCCAGCATCATTCTGTCGTTGGCAAACTGTCCGCCGCTGGCCTGTTCAAATTTGCGGAGCAGATCCTCTACCTTCAGATTCTTTTTCTCCTCACCTGCCACATTGTAAATAATGCGTCCCTCATGCATCATGATCAGGCGGTTTCCGATATGGATTGCGTCGTTCATGTTGTGAGTGACCATCATGGCTGTCAGGTGCTGGCTTTCCACAATCCGCTCTGTCAGGCTTAACACCTTGGAGGCTGTTTTCGGATCCAGCGCCGCTGTATGCTCATCTAAGAGAAGCAGCTTCGGCTTCTGAAGCGTGGCCATGAGAAGCGTCAGCGCCTGTCTCTGTCCTCCTGAGAGAAGTCCCACCTTGCTGGTCATCCGATCCTCTAATCCCAGATCCAGCTGAGTGAGCAGCTCCCTGTAGCGCTCCTTTTCCTGGTTTTTAATGCCCCAGCCCAGGCCTCTTCTCTGGCCTCTTCTATAGGCCAGCGCCAGGTTTTCCTGAATCTCCATATTGGCCGCCGTTCCACGCATCGGATCCTGGAATACCCGGCCGATATATTTGGCCCTCTTGAACTCCGGCTCCCTGGAAATATTTACGCCGTCAATCACAATCTTTCCGCAGTCAATGGGGTACACCCCTGCGATCATATTCAGCATCGTAGATTTTCCGGCTCCGTTTCCGCCGATAATGGTGCAGAAATCTCCCTCGTCCAGATGGAGGTCAATGCCGTTTAACGCCTTCTTCTCATTGATGGTTCCCTTATTGAAGGTCTTCTTCACATTGGAAATCGTCAGCATTACTCCTCCCCTCCTTCCGTGTACGCCATTTTCTGTTTGTATCTGGCAGCCATAACCGGCACAGCCAGGGCAATTACCACGATCACTGCCGTCAAAAGCTTCATATTGTCTGAGTCAAAGCCCAGTCTCAGCACAACGGCGCGGATAATCTGGTAAATCACAGAGCCTGCCACCACAGCAATCAGCTTCCAGTAGAAGGGGATCAGACGCCCCATCAGCACCTCGCCGATGATAATGGCCGCCAGGCCGATTACGATAGCTCCTGTTCCCATCTGAATATCAGCGTAATTCTGTCCCTGGCATACCAGGCCGCCGGAAAGGCCTACCAGACCGTTGCTGAGCATCAGAGCCAGCAGCTTAATGCGGTTGGTATTTCCGCCCAGAGCGCGGATCATGTCCTCGTTGTTTCCAGTGGCGCGCATGGCGCTTCCAAGCTCGGTTCCAAAGAACCAGTAGAGAAATACAATCACAAGGACCGTTACTACAAGTCCTGTGACAATCATGGCCTGATTCTGAGTCAGTCCAAAGCTGTCCTTCAGCCAGGAAATCGGCGTCTCCGCCTTTCCCAGGTTCATATTGCTCTTGCCCATTACCTTCAGGTTAATGGACCAGAGGGAAATCTGAGTCAGAATTCCTGCCAGGATGGCCGGAATCTCAAATACTGTGTGAAGAATTCCCGTCACTGCTCCGGCCGCCATGCCCGCTGCCAGACAGACCACGAGGGCCAGCACGGGATTCATGCCCTTGCCGGCTACCAGCGCCGCGCAGACGCTGCCGCCCAAAGCGAAGCTTCCGTCCACCGTCAAATCTGCGATGTCCATCAGACGGAAGGTAATGTAAATACCAAGCACCATAATCCCCCAAAGCACGCCCTGTCCTACGGCGCCCTGAAGGGAGGAAAGTATTCCTGCCATTATTCTTCCTCCAGCACTGACATATCAAGTCCTAAAGCCGCCGCTGTATCCTCGTTGATCTGAAGCTCACAGTCAGCGTCCTTCATGTATCCGATTGGCATGGAAGAGATATCCGCTCCCTCTGTGAGAATCTCAACCGCCTGCTCTCCTGCCATGCGGCCTAACTCATAGTAATCTACTCCATAGGTTACGAGACCGCCCTCGTCTACCTGTCCGCTCTCTCCGCAGATGGTCGGAATCTTGTTTTCTGTGGCAACCATGGCAACTGTAGCGTAGCCGGAAGCAATCGTGTTATCAGTAGGAGTATAGATAACGTCTACATTTCCCACCATGGACTCCACAACCGTCTGAATCTCGTTTGTATTGGAAACCGTGTACTCCTCATACTGAATGCCAGCGTCCTCCAGAGCCTCCTTTGCCATCTCTACCTGAATTTCAGAGTTCGCTTCGGCTGTACTGTAGAGAATTCCCACCTTCTCAGCATCCGGAAGGAGCTTCTGAAGCAGATCCATCTGAGCCTTTACAGGAGTCAAATCAGACGTTCCCGTCACGTTGCGTCCCGGTTTCTCGTTGGAATCTACCAGTCCGGAGTCAGCGGGATCCGTCACCGCGCTCACTACAATCGGAATCTCCTCTGTCATGCCTGCCACAGCCTGGGCTGCCGGAGTGGCAATGGCGAAAATCAAATCGCTCTCACTGTCTACCAGCATCTGCGCGATGGTCTGGCAGGCCGACTGATCGCCGGAAGCATTCTGCTGATCAAGCTCAGCGTCAATGCCTGACTCCTCAATTGCCGCCACAAAGCCTTCGTTTACCTTGTCAAGAGCCGTGTGCTGAGTCAACTGCAGCACGCCGATTTTATAGGAATCGCCGGAAGCGTCAGCTTCTTTCGATGTGTCCTCTGCCTGCGCGCTCTCAGCCTCTGTCTTTGCTGCTTCTGTCTGTGAATCTGCGTTTCCTGAACAGCCTGCCATAGAAAGAGCCATGACTCCTGCCATTGCTGCCGCTGCAATTTTTCCTGTCTTTTTCATTTTTTACTCCTCCGATGTATCCTTTTTCCTGTTTTAACGCCCTGAATGAATTAGGCGTTAAATTTTTATTAACGCCATCTTACTACACTTTTTCCCCCTCGTCAATTTCATTTCTTTAATATCCCACGAAATCAACGCGTTAAAGCGAAAAATCGTTAGATTGCACAAAAGATAAGGACGGAAATTGTGCATTTTTTCTTCTGCTTCCTTTCCTTCCTCTCCGCCCATCTTTCTTTGCATTTTTTTAACAACAATCTTCTTTTTGTTTGAATTTCTTTCAATTTTCCCCTATAATCATCTTATTATATACATAATAACCAGTTTTTATCAGTAAAGGAGGTTTTTTCTTTTATGAAACCCAAAGTCAAACAGGTCCTGGAAGGCCCTCTCGCCCGGGCTCAGCTTCTGATTTTCGGTACGGCCTTTTATTTCGAGGTGATTGCCGCCGTCTGTATCATCATCGGCCTCATCATTACTTTTTTAGGCGTTCCCAGGCAGATTCTGCTTCTGGCGGATACAGGAGCTTTCATCACTTTTCTGACTTTCATGTTCAACATCGTAATCGGAATCGAGCTTTTAAAAATGTTCTGCCGCCACGATCTGGACTCTGTGGTAGAGGTGCTTCTTTTCGCAGTGGCCAGACAGGTCATCATTGAACACACCTCCATGGTAGACAATCTTCTGTGCATGCTCTCAGTGGCCATTCTGTTCTGCATCAGAAAATTCCTGTTCGTCTCTGCGCTCGACAAAAAAGAGCCTGCTTTAAAGGCCATCAACCCTGTATTTAAGGGCGCGGTCTCTCAGCAGACTCCTTCTCAGAAGCAGAACGAAAAAAAGGAAACGGAAGCCGAGGAGGAATCCCGGGAACGGATTCTCAAAGCGTACAGCAGAAATTCTCTGTTTGAATAGTCTCAAACTCCCCTTCTGTTATCAGACGCGGCTGTCCTGCTTCGCCTCTCTGGCGATGGGCAGCCGCACGGTAAAGATACTTCCGCGATCTCCCTCCTCCTGGCTGGAGGAAACGCTTACCGTCCCGTGATAGAAGTTCACAACATGCTTTACAATGGAAAGTCCAAGGCCTGTGCCGCCCTGTTTGCGGCTGCGGCCCTTATCCACCCGGTAAAACCTCTCGAAAATCCGGCCTACGCTCTCTTTCGGAATTCCCACTCCATTATCCCGCACCTGCAGCTCCATATCCGTTCCCTTCCGTTTCAGGGAAAGCCATATCTTCCCTCCGTCCAGGTTATATTTTACTGCATTGCTCAAAAGATTCGTAAACAGCTCCTCCATCTGTCTTCCGTCGGCGCAGATATAAAATTCCTCCACATCTGTCTCTATCTCGATTCTACGCTCTCTGGCCATTCCCTCCACAGAGGAAACCGCCTCCCGCGCCAGTTCTCCGGCAGACAACTCTCGAAGTTCTGTCTGAATTCCCCCTGTCTCCAGGCGGGAAATCATGAGGATATCGTCGATCAGGCTGGTCATGCGGACCGCCTCTTTTTTAATGCGGCTGAGAAAATCGCCCCGCATCTGAGGATTGTCAGCCATGGGCGTGTCAAGGAGCTCCACATAGCCGCGGATAGAGGTAATGGGCGTTTTCAGCTCATGGGACGCATTGCTGAAAAATTCCTGGCGGATCTGCTTTTCCTGCTCCAGGCGGTTTAAATAATCTCTGACATTCTTCGACATTCTGGTCGTTGTGTCGGCAATGATGTTGATCTCCTCGTAGCCGCATCGTTCAAAATGGAAATCTGTGTAATCTCCGTTTACCTTAATCATTTCTTTGGAGATCTCAAGCAGGGGCTTGGTAATGGACTGTGAAAACCGATCCGCCTCCAGCGCCGAACCGATGAGAGCCACAGAAAAGCTCAGAAGAACTGCCGGAAACAGCATTTTAATGTAATCCTGCATTCCCGTATAGGGAACTGCCAGCCGCAGGATGCAGTCAGAGTAAGAGGACTGTATGGCCACGTACAGCATCTCCTTCCCCAGCGTTTTAGAGCGGCGTCTGTCATCTCCTTCCCCCGTCTTTACAGCTTCCTGAAACTCCTCTCGCTGCATGTGGTTGTCAAGCTCAGACGCATCCTTCACGCCTGTATCTACCCGGACCACTCCGTTTGGATCTATGATGGTAAGGCGGCTTTCATTTAAATTCGCAGACTGGGAAATCCGCTCCGCCTGGGCTTCCAGATCCCCCTCATAGTGGAAGGCGCTGTCTATGGTATCCAGAATAAATACCATATCATTCCGGCTGTTATTCAGAATGACGCTTCCTGTCACTATGTAGAGAATCGCTGTGTTTAAAAGCAGCGCCAGCAGAAGAAGCTGGATAAATTTTCTGAATATGGCTGTTTTCATTTCCCTGGTTCCCCTGTCTTCCTTTCCTGTCAGCTGATCCTGTATCCGACTCCGCGGATTGTCTTAATGCTGTGCCCTGATTCCTTCAGCTTCTGGCGCAGCGTTTTGATATGCATGTCCAGCGTTCTCGTCTCTCCGTCATAATCGTAGCCCCAGATCCGGTCTAACAGCTCCTCCCTGGTCACGACCCGGTTGGTATTTTCCATCAGATAGCAGAGCAGCTCATACTCCTTCAGGGTAAGCTCCACAGCCTCTCCCTTATTCTTCACCTCGCGCTTTTCCAGATCAATGGAAATATCTCCCACTGCAAGACGCTTGTCTTCTTTCTTCTCCTCGCCGAAGCGTTTTAAGAGATTTCGGATTCTGGCGGAAAACTCTAAAATCCCAAAGGGCTTTGTCATGTAGTCGTCGGCCCCTCCGTCAAGGCCTGCCACCACGTCCAGCTCGCTGTCTTTGGCAGTGAGCATCATAACCGGAATTTTTCTGGTGTCAGGCGACGCCTTCAGCTTGGCTACAGCCGCCATCCCGTCTATTCCGGGAAGCATCCAGTCAAACACAAAGAGGGAGGGGAGGCTTCCCTCCACCCCCCTCACTGCTTCCAGAGCCTCCTCGGCTGTCTCAAAGGCACAGGTTGTATAGCCAAAGCTTTCCAGAGCCACGCAAATCAGATTTCTGATATTTTCATCGTCTTCTGTCACATAGATCAGGTGCTTCATCATTATTCTATCTCCTCTTTCACATAGCCGGCGATATTTCTGGCATGGTCTGCGATTCTCTCATAGTTGCTGACAGCATCGAGGAAAATGACGCCGCTTTTTGTATTGCATTCGTGGTTGGACAGACGCTCCATGTGAAGCTCCTTCAGCTCCTCCTCCAGACTGTCCACTTCCTCCTCATAGCGCGCCGTCTGACGGACCTTGGAAAGCTCCCTGTCCTCCCGGCACTCCATCGCTGACTCCACCGATTTAATGGCAGCCTCAGAAATCTTCTTCAGATCGTTTAAACCGCTCTCAGAAAACTCTCTGTTATTTTTGATATTAATCTGGGCCAGCTCTGCCAGGTTCTCCGCATGATCGCCAATCCGCTCCACGTCTCCGATAGTATAAAACAGGTTTTTTACAATCAGATGCTGGCTGTCGTTTAAGGACAGATTGTTAATCTTTACCAGATAGTCAGTCAGCTCCGTATCCAGGTGGTTCAGCTTCTTCTCGTTATCGAATACTTCCTGGCAGAAGGATTCGTTCCGATCCGTCAGAGCCGCCGTGGCAATCTTTAAATTGGCCGCTGCCACACGTCCCATATTGATGACTTCTTTTTCCACTGTCTCAATGGCAAAGGACGGAGATTCCAGAATACGGTCGTCCAGATGGCGGAGAATATCTCCCTCCACATCCCCGGTCTTCTCTTCCTCTTTGCTGTCCCGGACAAGGGCGCAGGCCGTCTTTACGAGGATTCCCGCAAACGGGAACAGCAGGATGGTGTTGGACACATTGAACACTGTGTGGAAAATGGAAATTCCCACGCTGTCCGCTGTAGATGCCGCGAAGGCGGGGTTGAGCATGAAGACAACAAACATAACAGTTCCAAATAGAATCGTTCCAAAAATGTTAAACAGCAGATGGATGACAGCCGCTCTCTTAGCCGTTCTGCTGGCTCCTACCGCTGATAAAAGAGCCGTCACACAGGTTCCGATATTCTGTCCCAGGGTAATGAAAACAGCCGACTGCCAGTTTACCATTCCGTTTAAGGCCAGAGTCTGAAGAATTCCCACAGACGCAGAACTGCTCTGGATGATAGCGGTCACTACAAGTCCTGTCAAAACGCCTAAAATCGGGTTCTTTCCAAGAGTCTGGAAGGCCTGGGCAAAAATAGGCGCGTCTCTGTATGGCTCAATGGATGAGGACATAAAGGAAAGTCCGATAAACAGAAGGGCAAAACCGATCATGATCTCGCCGCCCTCTTTTTTCTTATGGCTCTTTGTGAAAAGTACCAGAAAAGCGCCGATAAAGAATAAAAACGGTGCGAAAAACTCCGGCTTTAACACCTCGCCCCACTCGCTCATGGATACAATCCAGCTGGTGATGGTGGTTCCGATATTGGCTCCCATGATTACTCCGGTCGCCTGGAACAGATTGATAATTCCTGCGTTTACAAAGCCGACCACCATAACGGTAGTGGCGGAACTGCTCTGAATAATGGCAGTAACTGCCGCGCCTGCCAGAACTCCCATGAGACGATTGTTCGTCAGCACCCCAAGCATATGCTGCATGCGGCTGCCGGCGGATCTCTGAAGTCCGTCAGCCATGATATTCATTCCGTACAGGAACATTCCAAGGCCGCCGGCAAACTGAAACAGCATTCCCAAATCCGATATCGACATGATTTTTCTCCTCTTATTGTAAAAGTATGGTTTAACTATATCAGCTCTATGTAAAGCCAGTCTATAGCTTAATGTAAAATTTCTGTAAAAACGCGCAGAACGTTCTTATAAAAAACTGCATCTATCTCCGATCCGGTAAATCCCTGGCGCGACATTTCATCGGCAATCCGGTAAAGAGCCGCCGGGGAATCCACCTCCAGATCCCCTGAAATCCCGTCAAAATCCGATCCCAGGCCGATACATTCAATGCCTCCCGTCTGCCGGATATGCTTCATGTGTCTCACCATATCAGAAACGCGGCTGTCTCCTCCGTCTGGAGAATTTCCGTTCCGGCTGTTCAGAAAGACGCCGCAGAAATTGATTCCCATGACGCCGCCCCGGTCTGCCAGCGCCCGGATCATCTCGTCCGTCAGATTTCTCACATGGCCGGCCTCGCTTCGCGAATTGGAATGGCTGGCTATAAAAGGCTTTCTGGCGCGCTTCGCGATATCCCAGAAGCCGGCGTCTCCCAGATGGGATACGTCAATGATCATTCCCAGCCGTTCCATCTCCTCGATAAAGGCGGTTCCCTTCTCTGTCAGCCCCCTTTCCGTCTCAGGAGTCATATGCCCGGTCTGCGGATCCAGGCGGTTGGGCCACGCCAGATCATTGGGATAATTCCAGGTGAGAGTCATCATCCTGACACCCTCTTCGTAAAATTCCCGCAGGCGTTCCAGACTTCCCTGGCAAACCGCCCCCTCCTCAATCGTGAGAATGGCCGACATTTTTCCTTCCCTGTCGTTTCTTAAAATGTCCTCTGCCGTAAACGCCTGGGCAATCATACCGCCGTTTTCTGCCATTTCTTTCTTAAAACGGGCCAAAATCTCCCTGGCACGGACATAGGGATCCGGATACGCTTTCAGATCTGTGAAAACAGCAAAGCACTGGGCCAGGGCGTTTCCCTGTTTCATCCGCTCCAGATCCAGGTGTCCGCTGTTTTTTCTCAGCGTCTCTCCCCTCTCCCCTGCCTTCGGATGACAGAGGCGCGGGATCGTATCGCAGTGCATATCAATATATTTCATTTCCATATCCTCCTGTCCCTGTCAGATTTCCAGATAGCTGCGAAGCGCAGGAAGCAGCTTAACGGCCGTTTCCCTGCCCTCCTGGTGGAGCGCCTGCAGCTTTTTCAGATCCCGCTCCAGACGGGAGACGCGGACGGGACGTTCCGGGCGGATTACGAAAATCCGTCCCTCCTGTTCCAGGCGGTCAATCTCCTCCTGCATCCAGTTATACCGGTCCGGCACTTCAAACAGAGCGGCTTTCAGCTGCGGAAGCGGCTCAAAATACCGGTTATAAGCCCTGACAGCCAGAGAGCTTAAAGGCTTTTTCCGGTATCCATGGTTTCTGGTAAGCACCAGGACAATTTTTTTATATCCCAGATCCATAGCCCTCTGGTAGGCCATGGGCAGGGAAATGCCTCCGTCCAGATATTTTTTGTGATCCACTGTCACCATTTTAGATAAAAGAGGCATACTGCAGGAAGCCTGCACCGCCTTCATCATATCGCTGCACTGGCTTTTTTCAAAAAACTCCGTCTTTCCCGTCCTGCACCTGGTAGCGGCAGCCTCAAACTTCTGAGGAGAGCTGTAAAACGCTTCATAGTCAAAGGGAATCAGCTCATCCGACAGCTCCCCGAATATAAAATCAAAATTGAATACCAGCCTGTTCTTTATGAGGCTTCTCATCCCCATGTACCGCTTGTCGTGCAGATACGTCTCGTTAATTTCCAGCATTCTGCCCTTCTGGCCGCTGATGTAATTCATCCCGGCCATAGTTCCGGCCGATACACCGTTTACATAGGATAATTGTATATTTTCCTCTGTCAGCACGTCCAGGACTCCCGCTGTAAACAGACAGCGCAGAGAACCCCCTTCCAGCACCAGAGCTCCTTCTGTCATCCTTCCACCCCTTTTTAGTATTGTGTTAGAGTTTTGTTAAAATCTCTATACATTAATATAAAGGGTCGTTCTGGAAAATGCAAGCGGAAGGGAAAAAATGACAAAAAGGACTGGCAGAAGTTTTCACGCTTCACTTAAAGCCGCTGAAAACTTCTGCCAGTCCTCTGTCATTAAAAATCTGTCAAACTCCCTACATCAGCGGAGCGAACAGGCGCAGGGCCTTTCCCATAAAACGCTTGAAGAATGGGAAATTCCGGCAGTCTGCTATGGTGATCTCCTGGCACTTTTCCAGGGTTTTCTGGTAGTCATCCTCCACCTGGGCCACCACCGGGTGCTTATAAAAGTAAGCGGCGCACTCAAAATGAAGGTAAAGGCTTCTGAAATCCAGGTTGATGGTTCCTACTACTGCCTTCTCGTCGTCGCAGGTGAAGACCTTCCCATGGACAAAGCCCGGCGTATACTCAAAGATTCTTACCCCGGCTGTCAAAAGCTCTTCATAGTAGGAGCGGGCCAGCAGATAGGCCGACATTTTGTCGGGAATATGGGGCATGATGATGATTGTCTCCACTCCCCTCTTTGCGGAATACTGAAGAGCGTTAATCATCTGATCGTCCAGAATCAGATAGGGCGTCATAATGTGGACGTATTTTTTCGCATGGCCCAGAATATCCAGGTAGACCTGCTCTCCCACATTTTCCTTATCCAGAGGACTGTCGCCGTATGGAATCACGAATCCGGAAGCGTCGGCGTCTTTTGGAAGCCGGTAGTCCGCAGGCTTTAAGTAGCTTTCATAGCGCTCCTTCTCCTGCTCTGTCACTCCCCACATCTGGAGGAACATCATGGTAAAGCCAACAGCCGCGTCTCCCTCTACCATCACAGCCGTGTCCTTCCAGTGGCCGAACCGTACCTTTCTGTTAATGTACTCGTCTGCCAGATTGACGCCGCCTGTAAAGGCCGTATGACCGTCAATGACGCAGATTTTTCTGTGATCCCGGTTATTCTGGTGGGTGGACAGGGCGGGCCGGATGGGGGAAAACATTTTGCATTTAATCCCCTTTTCCCGAAGCGTCTTAGGGTAGGAATAGGGAAGCAGCATCAGGCAGCACATGCCGTCGTACATAACGCGGACCTCCACACCCTCCCTGACCTTTTCCTCCAGGATCTCCAGGATGCTGTTCCACATTTCTCCCCTCTCCACAATAAAATACTCCATAAAAATGAAATGCTTCGCCGCTTTCAGGCGGCGCTTCATCTCTACGAACATATCGTCTCCCAGAGGGAAATACTGGGCCGCTGTATTCTGATAGACCGGACAGCCGGCAAACCGGTTCATGTAGCGCACCAGGTTGCCCTGGCTGGAGCTCATCTCGTTAAAGCGCTCTGCTGTCTCCGTGTCCTGCTTCAGATACGGCGCTGTCTCGGCAGACGTCATCTTCAGTCTGTGGCCGATAAGCTTCGTGCCGATCTGAAGCCGCACGAACAGATAAAACAGCGTTCCGAATACAGGAAAAACAAGAATCGGGACGACCCATGACAGCTTAATGGAAGTGCTCTCATCTGCGCTGATAATGTAAATCAGAGTTACCGCGCTCAAAATGACAGACGCCCCGTAGAAATAGAGCATGTACTCTTCCAGCCAGGCAAATCCCATCAGCAGGATTCCCACCTGGATCAGAAGGAACAGCACCACAAAGGTGGTTCTGCCAAACACAAGCCGCAGCAGCTTTTTTCTCTTTTTCATTTGACTGTTCTCCTGTTTAAGGGCTGTTAGTCCTCTAAAGCCTGACGGATATCTTCAATAATATCGTCGGCGTTCTCAATTCCCACGCTCAGGCGGATCATGGACGGATCGACTCCAGCCTCTGCCAGCTGCTCGTCTGTCAGCTGACGGTGGGTATGGCTGGCCGGATGAAGCACGCAGGTGCGGGCGTCTGCCACATGAGTCACAATGGCAGCCAGCTTCAGCTTATCCATAAATACGCCTGCCGCCTCTCTGCCGCCCTTCAGTCCGAAGGAAATAACGCCGCAGGTTCCATTCGGCATATACTTCTGTGCCAGCTCGTAATATCTGTCTCCCTCGAGTCCCGGATAATTTACCCACGCCACGTCCTCTCTGGACTTTAAGTATTTCGCTGCCTTCAGCGCGTTCTCGCAGTGGCGCGGCACACGCAGGTGCAGAGTCTCCAGGCCTACGTTTAAAAGAAACGCGTTCATGGGAGCCTGAATTGAACCCAGATCCCTCATGACCTGAGCGGTGGCCTTTGTGATATAAGCTCCCTTTCCAAATTTTTCTGTATACACAACGCCGTGGTAGGAAGCGTCCGGCTCGGTAAGACACGGGAATTTGTCCTTGTGGGCTTCCCAGTCAAAATTTCCGCTGTCCACAATGCATCCGCCTACGCTCATGGCATGTCCGTCCATGTACTTGCTGGTAGAGTGGGTTACAATGTCAGCTCCCCACTCGAAGGGGCGGCAGTTGATAGGCGTCGCAAAGGTATTGTCCACAATTAACGGAACGCCGTGTCTGTGGGCTGCCCTGGCAAATTTTTCAATGTCTAATACCACCAGCGCCGGGTTGGCGATAGACTCGCCGAATACGCACTTGGTGTTTGGGCGGAACGCCGCGTCCAGCTCCTCATCAGTAGACTCCGGATCTACCAGAGTGACCTCGATTCCCATCTTCTTCATGGTAACAGTAAACAGGTTGGACGTTCCTCCGTAAACAGTAGCCGCGCAGATGAAATGATCGCCTGCCGAGCAGATGTTGAAAACGGAATAGAAATTGGCCGCCTGGCCGGAGGAAGTCAGCATGGCCGCCGCTCCGCCCTCCATCTCGCAGATCTTCTCCGCTACGGCGTCGTTAGTCGGATTGGCAAGTCTCGTATAGAAATAGCCGTTCTCCTCCAAATCAAAGAGCCGTCCCATCTGTTCGCTGGTAGAGTATTTAAATGTAGTGCTCTGGTAAATGGGGAGAACTCTCGCCTCCCCATTCTCCGGATGCCATCCTCCCTGGATGCAGGTAGTTTCGATTGAACGCTTTTTGCTCATGCTGTCTTTCCTCCTAGTCCGGCCTGCCGCGCAGGCCCTTTTGCTCCTAAGTCTATCACAAAACATGTTCTGGGACAAGATTTATCTGTGCCTCAGTTTATTATACAAATCAAAAATCAGAGAACCTGTATTCTCATACTCCGAAGGGTATTCCTCCGGCCCGATCTCCAGGGTATAAGAACCGTATCCGTTGATGATGGCGGTAGGCCCCTTCTCCAGCCTGCGGGCACCGGATCCGTAATTTAAGTGCTGGTGTCCGTGAATCAGATATTTGGGATGAAATTCATCCAGAATTTCATGGAAGCACTCAAAGCCCTGATGGGGAAAATCCGATCCGTCTCCCAGCCCCTTGGCCGGGGCGTGGGTGAGGAAAATATCCGCCCCGTGATACCGCTGCAGCTGCCGCTTCAGCTTCTGGACGCGCCTTCGCTGTTCCTCCTCTGTGTACAGGTAAATTCCATCCGGCTTGTACCGCATGCAGCCTCCCAGGCCTGCGATTCGAAGGCCCTTATAATTGTAAACCCGTTCCTCCACGCAGACGCAGCCCTCCGGCGGATTCGCCTTATACCTGTCGTCATGGTTTCCCATGACATAGAGGACAGGCGCCCGGCCCATGGTGACCAGAAACTCCAGATAGGAGGCCCGCAGATCCCCGCAGGACAGGATCAGATCGATATCCTTCAGCCGGGAACTGTCATAATAATCGTAGAGGGCCTTCGACTCCTCGTCAGCTACAATCAAGATTTTCATGGTGTTCCTCCCTCCTCCGTTCTGGCCGCCTCCACTCCCAGGGCAGAGAGAAGCTCTCTTGCGTCCTCCTTGAAAGCGTCGATCCCTGGTATTTTTCCTATTACATTGTCGTTGAGCCAGTCCATTTTCACAATCTGGAACAGATCCAGGGAACCGCTGTCAGCCCCCTTCAACCACCCTTTTTTCGTCCGGATCTCTCCGTCGAAGGGCGAAAATCTGCCCTGGATCATCGCCTCCTCAAACACATCCGCCATTTTTCTCACCGAGTAGGGGACGCGGGAGGAAAAGATCACGCTCACTACCTGGGCCGACATGCCCAGGAAATAATTGACTGCCTGCCCTGTCTTTGTAAACTCCCTGGAATCAAAGTTTCCATCCATCACCGACTCTGTCAGAAGACAGTAATACCGCCCCCAGTCAATGAACGGCATGGCCAGATTTTCATAGTCTCCCTTTTTCTGGCTGTACCGGAACAGGCCGAAGAGGCGGCTTTCCTCTGACGGCAGCTTCAGATCAGGCCCTGAAACCATAGTAAATCCAGATTTTTTGATCTCCGCTTTCCAATCGCCCTTTTTAAGGTTGGACCATTTCAGATAGATCTTCACTCCCGGCCGCACCATCTGGGCGCCTATGGCGAACGCGTTAATGTTGGCCACAGCTCCGTATACGGGATAATCGGCAATGTAGGCGATCCTGCCGTCCTCGCAGAGAGCGGCAGCCGTCATGCCCAGAATAAATTTCGCCTCGTACATTCTGGCATAATAGCTGCGGATGGAGCGGTAGGAGGCGTTGACGGAACAGTTCAAAAATTTGATTTCCGGGTGATTGACAGCCGTCTCCAGCGCCTGAGCCCGCATCTGCCCCGCTGTTGTAAAAATAATATCGTTTTTCTGCAGTACTGCCTTGGCCAGAGAGTCTCTGACAGCCTCCGGTGTATCGCAGTGATTGTAAACAGAAATTTTCACCTGACTTCCATATTTCTCCTTTAAGGCCTGCCAGCCCAGCCGGTGGCCGTAGGCCCAGGCGGAGGTTCTGGAGTCTTTATCATTGATAAAAGCAATGCGCAGGGGCCTTTTCTCTCCCCCGTGCAGGAAGCCAAACAGACTGTTTTTCCCTTCTTCTGCTTCCCTGTGCTCCTCGATCAGGGCCACCTTCTTCTTCTGTCCGGCCAGTTTCATCTCCTCCCAGGCCCTCTCCATCCGTTCCCGAATCTGACGGTCGCTGTCTGTGAGAAGCCCCTGATAGCCAAACACCTCCAGATACACGAAAAACGCGTCGCTCTCCTCTGTCAGGCTGTCCGCTCTCGCCTTTTTCTCATAGCAGCTGCAGAATCTCCCAAAGGCAGCCCGAAGTTCCTTAATTTTGTCCTCTTTCCACCGCTCTGCCAGAGTCTCCTCAAACCGGGCGGCCAGCTTCTGGTAAGCATCCGGCTCCGAAAACAGCAGCTCGAACAGTCCTGTGGCCCTGTTAAACGCCGCATACTGGTAAAAGGCCTCGGAAGCCTTCTTTCCGTCCCTCTTTGGAAAGATCCTAGTAACGTCAGCCGTGATTTTAACGGCTCCCACGTATTTCATCACGCTGACCCGCTTATTTCCCTCCCGCACATAAAAATGGTGCATATATTCGTAAACCTTTACCGGCTCCCTGATTCCCTCCTCCATCTGGGCCTCATAAAGCCTCTCCCACTTTCCTGAAAACTCCGTTTTTTCCCGAAGAAGGGGCATGAAATTCCAGGCAAAGCTCTCCGAGCGGGAGGCCGTCTTGGTTCCCGTGACTCTGGACAGAGGGATCTCGCACACGCCCAGATCCTCTGTGCCAGCTGTTTTTGTGTGGAGAAGGATCTCGTCCAGAGACGTCAGATAGGGATATCTGCCCTTTCCTCCCGCCTCCCGGAAGGCCTTAATTCCAGCTTTTCTCGCCTTTTTATACTGCTCCCCAGCAAAATCACTCATAGCGTTCCTCCTTCCTTTCTTCCTTGTCGTCAGATACTGGCAGATCCAGCTTTCCCGGAACCAGTCCCAGCAGATCTCTCAGTACCCAGCTGTGGTACCAGACGCACAGGGGAAGGGCCGTCAGAAGGGGAAGAAACGCGATCTGGGGAAAGGTTTTAAAACACAGAACGGTCAGGACTGCCATGGCTCCATCTCCCGCAAGCATCATGAGCGTCTTGGGGAGATTCTTAAATCCTGCTATGACTGCATTTTTAAAAGTAACGGCTAAGGGGTTATAAAATCTGGCCTGAAGTGGAAATACATACAGTACAAGTATCAGGTAAAAGAAAATCAGGTAAATGTAGACGGCCCAGCCGGCGTAGAGCATGGCGCCCCCCTCCTGTCCGTCAAAGTACCTGGTCAGAAACCAGCCGTCATACCAGAGCAGGAAGCCTGCTGCCCCCATAATCAGCGAGAGCGCCGCTCCCTGAAAGAGATTCTGCCGAAAGCTGTGGAAAAAGTTTCTGATCGTTCCCTCATTATCGTGCTCCAGCATTTTAAAGCATACATAGTTCATGGCGCAGAAGGCCGCCCCCGCCGTGATCAGCGGAAGGGAGCAGAGCAGGGTGAGAAATGTCAAAGCAATCAGATCCCCCGCCTTTCCCACTGTCTGCCAGAAGTGATTGTCTGTGTTAAACATCCGTTCTACCATCGGTCTTTCTCTCCTTTTCCTCTTCCTGTTCCTTTTCTCTCACATACTCATAAACCATCAGTCCCAGACGCAGCATCATGGCGTCGTCGAAGTTTCTTATATTCAGCCCCAGGCCTTTCTGAATCTTGTCCAGACGGTACACCAGCGTATTCCTGTGAATATAAAGATGCCTTGCCGTCTCCGCCACATTCAGAGAATCTTCAAAAAACTGGCGGATAGTAGTCAGCGCTTCCTCGTCAAACGCCCCTGGATCTGCCTGGGCGAATACCTCCCCCAGAAACTGTCTGCACAAAGGCATGGGAAGGCTGTAAATCAGCCGTCCAATTCCCAGTCTGTCATAGGAAATCACATGCTTTTCCCGGAAAAAAATGCGGCCCGCCTTCATGGCGATCCAGGCCTCCTCATAGGATCGGTTCAAAAAAGACAGTTCTTCTGCCGGCATTCCGAAGGAGAGATAGGCGTCCTCCATTCCCTCTGTATTAATCACATCAATCATGTTTTTTCCTATCTCCTCCAGTTTGGCCGTATCCTCCTTCTCCCCCAGGGTTCTGACGTACACGAAGCTCCCCGGCTCCGCCTGAAACAGAACGCCTCCTGCCGGACCTGCGTAAAGGGGATAAAGAATATCGAGAACCGTATCGCAGCCATCCTCCCTTACTTTTATTAAAAATACAGCCCGCCGGGCCCTGCCGTCCAATCGGAGCAGCCGGGCCTGTTCTGAAACCTCCCCGGGAAGCAGCTGCCCCAGAATCAGGCGGCGGAAAAAAACGTCCCGATCCTGACGTTTCTCCTGACGCCGGAAAAGACCTGAGAGAGCGACTGCCGACAGGCGCAGAAGAGGCAGAACGTCTTCCTTACCTGTTCCGGCTAACACAAAGCCTTCCCCTCTCTCATTCCCCGTCCTGAGAAAGCACACGCCTCCCCGCTGCCAGGTTTTCTCTCCCCCCTCCGCCAGGGATCTTACATATTCTTTTAAGCGGTCCGAAACGAGACCTTCCTTCTCCAGCTCCTCAAACAGCTGTCCTTCTCCCTCTGAAAGCGCCAGAAGCTCTCCCTTTCCTCCAAACAGGGCAAGCGAAAGCCCGGACGCGTCCCTGATTTCCCCCAGCACATGTTTCAGCGCTCTCTTCGATACCAAGCCGCTTCCTCCTAATCCTGCGTCTATAAGCGGAAAAGAGGATACTGCCCCGGCAGCATCCTCCCCCCTTTTCACCGCCTCATTTTCCTATTCAGACGGTTTTAAAATTAATTAAAAATTGCGTTCTCAGTCTCCGTATCAAACGCGTGAATCTTCTCTGTATCCATGTACAGCTTAATGGCTTCGCCCGGCTTTACACGGACAGAAGGATTCACTCTGGCTGTCCATGTAGCTGTATCCATGTCAAAGTACAGGAACGTCTCGGCGCCCAGCATCTCGTATACGCGGATGGTGGCGTTCAGGCAGGCGTCCTTGTTGCCGCGCTCGCTGTCAGACTCATCGTGAAGATCCTCCGGGCGGATTCCCAGAGTAACCTTCTTTCCGATGTATCCCTTCTCCTTTAAGATGGCTGCTCTCTTCTCATCCATCTTAATGCTCTGTCCGCAGAATACAAGATGAACGCCCTCTGCATCCTCCTTCACCTCTGCGTCTACCATGTTCATCTGAGGCGCTCCGATGAAGCCTGCTACGAACTTATTGCCCGGCTTGTCGTACAGATTCTCAGGCGTATCCACCTGCTGAACCACTCCGTCCTTCATAACGACGATTCTGGTTCCCAGAGTCATGGCCTCTGTCTGATCGTGGGTAACGTAGATAATCGTTGTGCCCAGCTTCTGGTGGAGCTTGGAAATCTCGATACGCATCTGGCCTCTTAACTTGGCGTCCAGATTGGATAACGGCTCGTCCATCAGGAATACCTTCGGATTTCTTACAATGGCGCGTCCCATGGCCACACGCTGTCTCTGGCCGCCGGATAACGCCTTGGGCTTTCTGTCAAGCAGGTGCTCCAGATCCAGAATCTTCGCAGCCTCATGGACCTTCTTGTCGATCTCATCCTTCGGAACCTTTCTGATCTTTAAGCCGAATGCCATGTTCTCGTACACGGTCATATGCGGATACAGGGCGTAATTCTGGAATACCATGGCGATATCCCGATCCTTCGGCTCCACGTCGTTCATTCTCTTTCCGTCAATGTACAGGTCGCCGCCGGAAATGTCCTCCAGTCCCGCTACCATACGCAGAGTCGTAGACTTTCCGCAGCCGGACGGACCAACGAAAATGATAAACTCCTTGTCGCCAATCTCCAGGTTGAAATCCTTTACAGCCTCGAAGCCGTTAGGATACTTCTTACAGATGTGTTCTAATTTAACTGTAGACATATGGGTTCTCCTTTTCTATCAATAATGTTCAGCATTCAGATGCATTCAGTATATAAAACTTCTGCCGGATTTTCCACGGCACACCGCACAAAATACAGAGAAATTTTTCGTTATAATGACGAATCGGCTGTGAGATTCTTCACGCTCTCCCGGATCATCAGCTTAGCCGGAAGCGTCACCTGGACAGGCAGCTCCCGCTTCGTCAGAATCCGGTCGCTTAACAGATCCACCGCTCTCTCCCCCATAAAATCCATGTACAGGCGCATGGTGGTAAGCGGTGGAACCATATATTTGGCTGTGGGAATATCGTTAAAGCCCACAATGCTGAAGTCCTCCGGACACCTCTTCCCGGCCCGGCTGATGGCATTTAAACAGCCCACTGCCAGCGAGTCATTGGCCACAAAAACTGCCGTCGGAGGCTCGGGCAGAGCCATCAGCTCGTTCATCAGCCGAAAGCCCATGCGGGAAGTGAACGCTCCAATCCGCTCGTAGCTGACGCCCTCCTCCTTTTTCTCCTCCATAAATGCCCGGTACTCCAGCGTCCTCTTGTCCGTCTCCGCAAATGTTCCAGGCCCTTCCATATCGTTTCCGCCGATAAAGCCAATTCGTCTGTGCCCCTTCTCCCACAGGTAATCGAGAATCCGCCTGGTCTCCCTGCGCAGGTCAAACACAATGGAATCATATTTGTCGTAATTGGGATTGCTGTCCACAAAGATGGTGGGCCGTTCCAGCTCGTCGATCCGTTTCAGTTCCTCTGTTCCAAAGGTTCCCAGGCAGATGACTCCGTCAATGCCTGACACCCGGAATTCATCCTTTTCTGAAATACTGACAAGCCTGCAGCCAAGCTCTGCAGCACGTCTTTCTATGGCAATCCTCACGGAAAGGTAGTAGGGATCCTCCACCTCTCCTTCCAGTGAATAATAGTTGATCAGGAGAAGAGAGAGCCTGCGTTTCCTCTTCTTCTGGTTTTTTCCTCTGTATTCCAATTCCTCTGCGATCTCAAATATTCTCTTTTTCGTCGCCGCATTTACGCTCAGAGTTTCATCATAATTCAACACCCTTGACACTGTGCTGATAGAAACCTGCGCCCTCTCTGCTATGTCCCTGATCGTCGCCATATATGCTTCTTCCTATTCTTTCTATAATTTAAATGCCTGATTAACAGAAGACAGTAAACGCCCGTTCCTCTGCTTTCTCCCTCTCTGTGAAAGAAAGGGCGAAGCTCATGGCAAAGTCTTCGATTCTTACCTTGCACTCCTCTGTCTGCTCCTGACCGCAGGAGTTGCTTCCAAGACCGGAATGTTTCCAGTCAAGATTCAGGACAATATCGTCCTGTTTTTTAATTTCGCATGGATGAGCCGCGCTTCTGAGCGCCTCTGTGGTGTAGTCGTGAACATTGATTCCGACTCCGCCTCTGGAGGTAATGAGAAGTCCTTCTTTCTCATCTGTTAAGGAAACCCAGCGCACGTTCTCTCTGTGGCCGTTTTCCTGCGGCATCACATAATTTGTGTGCATTCCGTCCACATCTGTCTCATAGACGCCCATCACTGCTGCCTGTCTGGAATCGCAGTAATTTTCTCCCGGGCCCATACCGTACCAGGCCACATGGCGAAACGCTCCATTTACGTTCATCTCCACACCGATTCTCGGAAGGAACTCCGGCTCGAACTCCGGATTGCGGATGGCTGTGCCGTGAAGCTCTGTCTCCATGCTTCCATCTCCATAGACCGTGTATACATAGGCCAGCTTAAAGCCCCAGACCTGATTATAGCAGCCAAAGTGCTTCTGGATGTAAACCTGAGCCTTATTCTGTCCGCTGCTGACAGTCATGTACTCCATCTCCTCCATTCCTCTGGAAATAAAGTAGTTGTTCTTCCAGTCATTAACCTTGTACATGTCGTTGTCAATATCAGCCCGATCCACGGTAAGCACAGGACCTCTCTTAACAAGCTCCTGTCCGCCCTTCTTCATGGAAGACAGCACGCCGTGAACCTTGTCAAATGAGTATACCACATCCTGACAGGAAATGGAAACCTCTGTAGCTGTCTCCGAAACAGATACCGGCAGCTCTTCACGTTTCACGCTGACCGTTTTCTTCTCAGACAGCGGGAACTGATAATGTCCCAGCTCATGACCGGCCGGAGCCCAGGCAGTCTCCTTCTTCTCCCTGACAGAGATATTTAAATAGTAGTCTCTGTTGTCCTTCCATTCCACCGCGCTGTGAGGAATCGTGAGAATCTCCTCCACGCCCGGCTCTGTGTGCAGGGAATCGATGGTAAAGGTTTCTAACGTCTCTTTTCCGTCTGTCACAGCGCACTCCAGGTAAATTCCATCCAGAGTCTTAAAATCATAGTAATTCTTAACGGCAAACAGATCTCCCGTCTCTCCCAGGCGCTCCATCCATACCGGGCAGATGACCTGCTTGTACTCCACAAGGCCTGGGGACGGAGTTCTGTCTGGCATAAGAAGTCCGTCGATACAGAAGTTTCCGTTTGTAGGGAAGTCTCCGTAGTTGCCGCCATATTTATAGGTAACGGTTCCGTTCTCGTCTGTCGTCTTAATGCCGTGGTCATACCACTCCCAGATAAATCCGCCCTGAAGACGGTCATAGGTGCGGTAAAGCTTCTGGTAATCTGCCAGACATCCCGGTCCATTTCCCATGGCGTGGCTGTACTCGCAGTGGATGTGGGGACGGTTGTGCTTCATTTTCGTCTCGCCAATCTCCTTTAAGCCTTTGAGTCTGGAGTACATGGTAGAGTACACGTCTGTGATCTCAGCCTCGAAATCCCCCTCATAGTGGATCAGACGGGAACTGTCCATAGCCCGGACGGCTTCAGCCTCCTTCTTAAAGTTCACGCCGAAGCAGGACTCGTTGCCCAGAGACCACATGATGATGGATGGGTGGTTGTAATCTCTCTCCACCATGCGGACCGCTCTGTCCACATAAGCGTTTTCCCAGGACGGATCGTCTGTAATCATATCGTAAACGTGAGCCCACTCAAAGCCGTGGCACTCCAGATCCGCCTCGTCGATCACGTACATTCCGTACTCGTCGCAGAAATCATAGATAGCCTCAATAGACGGATAGTGGGAGAAACGGATGGCGTTGATATTGTGCTGCTTCATCAGAAGCACGTCCTGTCTCATCACTTCCAGATCCACCGTTCTGCCGCCTTCCGGAGAATAGTCGTGATGGTTTACGCCGTTAATCAGCACAGCCTTGCCGTTGACTGTAAATACGTTTCCCTTTACCTCCACTCTTCTGAAGCCCAGGCGGTAGCTTACCTGATGGGAAACGGCCCCGTTCTGCTCCATGGATAACGTAAGGGTATAGAGGTAAGGCGTCTCCGCTGTCCATGTGCGGACAGACTCCAGCCGGGCAGAGATGGATGCGCTCTCTCCTGCCTCAGCCTCTCCAGACGCTGCTGTCACTCCCTCGGCATCCGCAAGAACCCACTTTAAGGTTCCCTCTCCCGCCAGACGGATCTGCGCGTCAAACAGTCCTGTCGTGTAGGAATCGTCCAGATCGGCGTGAATCCGGCAGTCCTCGATTCTGGCCTTCGGCGCGCTGATCAGGGATACGTTTCTGTAGATTCCGCTGAACCACCACATATCCTGATCCTCTAAGTAGGTTCCGTCAGACCACTTGTAAACGCGGACTGTCACCTGGTTCTCTCCCTTATTAATATAGGAAGAAATGCCAAACTCTGCCGGGAGGCGGGAAACCTTGCTGAAGCCCACGTGCTCTCCGTTTACCCACACGTCGTAAGCGCTGTCCACTCCCTCAAAGCGTAGAATGGTGTCGTTCTCCATCCAGTTCTCCGGGATCTCAAAGCTTCTTTTGTAAATTCCGGTAGGATTTTCTGTAGGCACATAGGGCGGATTTAAAGGAAACAGATACAGCACGTCTGTGTAGTGCATATGATCGTAGCCCTTTAACTGCCAGCAGGACGGAACCTCGATGGTATCCCATCCGGCGGTGTCATAATCGCGCTTCTCAAATCCTTCCGGGCTGTACTCCGGCGCCGTCAGATATTTGAAAGCCCAGCTTCCATTTAAAGAAACCTGCTCTGCGGAGTTGGTGAAAAAGGACGTGCGGCCCGGCCTGCGGTTAATTCCCGTTAAGGTCTGATCCTCCCACCGTTTTTTTGCTCTCATCTGCATAACATTCATACCTCCCGTTTTTACTTGTATATTCTGCTGGTTTTCTAAATTAATTATATCTATTTTTTTAGTAAAAGTCAAATAGTTTACTTAATATTTTTACTGTTCTTTTTACTAAAACCTATTGACTTTTTATATTAAAAGGCTTATTATTTAATTACTTTTAGTGATTTTACCCAAATCACGGCGCCGTGTTATCGGCGTTTCCGCTGGAAGGTGGGTAAATAGTTCCAATTATTTAGGAGGTAAACGTATGAAGAAAACAAAATTGTTTGTATCTGCAGCAGCCATCTCTATGGTCGCAGCCCTTTCCCTCACAGGCTGCGGAGGCGGCGGAGACAAGAACGCAGCAGAGAGCGACAACACTATCACTGTATGGGCCTGGGACGTTGCTTTAAAACAGCTTCAGGCTTCTGCTGAGAAATTTAAGGAGACACATCCTGATGTAGAGTTCCAGTTCGAGGAGATGGGTACAGAGCAGATTTATACAAAACTTGCCACTACTCTGAATACAGGAAAAGGACTTGCAGACGTTATCCTTCTGGAGGGCGAGCAGGTAAGCGGCTACGCTTCTAAGTATCCAGACGGTTTTGCAGATTTAAGCGATATTGTAAATAAGGACGACTATCTCCCTGTTAAGATGGGCGAGGTTACTGTAAACGATAAGGTGGTAGGCTTCCCGTGGGATGCAGGCCCAGTGGCTCTCTTCTACCGCGCCGACTACTTTGAGCAGGCCGGAGTAAACCCGGAAGATATCAAGACATGGGACGACTTCATTGAGGCAGGAAAGAAAGTAACAGCTACCTGCAAGACTCCTTCCGGAGAGCCTGTTAAGATGCTTCCTATCGCTCCGAACGGATCCAACTTCTGGAAGCTGCTTCTGACAGAGAAGGGCGCAGGCTACTTCGACGCAGAGGGCAATACAGCTGTTAGCTCTCCTGAGGCTCTCGAGTGCATGGAGATGGCCAAGAAGATCTACGACGCAGACATCGCGTTAAACTACACAGACTGGGCCGAGTACGAGGGCGTTGTCGTAAACCAGAGCGTCGCTACTATCCCTGAGGCTGTATGGATGATCGGAACCATCAAGGACAAGGGACCGGATCAGTCCGGCAAGTGGGGCGTTATGAGCCTTCCTGTATTCCCTGGAGACGAGCCTTCCGGTTCTACTAACGGCGGATCCGATATCGTAATCCCGGCTGCCTCCGCTAATGTAGATATTGCCAAGGAATTCGTACAGTTTGCCATGACAGACGTAGATTTACAGGCTGACGGCTTTGTAAACTATGGATTATTCCCGTCCTACATCCCGGCTTACGATGCAGAGGTATTCACAGAGCCAGACGAGTTCTTCGGCGGACAGAAGATTTACGAGACCTTCATCGAGCTGGGCAAGAAGGTTCCGGCTGTCAACTACACAGAGAACTACAATGAGGCCATGAAAGCTGCCGGCTCTGCCTGCGCTAAGGTTTACCTGGAAGGCCAGGATCCGAAGACCGTTCTCGAGGATCTTGAGAAGGATTTAGTTTCTAAGTTCGGAAAATAACCTCTCCATCCAGAACAACAGGAGGCTGACATGAAAACACGTAAAAAAGCAAAGTTTTTCCCTTACGGAATGATGATGCCCACCATCGTTATATTCGGGCTCTTTATGATTTATCCGGTGGTTTACTCCTTCTATTTAAGCTTTATGGAGTTCTCTGGAGGAACCTATACGTTTGTGGGACTGCAGAACTACATTGAACTTTTCAAGGATCCTGTATTCTACAAGGCTCTGTTCAATACGTTCTTCTACCTGATTATACAGGTTCCGGTTATGATCGGCCTTGCGCTTCTGCTCGCTGTGCTCATCGAGCAGAAGTTTATCCGGGGACGGGGATTTTTCAGAATGGCCACATTCCTCCCCACTATTACATCCCTGGTTGCCTACGCGCTGGTGTTTAAGGTACTGTTTAATACCGATCACGGCTTAATCAACTACATCGTTGAGTTTTTCGGCGGCGAGAAGATTCAGTGGGTATACTCCGCATGGCCGGCAAGGGCGTCCATCATTATCTCCATTACCTGGAGATGGGTTGGCTACAACATGATTATCATCCTGGCAGGCATTCAGGCAATCCCTACCGAGATGTACGAATCTGCTTCTCTGGACGGAGCGAACTTCTGGCAGCAGCTCAGATACATTACGATTCCAGCCATCAAGCCGATTCTTCTGTTTACAACCATTACTTCTACCATCGGTACGCTTCAGCTCTTCGACGAGCCGTACATCCTGACTCAGGGCGGACCGAACTATGCAACTATTACTCTGGGAGAATATCTCTATGATAACGGCTTCAAGTTCCTGAAATTCGGCTTTGCTTCCGCTTTGGGATACGTGATGGTTATTATCATCGGAATATTATCCTACATTCAGTTCAGAATGAATAAGGAGGATTGACATGCTTAAAAAAATCGGAGTATACGCATTTTTAATACTGGCGGCTTTCCTCTCCTTATTCCCATTCTACTTCATGTTTGTCAGCGGAACAAACACGAATGCGGAAATCCTGGCCGCCCCGCCGAAACTGCTGCCGGGCTCCATGCTTTCCCACAACTTTTCCATTCTCGTGGAAAAGATGGATATTTTCAGGGTTGCTTTCAACACGCTGTTTATCTCTGTCGTGTTCACAGTGCTGGCCCTGATGCTCTATTCTGCTGCCGGATACGTGCTTGCCAAGTTTGATTTCAAGGGAAAAGGCCTGATTTTCAGCTTTATCATGGTTTCCATGATGATCCCGCCACAGGTTATGTACGTTCCGTTATTCCAGCTGTTTGTAGCCACAGGTATGACAAATACCTACACAGCTGTTATTCTGCCCGCTCTGGCCAATGCCTTCGGTATTTTCCTGATGCGCCAGAATATGATGAACTTCCCCACTGCCCTTGTGGAGGCGGCCAGAATCGACGGATACAGCGAGTTCGGCATCTTCTGCCGGATTGTGCTTCCTAATGTAAAGCCAGCCTTAAGCGCCCTGGTTATCTACATGTTCACCAGTATGTGGAACAACTTCATGTGGCCGTTAATCGTCCTGGAGACAAAGGATATGTACAACTTCCCGGTTGCCCTGGCTGTTCTGGACGGAAATCCGACCAACAAGGACTTTGCAGTGATTCTTCTGGCTACCGCTATCGCTACTCTTCCGATTCTGATTATCTTCATGGTATTCCAGAAGCAGTTCGTAGCAGGCGTTATGGGAGGCGCTGTCAAAGAGTAAATCTTTCAGAAACTTTCAAAAGAGATGTGTATTTTCTAAATTAAGACAAGCCCCCGGGCGGCCGGTTCATCCATACCGGCTGCCTGAGGGCTTGTTTTATTACTATTGCTTTTCCATTTATTAAATTATTAAGAAAATAAGAAAAGTTTTCCCATGGCTTCCATATGGAACGGGAAAACTTTTTCTTATTTTCATTCTCTATTAAAGCTCAAACTCTTCCAGAATGCCTGCCACCAGTCCGATGCAGCCTTCCACGTCTCTCTCGTCTGCCACCTCAGCCGGAGAATGCATATAGCGAAGCGGAATCGATACCAGAATGACAGGAGTGCCTCCGTTCTCGAAGTGAATCTTGTCTGCGTCTGTGCAGGTCAGGCGGCTGGCTGTCTCGTACTGAACCGGAATGCCCCGTCTGGCGGCAATTTTCTCCGCCTGGCGGTTCAGCTGAGACGGAATCAGCGGGCTGTTGCAGAGCACAGGACCAGCTCCCAGCTTTACCTCTCCCGCTTCCTTCACAGAGTACCCGTAAGGATAATCGGTACAGTAGGTCACGTCCACTACCACAGCCAAATCCGGCTTTACAGTTCCAGCCGTAAAGTACGCGCCGTTTTTCGTAGTCTCCTCTCCCGCTGTAGCCGCGCAGTAGACTCCCCGCTTCATTCCGGCCTCCTTCACTCTCTTAAAGGCCTCCATAATGATATAGACGCCCAGGCGGTCGTCCAGGGCCCTTCCTGCAAATCTGCCTCCGGAAAGCTTCTCAAAACCGCAGTCAAAGGTAACGGTGGAGCCTGGCTTTACAAGGCTTAACGCCTCCTCCTTGGAATCGGCTCCGATATCAATCACCAGATCCGTTACCTCCATCTTCTCTTTTCTGCACAAAGCTCTGGAGCCGTTTACAACGCCCTTCACCATGCCGTGCTCTGTATGAATCTGAACCTTATGGCCGGGGTAAGTCTGGGGAATCACTCCGCCTCTGTCAATAGCGTAAAGGTATCCATGCTCATCCGCACAGGTTATCACAAGACCAATCTCGTCCAAATGAGCCGTAGCCAGAATTTTCGGCTCTGCCTGCGGATTCAGCACTGCCACCGTATCGTTCAGAATATCTGTGAATACCTGGTCTGCAAAGGGCTCCATCTCCTCCTTCACGATCTGGCTTCCCTGTGCAATCTCCCCCGAAACTGTCACAGCATCCAAAAGTCTGTTTAAAAATACTTCATGTTCCATGTAGGTCCTCCTCCTGTCTTTCATCTTACCTTTAGATCTTATCTTTCCCAGCCTGGAATGTCAATAGAATACGGCGCTTTATCTTTTCATCCACTGCTTTTTATGGTAAACTGTTCATAGCACAGTGTACATAAACTGTTTCCATTTATTTTCACACTAAAGGAGGAATTATCCATGACACCATCCAATGTGTATTTCACCACCTTTCGGACTTCATTTCGCGAAAATCTGCTTCAGAAGCTGGAACGTCTGATTAAAAAAGCCGGACTCTTTGAACAGGTTGACTTCCAGAACAAATATGCTGCCATTAAAATCCATTTCGGCGAGCCGGGAAACCTGGCCTACCTGCGCCCCAACTATTCAAAGGTGCTGGCAGATCTGATTAAAGAACACGGCGGAAAGCCTTTTTTAACTGACTGCAACACCCTCTATGTAGGAGGCCGCAAAAATGCCCTGGATCACCTGGATTCCGCCTACACCAACGGCTACAATCCCTTCACTACAGGCTGCCATATTTTAATTGCCGACGGTTTAAAGGGAACAGACGAAGCTCTTGTGCCGGTAGACGGTGAGTATGTGAAGGAAGCCAAGATTGGGCAGGCCATTATGGACGCCGACATTTTTATCTCCCTGAACCACTTTAAGGGCCACGAATCTACCGGTTTCGGAGGCGCGATCAAAAATATCGGAATGGGCTGCGGCTCCCGCGCCGGAAAAATGGAGATGCACAACGCTACCAGCCCCTTTATTCTTCAGGACAAGTGTATCGGCTGCCATGCCTGCGAGAGAAACTGTGCCCACGGAGCCATCTCCTTCCAGGAAAAGAAGGCTTTCATCGACGAGAACAGATGTGTGGGCTGCGGGCGCTGCATCGGCGTCTGTCCTGTGGACGCTGTGGCAAACCACTGCGACGAATCCAACGATATCCTGAACAAGAAAATCGCAGAGTACACTCTGGCTGTGGTGAAGGATCGTCCCCATTTCCACATCAGCCTCGTGGTGGACGTATCTCCTTACTGCGACTGCCACGCAGAAAACGACGTGCCCATCGTCCCCAATGTAGGCATGTTCGCCTCCTTTGATCCGGTGGCTCTGGATATGGCCTGCGCTGACGCGGTCAACCGCCAGCCGGTGATGGCAGGCAGCGTTTTAAGCGAGAGGGAACACTGCCACCACGATCACTTTACAGACGTTCACCCGGAGACCAACTGGATGGTTGCTCTGGAGCACGCTGAAAAGCTGGGAATCGGAACTAGAGAATACAATCTGATTACCATTTAAAAGCATTGAAAAAGAGCAGACGATTTCGCGCTCCCCCAGGGCCGCTGCAAATCCTCTGCTCTTTTCATATACCGGAATCTTCGTTTATTTCTTTTTTTCTCCCATCTTCACCTGCATCCAGGCCGGCTGGTAAAACAGTTCTCTGGCGTTCCCTGTGTATCTTCTTCACCAGACTCCCCATATACAGCCTGAGCCGCTCGTCAGGCCGGAAAAAGGCTCGTCCAGCAGAAGGATCTCCACCCAGCCTGCAAAAGCGTAAAAAAAGATGCCTTCCAAAGCCAGTAAACGGCGGAACGCATCTCTTTTCGCTGCATCCTGCAACATACTTATTCTTTTACCTTGTAAGCTTCTTTTACAGTTCTTAAAAACCGCTTGGCAGACTTTGAGAGCTGATAGTTTTTATTATAAACCACATTGATATCGCGGCCGGAACGCTTGCTGGGAACGGGAAATGCTAAAAGCCTTCCATCCTCCACCTCTTCCCTGACAGCCAGATTCGACAAAATGGAAATTCCAAGCCCCTGAATCACAGATTTCTTGATGGTCTCCTGGTTTCCAATACTGGCCATAATATTCAGCTGCTGGGGCAGGATCCCCAGCTCGGCGAGCTGGCGCTCCGCTTCCTTTCTGGTTCCAGAGCCTTCCTCTCTCATCAGCATCGCTTCCTGGCAAATCCAGGAAATATCGCCGGACGTTCGGTCTATCGCCTGGTAGCGTCCGCCGTTCGGCGCAATAATCACCATCTCATCCCTGTAAAAAGGAATATATCTGCAGTGCTTTTTTTCCAGAACGGTTCCTGTAAAGCCGATATCTGCCTTGTGCTCTGACACCTGCTCCACCACCTGGGCGCTGTCCATCTCCCGAATCCGCAGCTGCTCTCCCGGATATTTTTCGTTAAATTTTGCCAGCAGCTCCGGCAGAAGATACTGAGCCGGTACCGTAGACGCGGCAATGGCAATACACTGCTTTTCTTCTGTCTTCCGGTGTCCGAACTCCTCCTTAATTTTGCACTGAAGATCCGCCATCTGTCTGGCATAAAAATACAGGCGCTGCCCCTCTTCTGTCAGACAGACTTCCTTCGTATTTCTCACAAACAGCCGGATATCCAGCTCCTTCTCCAGCGCCAGAATATGAGCGCTGACTGTGGGCTGAGTCAGAAACAGACGTTTCGCAGCTTTAGAGAAGCTGCCTGACTCGGCCACCTCCACAAAGGCCTCTAACTGTTTTAAATTCATCCGTATGGTATCCTTTCAACTGTCCCCCTGATGTCCATCCCATAACAATACGGATTCTTCTATTTATTATTTCAATAACCGAATCAGCTTATCGCTCTCAGGCGCCACGCTTCCAATTACAGAGACCGCTGTATCAATACCAGAGGCTTTCAGCTCGGAAAGAAGCGTACCTAAGTCCTCCCTGGCCACGCTTAACAGAAGACCGCCGGAGGTCTGCGGATCGTACAGCAGATCCAGATAGAATTCTTCTATTCCCTGAGCGTCTACGCTTCCAATGGAATAACCTCTGTTTTTGTAGGTTCCAGCCGGAACAAGGCCCATTTTGGCATATTCCACGGCATCCTGGAAGTAAGCGATATCATTGACCTTCAGCTCAAACGTAACGCCGCTGGCCGAAGCCATCTCTACACAGTGTCCCAGAAGTCCAAAACCGGTAATATCTGTGCAGGCAGAAATACAGCATCGATCCGCAGCCCTCTTTGCCTTCTGGTTCAGGGAAGCCATTACCGTCTGCGCCTCCTGAACAGCTGAGGCAGAAGCCAGCTCAGCCTTGATCGCTGTGTTCACAATGCCGCTTCCAATCTGCTTCGTCAACACCAGCACGTCCCCTGGCTTACAGCCGTAATTCTTAAAAATCTTCTGGGGATGTACAAATCCAGACACGCAGAGACCGTATTTCGGCTCGTCGTCCTGGACGGAATGGCCGCCGACCAGGACGGCTCCCGCCTCCTTCACCTTATCGGCTCCGCCTGCCAGAATGTCTCCCAGAATTCCCGGATCCAGACAGTTTGGAAATCCCACGATGTTGAGCGCAACTGCCGGCTCTCCGCCCATGGCCCACACGTCGCTCAGCGAGTTGGCCGCTGCAATCTGCCCAAACATATACGGATCGTCCACAATCGGGGTGAAAAAATCCACAGTCTGAATCATGGCAATTTCATCAGTTATCTTATAAATAGCCGCATCGTCGGATGTCTCAATTCCAACTAACAGGTTATCATCATGAAATTTCGGCAGCTTGCCCAGAACCTGGGCAAGGGTCTCAGGACCTATTTTAGCCGCTCATCCAGATGTCTTGCTAAGCGTTGTAAGCCTTACGTTCTGCTTCATAGACAATCCCCCCTCCTTCGCATCTTTCTGTAAAATAAATAAAAAAAATCAAGGGGAAGGTCTAAGACGAACCCCTTGATTTCATGTGCATTTTAATTAGTCCTCAACCTTGATGATCTCTTTCTTGTTGTAAGAACCGCAAGCCTTGCAAACTCTATGAGGCATCATTAAAGCGCCGCACTTGCTGCACTTTACTAAGTTTGGAGCACTCATCTTCCAGTTAGCTCTACGGCTGTCTCTTCTTGCTTTGGAAGATTTATTCTTTGGACAGATAGACATGGTTACACCTCCTTAAATTGTTTGTAGATATCCTGGATAACTGCCATCCGTGGATCGAGCGACGTCCGGTCGCAAGTACAAGTCCCATAATTGAGATTCGTTCCACATCTATTGCAAATCCCCTTACAATCTTCTCTGCAAAGGACTTTCATAGGCAAACCAATCAGAATTTCATTTAACGCCAACTGGTCTACATCCAGATTATAACCGCTTAAATAAGGTTGTTCATCCAAATCTTCTGCCTGCCCGGCCTCTGGTTTATCCGTCTCCAGCTCCCTGTCAAGCGTGAGCTCACAGACATAGGCTACCGGTTCCAGACATCTGGAGCATGGAATCTCGACAGTCACCTTCGTGCTGCCCTCCAGGAAATACTTCCTGTCTCCTGTGTTTGTCACTGTCAGCTGAAAAGGCTCTGCGGACACAACTCTGTAGTCCTCTCCCCCTATGCTGACCTCCGTCAGTCCGATTTCTGCGTCATAAACCTTTTTCTTGCCTTCGCAGGTAAAAAGTTCAGATAAATTAATCAGCATATTAATCTCCTAATACGCACTATGCTATTATACATAGGCCCTCGTTTTTTGTCAATGGTTAATTTGCAGATTATCTTACTGAACGGATTATTTTACTAAAGCCAGAGTCTCTCTTGCGATGGCAAGCTCCTCGTTTGTCGGAACAACTAAGAGTTTAACCTTGGACTCTGGTGTGGAAATGATTCTCTCCACGCCTCTGCACTTGTTTAACTCCTCGTCGATCTCTGCTCCCAGGTAAGTGAGGCTCTTGCATACCTTGCTTCTGCATGCAGCGTCGTTCTCGCCGATACCTGCTGTAAATACGATTGCGTCAACGCCGTTCATAGCTGCTGCGTAAGCACCTACGTACTTGATTACGCGGTAAGCGAAGATATCGAGAGCTGCCTGAGCCTTGTCGTCGCCCTTCTCTGCAGCCTGCTCCAGATCACGGCCGTCGCTGGATAAGCAGGAGATTCCTAACATACCGGACTTTTTATTCAGAACGTTCATCATCTCGTCCAGTGTCTTGCCCTCTTTCTTAGCAACGAACTCGATGATAGCCGGATCGATGTCTCCGGAACGTGTTCCCATTACAAGTCCCTCAAGAGGAGTGAGACCCATGCTGGTGTCAACGGATTTTCCGTTCATAACAGCGGAAAGGCTGGCGCCGTTTCCTAAATGGCATACGATAATCTTGCAGTCCTCATACGGCTTTCCGATGATCTCGGCTGTTCTCTTGGAAACGAAGCTGTGGCTTGTTCCGTGGAAGCCGTATCTTCTTACCTTGTAGTTCTCGTAGTACTCGTATGGAAGACCGTAAAGGTATGCTGTCTTCGGCATTGTCTGATGGAATGCTGTATCAAATACTGCTACCATCGGCACGTTCGGCATCAGCTCCTGGCATGCACGCACGCCGATGAGGTTGGCCGGATTGTGAAGAGGAGCCAGATCGCTGCACTCTTCGATTGCCTTGATTGTCTCTGCAGTTAAAACAGTGGAAGCTGTGAACTTCTCGCCCCCGTGTACGATGCGGTGGCCTACAGCTCCAACCTCAGATAAGCTCTTGATTACGCCTGTCTTCTCATTTGTCAGGGCCTCAAGTACGAACTTGATAGCCTCTGTGTGAGTCGGCATAGCCTTCTCGCTCTTCTCCTTCTCTCCGTCAGCCGGCTGATAGGTAAGAATTCCATCGATTCCGATTCTCTCGCAGAGTCCCTTTGCCAGTACGTCCTCTGTCTCAGAGTTAATCAGCTGATACTTTAAAGAGGAGCTTCCACAGTTAATAACTAAAATATTCATGTCTCCTAACCCTTTCCTTTATATACATTCTTTTTATTTTTGCTTTATGACATCTGAGCCTGTACAGCTGTCAGAGCAACTACACCTACAATATCCTCAGCGGAGCAGCCACGGGATAAATCGTTGACCGGTCTGGAAATACCCTGAAGCATCGGGCCGTAAGCCTCTGCCTTAGCCAGTCTCTGAACCAGCTTGTAGCCGATATTTCCGCAGTCCAGGTTCGGGAAAATAAGAACGTTTGCATGGCCTGCAACCGGGCTTCCCTTAGCTTTGGATTTAGCAACCTCAGGAACGAGCGCTGCGTCTAACTGAAGCTCTCCGTCCAGATCAAGCTGCGGATACTTCTCGTGTGCAATCTCAACTGCCTTTGTAACCTTATCAACCAGCGCATGCTTTGCACTTCCCTTTGTGGAGTGGGACAGCATGGCAATAATCGGCTTCTCTCCTATCAGAGCGCGGAAGCTCTTAGCACTGGAATCAGCGATAGCAGCTAACTCCTCAGAGTTCGGATCCTGATTCAGACCACAGTCTGCGAATAAGAAAGTGCCGTTAGAACCATACTCACAGTTCGGAACGTCCATAATAAAGAAGCCGGAAACAAGCTCTGTTCCAGGAGCAGTCTTTAAAATCTGAAGAGCAGGTCTTAAAGTATCTGCAGTCGCATGGCATGCTCCTGCAACGAGACCGTCTGCATCCTTCTCTTTTACCATCATAACGCCGTATGTGATATAATCTGTCTTTAAGAGTTCCTCAGCCTTCTCCTTAGTCATGCCCTTGTGCTTTCTCAGCTCAAACAGAGTCTCTGCATAGTGGTCAAACTTCGGATCTGTATCTGGATCGACTACTTTTAATCCTGTTAAATCAACTTCCAGCCAGCCGGCACCATCCATGATCTTCTCTTCCTTGCCTACCATGATCAGATCAGCCGTGCCCTCCTGAAGAATCTGAGCAGCTGCAATCAGTGTTCTTTTATCTTTACTCTCAGGTAAAACGATTGTCTGCTTGTCCTGTTTTGCCTTTGCTTTCATTAAATCAATAAATGCCATGGTTAAAAAACCCCTTTCATAGAGATAAATGTATTTTCTGCTAACATTATATACCACCTGTTTATTGTATACAAGAGATAATTGTCGATTTTTTATTAAATATTTTTTTAACAGGCTTGTTTCTTTTTTAACCTGTCGTTTCATTCCTCCCTTGCCCTTTTCGTTTCTTCTATATATAATGATGACAGTCCGGCCTCTCCGTTCAGAGCCTTGGCCTGCGCGTGCCCGGGCCGGAATCATTCAGGAACTTCAGAAAGGCGGAAGCAGCTATGCATGTAACAGGACTGATCACAGAGTATAATCCATTTCACAACGGCCATTTATTTCATTTAAAGAAGGCAAGGGAAACGACAGGCGCCGACTATACGGCAGTGGTGATGAGCGGAAGCTTTGTCCAGAGAGGCGCTCCCGCTGTGTTCGACAAGTACAGCCGCACCCGGGCGGCTCTCCTTAGCGGAGCTGACCTTGTGTTTGAGATGCCCGCCCCCTTCTCCACCGCCTCAGCCAGAGAATTCGCCTCCTATGCTGTGGCGCTCTTCACCGCTCTGGGAGCCGTGGACTCCATCTGTTTTGGCAGCGAATGCGGGGAAATTGAACCGATTCTGCGCGCGGCACGTCTCTTAAATGAAGAATCAGAATCGTTTAAAAAACGGCTGCAGGATTTTCTGAAGGAAGGAAAAACCTTCCCCGAGGCCAGAAGCGCCGCCCTGGCAGAAGAGGGCGCGGAGGAGGCGAAGCTTCTCTCCTCCCCCAACAATATTTTAGGGGTGGAATACTGCCAGGCTGTTCTGCGCCAGCGCAGTCCTCTCTCCTGCTTTACGATTAAAAGAGAAGGAAACGGCTATCACGATCCTTCCCTGGACGGTGTGCTGGGATCTGCCCTGGCTGTCCGCCAGGCTCTCCAGAGCGGAACGGATGTCCAGGCTCTGCGTTTTCTCCTTCCCGATCCCTCCTTTGACTCCGTCTGCCGCAGTATTCCCGTCTTCTTAGACGATTTTTCCGGGCTTCTGAATTACCGCCTCCTGACTGAGCAGGAGCCGGAACGCTATGCGGAAATACGGCCTGAGCTGGCGGCGAGAATCAAAAAGCTGGCCCCGGGCTCCGCTTCCTTTGACCAGCGGATCAAGGAGCTGAAAAGCCGCCAGCTCACCTACACAGGCGTCAGCCGCGGGCTGATCCACCTGATCCTTGGAATTGAGCAAAGGCAGATGGATCTCTTTAAAGAGGCAGGCTTCGCCCCCTACGCCAGAATTCTGGGCTTTCGAAAAAGCGCAGCCCCTCTTCTGCGGCGGATTAAGGAAAATTCCTCCATCCCAGTCATCAGCAAACTGGCCGGAGCCGAAAAAAGACTGGATCCCGCAGGCGCCGCCATGCTGGCCTGCGAAATCCAGTCTTCCCATCTCTATCAGAACGTCCGGTGTGAAAAAGCTGCCTCAGGAGCGTTCCCCGGCAGAACCGCCGTCTTCCAAAACGAGTACACTCAGCCTGTTTTAATCCTGGACCAGGAGACTTCCCTGCTCCTTTAAAAGCCTTAAAAGTGTCGGCTCTGCGTGAAGCTCCTCTATCAGCTCTGAAAGCCCCTGCTGCTTCTGGGGCTTTCCTTGGCGGACTGCCCGGATCAGAATATTTTTCGGCGTGTGCTCCATGTCGATAAATTCCAGGATCTGCGTTCTGTAGCCCGCCTCCTCCAGAAGGCCGGCCCGGACAGCGTCTGTTAAAAGCGCAGACATTCTCTCCTTAATCAGCCCATACTTGAGGGCCGGAGCCAGCAGGCTGCTCTCAATCTGCCCGTTCAGCTCGTGCTGGCAGCAGGGAACTGACAGAATCACTTTCGCTCCCCAGCGGACTGCCTTGGCCAGAGCATAGTCGGTGGCAGTATCGCAGGCGTGGAGAGTCACCACCATGTCCACCTGATCGGCCCCCTCATAATCTGCGATATCCCCGTGAAGGAACGTCAGATTTTCAAATCCAAACTTTTTGGCCAGCCTGCTGCAGAGGGCAATCACATCCTTTTTCAGATCCAGGCCTGTAATTCGGACAGGATATCCCTTCACTTCCTTTAAATAATAGTACATGGCAAAGGTCAGGTAGGATTTTCCGCATCCGAAGTCTATGATCCTTGTCTCCTTCGAGCGGTCCAGCCGGGGCAGGATATCCTCCACAAATTCCAGGAAACGGTTAATCTGCCGGAATTTATCATACTTGGCCTTTACCACCGCCCCGTCCTTCGTCATAACCCCCAGATCCACCAGGAAGGGAACAGGCGTCCCTTCCGGCAGCACGTAATGCTTCGCGCGGTTGTGGCGGCTCAGCCTGGCCAGATCCTCCGGGCTGATATCCGCCGCCTTCGTTCTGCCTGTCTGCACCGTCTTTTCCGCCTTCTTATCCGGTGCCGCTAAAACGACCTTTTTCTTTATCTTAACAGTCACCGTTCCTTTTTTTCCCACCAGAATCGTCCCGCTTCCAAGCAGCGAGAAAATCTCGCCGTTCCGGTAGAGTTTGGAAAGCTGATCTTTCAGGTACTCTGCCGCCTCCCTGGCACTCATATTTTTATGGAAGGCCTGCTTCTCTGTAAATTCTTCTGCCTGAAATTTAAGCCTGCCCTGGAGAATCAGGGGACGGAGAATCAATTTAACATACCCGTCCCTGGTTCTGGGATTGCTTAAAATAATCCGATCCAGCTTCTCATTGAGAAAAAAAGCGAACGTCTCATCCAGCTTATGTCCCTGTTCCATCTTATCTCACCTTTGCCTAGTTCTTGAAGCTGTGGACAGGAGCCGGGATCCGGCCTGTACGGCTGATAAAATCCTCGCACTTAAAGCGGTTCACCGGCATGACGGGAGCGTAGCCTAACAGACCGCCGAATTCTACCGTATCTCCAATCTGCTTGCCGATCACCGGGATCAGGCGGACCGCCGTCGTCTTCTGGTTGATCATGCCAATGGCAGCCTCATCTGCGATGATTCCGGAAATCGTAGCCGCAGAGGTATCTCCCGGTACGGCAATCATGTCAAGTCCTACGGAGCAGACGCAGGTCATGGCCTCCAGCTTCTCAATGGTCAGAGCGCCCAGCGTCACCGCGTCGATCATGCCCTGATCCTCGCTGACTGGGATAAAGGCGCCGCTTAAGCCGCCTACATAGGAGGAGGCCATGATTCCGCCCTTTTTCACCTGATCGTTTAACATGGCAAGAGCTGCCGTCGTTCCAGGCGCGCCCACCCGCTCCAGTCCAATCTCCTCCAGAATCTCAGCCACGCTGTCTCCCACTGCCGGAGTAGGAGCCAGAGAAAGGTCGATAATTCCAAAGGGCACTCCCAGACGCTTGGCAGCTTCCTGGGCTACCAGCTGTCCGACTCTTGTGATCTTAAAGGCTGTCTTCTTAATGGTCTCGCACAGTACCTCGAAATTCTCCCTTCTCACCTTCTCCAGAGCCGTCTTCACCACGCCGGGGCCGCTGACTCCGACATTGATGATAGCCTCCGCCTCTGTGACGCCGTGGAAGGCTCCCGCCATAAAGGGGTTGTCGTCCGGCGCGTTGCAGAATACTACCAGCTTGGCGCAGCCCAGGGAATCCTGATCCTTGGTGGCCTTGGCTGTCTCCAGCACCACCTCTCCCATCAGGCGTACCGCGTCCATGTTCAGTCCGCACTTGGTGGATCCCACATTGACGGAGCTGCACACCCGCTCTGTGGAAGCCAGAGCCTGCGGAATGGAACGGATCAGAAGCTCGTCTGCTCTTGTCATGCCCTTGGATACCAGCGCGGAATATCCGCCGATAAAGTTGACGCCCACCTCTCTGGCCGCCTGGTCAAGTGTCTTCGCAATGCTGACAAAATCTGCCTCTGTTTTACAGGCGCTGCCGCCCACCAGAGCGATAGGAGTAACGGAAATTCTCTTATTTACAATGGGAACGCCAAACTCGCGTCCAATTGCGTCTCCTGTGGAGACCAGATCTCTGGCGTAGGAGGTGATTTTCCGATAGATCTTTTCATTGAGCTCTTCCACAGTGGAGGCCGCGCAGTCTAAGAGGCTGATTCCCATGGTAATGGTGCGCACATCCAGTTTTTCATTGTCGATCATGTTGTTGGTCTCATTGACCTCCAGCATGTTAATCATCATCGTATTTCTCATGGTTTTGTCTCCTCCTTAGATGCGGTGCATGCTGGTAAAAATTTCTTCTCGCTGGCAGCGGATAGACGCTCCGATTCTCTGTCCCAGCTCGTCCATTTCCCTTGCAATCTCATCAAAAGATTTGGGGGATCTGGCAATATCCACGATCATCATCATATCGAAAATTTCCTTCACAATCGTCTGTGTGATATCCAGGATATTAATATTGCTCTCTGCCAGGTAGGTACAGATGTTTGCCGCCATTCCCACATCGTTTTTTCCAATTACGCTGATAATAATTCTGCTCATAATCTCTCTTCTCCTTATTTTTATTATTTCATTCTTTTTTACTAAACTGTCACAATCTCCGAGACGGCATCCCGTCTGGCTACTGTAATCGGGAAATCGCTGGAATGGTAGGGCGTATCGCTCTCTGCTATCTCCAGCTTCACCGTCTCGTAGGCCAGCTCCTCATAGTTGTTTTCCTTGCTCAGATGGCCCAGAAAAATGTGCTTTAAGTTATCGTGAAGGACACAGCTTAAAAGCCTTCCCGCATTGTCGTTGGACAGGTGGCCGTACTCCCCCAGAATTCTCTTTTTCAGATAGTAAGGGTAAGGACCGGCCTCCAGCATCTTCACATCGTGGTTTGACTCCAGAAGAATAGCGTCCAGACCCTGAAGCCTATCAATGGTGTACTGGGAATAATTTCCCATGTCCGTGGCCACTGCCACCGACTTTTTCCCCTCCTGCACCCGGTAGGCCACCGGATTGGCCGCGTCATGGCTGATTTTAAAGGGCTTGATCTCCAGATCTCCGATGAAAAAATCTACGTCGTGGGCCACAGGGCGCAAAAGCTCTTCCGGATAATCGCCCAGGCTTTTCATGGTTTTGATCTCCTCCAGGGTTTCCCTGGTGCTGTAAATAGGCACTCCGTGCTTTCTGGCCAGAACCCCCAGTCCCTTCACATGATCTGAGTGCTCGTGGGTAATCAGCACCCCATCCAGCTCTGATCCCTTGATGCCTATGTCATTTAATCCCTGTTCGATCCTCTTATTGCTGATTCCCGCATCCACCAGCAGGTGTGTGTGATCGCTTCCTATATAGATACAGTTTCCGCTGCTTCCGCTGGCAATGCTCACCATTCTCATGCTTGTGCTTCCTCTTTCATTTTCTCATTCAGTATGCGTTCTATCTGCTGTCTTACGTCTTCTATCGTCCGGTTGTTGTCAATGATCCGGTCCGCCATGGCCCGGAACTCTTCTTCCGACCTCTGATTTCCCATAATGTCCATACATTTTTTCCGGCTGTAACCGCGGCTGGCCATCAGGCGGCTGATCCGGTTCTCCTTCGAGGTATAGACGTACCACACTTCGTCAAACATCCGGTTGTGTTCCTCATCAAACAGGGCGGCCTCCACTGCCACCAGCTTTTCCGATGCAGTCTGGATGCCCTCCTCAATCCGTCTCCAGACTGCCGGATGGACGATGGAATTCATGGTTTCAAGGGCGTCCGCATCCTTAAAAATCAGCTCTGCCATCTTCTGTCTGTCCACACTTTTATCCGGCTTTAAATAGTCTGCCCCAAAGGCTTCCTCAATCCTGCGGCTGGCCTCGCCTCCCGGCGCCATGACCTCATGGGCAATATCGTCGGCCATGAGAAGCTTTGCGCCGAACTCTTCCTTTAAAAGTCTTAAAATCTCGCTCTTCCCGGAACCCACTCCCCCAGTAATTCCTATTACTCTCATCTTATCTCTCCCGCCTCTGCCGCTATTTCGTCTCAAACCAGGAATTTCCCGTCTTCATATCTGATTCCAGAGAAACCTTCAGATCCGCCGCATGCTTCATCTCCTCTGAGAGAACCGTCCTGACCGTGTCAAGCTCTTCTTTCCATGTCTCAATTAGAAGCTCATCGTGCACCTGAAGGACAATCCTGGACTTTAAGCCCTCTCTTCTCAGTCTTCTGTCTACCCGGTTCATGGCGATTTTAATAATATCTGCCGCCGTTCCCTGGATTGGAGAGTTCATGGCCACTCTCTCCCCAAAGGAACGCTGCATGAAGTTTTTAGAGGACAGCTCTGGAACGGGGCGTCTGCGCCCGAACATGGTAGTTACATAGCCATGCTCCTTTCCCTCCTCCACCAGACGGTCCAGAAATTTCTTTACCTCAGGATACGTCTCGAAATACCGGTTAATATACTCTAACGCTTCCTTTCTGGTAATGCTTAAATCCTCGCTCAGGCCAAAGGCGCTGATGCCGTAGACGATTCCAAAGTTGACTGCCTTGGCGTTTCGTCTCTGCAGAGGCGTCACCTGATCCAAAGGCACATGGAATACCTCCGAGGCAGTGATGGCGTGGATATCCTCCGCTTTTTTGTAGGCCTCAATCAGGCGCTCGTCCCCGGACAGATGGGCCAGCACTCTCAGCTCAATCTGGGAATAGTCGGCGTCCACAAAGACGCAGCCCTCCTGGGGCACAAAGACCCGGCGTATCTCCCGTCCCAGCTCCATCCTCACGGGAATATTCTGGAGGTTGGGCTCCGTACTGCTCAGCCTTCCTGTCGCCGTTACCGTCTGATTGAAAATTCCGTGGATTCTGCCGTCTGCCCGGATGTAGCCGGCCAGTCCGTCTGCATAGGTGGATTTCAGCTTTGTCAGCTGGCGGTAGTCCAGAATTTTCTGCACTACCGGATACTCGGGAGCCAGCTTCTCCAGCACGTCCGCGGCAGTGGAATATCCTGTCTTCGTCTTCTTTCCGTAGGGAAGCTCCATCTTCCCGAACAGAATCTCACCCAGCTGCTTGGGAGAGTTAATGTTGAAAACCGCCCCTGTTCCCTGATAAATTTCCTGCTCCAGCGTCTCAATCTGTCCCCGGAGCCGCTCGCCGTAAGCCTGAAGCTCCTCCCTCTTTACGCAGATTCCCGCCTGCTCCATGTGGAACAGACTGTAAATAAGAGGCATTTCAATGGAGAAAAACAGTTCCTCCATGCCAGTCTCCTTCAGCTTCTCTGTAAGCCTCTCTCTGGACTTCCAGGCAGTATAGGCCATGTAGCAGAGACACTGCTCCCCGGAATTTAATTCTTCTTTTCCGTTCTCTGATGCCTCCTGTCCCAGATCCATCGTAATTTCCGAGAAGATATCGCCAAAGGACTGTTTACCTATCAGATCGCCCTTGGACGGGACGGTCATGTCCAGATAATCTCTGGCCAGATCGTCATAATCGTAGGTATCCTTTAAAGGATTCAGCAGATATCCTGCCACTCCGGCGTCAAACAGCTGCCTGCTGTCTGGCGTATCCTCCCCGCAGTCTCCCAGGCGGTCTGCTGCCGGCAGAAACGGAAGCTGGCTTTTCAAATCCAGAAAGCTCAGTCCCGCTCCTCCCTCTGCCAGACGGTTCAGCTGCTCTGTCAGATATTCTCCTGAAATGGTATCTGAGGTATGAATGCAGTAAATATCCTGCTCTCCAAAGGCCAGTCCCAGAGCCAGAACCTCTCCCGCCTCCACAGCCAGCTGGACGCCTGCCTCGCCGTTCTTTCTCGCGCGTTCAAACAGCTGCGCCGCTTCCTCAAGATTCGAAACGGCGCGAAACTGTTTTTCTTCCTGGTTTTCCGCTCTGGAATCCGCATCGAATCTCAAAAGCAGAGACTTAAATTCCAGCTGGCTTAGCAGCTGGTAAGCCTCCGGTGTGTAGAGATTTCCCATTTTCGCCTCCTCCATGGAAAACTCAATGGGACAGTCCGTGCAGATTAAGGCCAGCTCCTTGCTCATCTGGGCCATGTCATAATGCTCTCTCAGGGCTTTCTGTGCTCTGGGAGGCTTCACCTCGTCAATGTGGGCATAAGCGTTCTCAATGCTCCCGTAGGCTGTGATCAGAGCCGTCGCCGTCTTCTCCCCAATGCTTGGAACACCGGGAATGTTGTCGGAGGCGTCGCCCATCAGAGCCTTCACATCCACAAATTCCTTCGGTGTCACCTGATACTGTTCCTTCACGTCGGCAGGATAGTAGTCCTTAATCTCCGTGCCTCCTCTGGTGGTTTTGGGCATCCGGATCTTCACATGTTCGTCCGCCAGCTGCAGCAGATCCCGATCTCCTGACACGATGGCCACCTCCGCTCCAGCCGCCGCGCACCGGCCGGCGATGGTTCCCAGCACGTCGTCCGCCTCATAGCCAGGCAGAGAGCAGATGGGAATTCCCATAGCGGAGAGAACCTCCTTAATCACAGGAACCTGCTCCCGCAGCTCCTCCGGCATAGGCTTTCTCGTCCCCTTGTAGGCTTCGTACATCTTATGGCGGAACGTGGGTTCCTTCAAATCAAAGGCCACTGCCAGGTGATCCGCCTTTTCATCCTCAATGACCCGGAACATAATATTTAAAAATCCGTAAACGGCGTTGGTGTGGAGCCCTTTCGAATTCGTCAGCTCCGGCACGCCGTAAAAGGCCCTGTTCAGAATACTGTGTCCGTCTATTAAAACTACCTTGCTCATCTATCTGTCTCCCTGCACATTTTTACTGTCAATAGAACCAAATCCGAAACTGCAGAAGGGCTGTGACAATCACTGCCATCACGCCCAGCGTGTTGACTGCATAGTGAAACATCCGGAACATCCACATATGGCTCACCTTTAAATAGGATTCCTCAATCTTGTGCTCCAAATCCCCGGCAATGTCGTAAGTTCCCGAATCGTGATCCAGCTGCCTGAGTCCCACGTCCACCATAAAATAAATCTCCAGCTCCTCCCGGCAGTTGGGGCACTCGTCAATATGATTTAAAAAGGCCTCCAGCTCGTCGCCAGCCAGCTCGTCCCTGATATAGGGCGTCACCAGACGCTCCGCTTCCTGACAGGTCATAGGCCCCCTCCTTTCCCATCTGCGCGCGTAAAAATCTTTTCTTATCATACAATAAGAAGAGGTGTTTTTCAAGGGAAGCTTTCTCTTTCAAGAAGAAAGGATGCTGGAAAAAACGAAAAAATTCAAAAAACAGTTGCAAAGTCTCCCGAATTTTGGTAGAATAAATTTGTTTTTAAGCTTCTGAAGCATAGAAGCCGGCTTGTCGGAATGGCAGACGAGGAGGACTCAAAATCCTTTGGTGGCGACACCGTGCGGGTTCAAGTCCCGCAGCCGGCACTCCTTGGCAGGGGCAGGGGATACTGATTTTTGCACAGCAAGGGTTAGTATCCCTTTTTCTTTCTTTTTAACAGGAATATGCCTTCTCGCAGACAGACAGGGGCAGATGCGGCTTTACCTGATCCGCATCTGCCCCTGAAACTTTTACCAGCTGTTATTAACTTTTATCGTGAGCTGTTTTTCTCCTGCTGCTCCCCTTCATTTCTAGTGATGGAACAGACGGATTCCTGTAAATGCCATCACCATACCGTATTTGTTGCAGGTCTCGATTACATTGTCATCCCGCACAGATCCTCCTGGCTGGGCAATATACTTTACCCCGCTCTTATGAGCTCTCTCAATATTATCTCCAAATGGGAAAAAGGCGTCGGAACCCAGAGTCACATCCTGCATCTGGTTAAGCCACTCTCTCTTCTCCTCCCTGGAAAATACAGGCGGCTTCTCTTTAAAAATTCTCTGCCAGGATCCCTCTGCCAGCACATCCATATGCTCCTCACCAATATAGACGTCAATGGCGTTGTCTCTGTCTGCTCTCTTGATTCCATCCACAAATTTCAGATTCAGCACCTGAGGAGCCTGACGCAGGAACCAGTTGTCTGCCTTCTGACCTGCCAGCCTGGTGCAGTGGACTCTGGACTGCTGGCCTGCACCGATTCCAATGGCCTGTCCGTTCTTTACGTAGCAGACTGAGTTGGACTGGGTATATTTTAAGGTGATCATGGCTACTGCCATATCAATCTTCGCGCTGTCCGGAAGCTCCTTATTCTCTGTCACAATATTGGTAAACATATCCTTATTGATATCCAGCTCATTTCTGCCCTGCTCAAAGGTAATTCCGTATACCTGCTTGCGCTCCAGCTTCTCCGGCTGATAGTCCTGGTTAATCTCAATCACATTGTAGTTTCCGTTTTTTTTGGATTTTAAGATCGCCAGAGCTTCCTCTGTATATCCAGGAGCGATAATACCATCAGAAACCTCTCTCTTAATCAGCTTCGCTGTGTCAGCATCGCACACGTCTGACAAGGCAATAAAATCGCCGAAGGAGGACATTCTGTCCGCGCCCCTGGCTCTTGCGTAAGCGCACGCAATTGGAGAAAGCTCTCCCATATCGTCCACCCAGTAAATTTTTCTGAGGGTTTCGTCCATGGGAAGCCCTACTGCGGCGCCTGCCGGAGACACGTGTTTAAAGGAAGTAGCTGCCGGAAGGCCTGTAGCCTTCTTAAGCTCGCTTACCAGCTGCCATCCGTTAAACGCATCCAAAAAGTTAATGTAGCCTGGGCGGCCGCTTAATACCTTAATCGGAAGCTCGCTTCCATTTTCCATAAAAATCCTGGACGGCTTCTGGTTTGGGTTACAGCCATACTTTAACTCTAATTCGTTCATGTGTCCTGCCTCTTTTCTGTTTTTCTCTTTCTGATTATTTCATGTTTTTATTGATAATCTTTGTCTGCTTTTCTCCTGTAGCAATGTCAATGTAACGTACAAACAGGGATACCTTATTATCAGGGTTCAAGCTCTCCCAAAGCATGGCTGCAAAAGCTTCCATATCATCTGGAATATCCACCAGCTTCGGCTCTCCCTCAAAGCTCGGAAGCGGATTTCCATCGTGCATATAGGTATGAATAAATCTTCCCTCTCCAGCCAGAGGCTTTTCATAGGCATAGGTGTATCTTAAACAGGAATCAGGACATCCGCTGTCACTTTTTAAGATAGACATGGCAAAGTTGTAGCTGCCGTTTTCAATATGCATGATACCGGAAATCCTAGGCGTATAGTTAGGCGCATCCGGCTCAAATTCTCTGCTTCTTAAAGACTGCTCAAAGGTGAGCTGACGATCCATTCCCTCATAAATGGTATCCGTCTGATCTCCATTGGTTACAATAGTTTTATTTCCCAGCACCCTTACTGGAGCATAGATAATCAGGCTGGGATCCGTAAGCTTGGACGGATCAAAGGCCTGCGTGCGGATTCCGTCTCCCTCCTCCACAAACACACGATTTCTGCTGTTTTCACTTCTTCCCATGATGAAATAGGCGGCCACTGCCTTCGTGCCGTCGGCGCTCCTTCCAATGACAATGCCTCTTCCAGGGTACGCATTGTTCTTCAGTTCCTCAGAAAGCGAGATCTTATTCACCTTTTCGTCCTCCCTATACGGTTATTCAATCCGTTCATCATTTTTATATTCTGCGGCATCAGAGTACCGAACGTACACTGGCGCTGATTTCATTATATACCATCCCTCTTCTGATTGCCAGTAATAAAAACTGAAGTGTTTTTAGAAGCTATACTTATAAAAAGTTAAGAAATATTAATATAAAATTTCTGACATTTTACAGGAAGATATTGTATAATGGGCTTATTACATGAATTCATTGCATAGGAGGAACTACCATGCGTAGAAAAACACTGTTCCTTGCAGCCCTTCTGCTCGCTATGGCAGTAACCGGCTGCCGGAAGAAGGAAACCATCGATTTATCCACGCTCCACACCACAGCTGCCGAGACGGAAAACCAGTCAGAGAAGGAACCTTCCAAGGAACCCATCCAGCTGGATACGGAGCATACAGAGTCTTCCTCAGAAACAGAACATAAATATTCTGTGGATATTTCCATGGAAACCTACACAGACGGCGGCGTTTCCATTCAGTACCCTGTCCTCTCCAGTCTGTCGGATCAGGAGCTGCAGGAAAAGATCAATCAGCTGATTAAAGAGAATGCCGTTTCTGCTGCCAGGGCAAAGGGACTTCCCGCAGAGGGCGCTTCCCTCACTGTGTCTGCTTCTGTGGAATCTTCCAACCTGAAGCGTCTTGTGCTGTCCTATAAAGGGGAATTGAAAAAGGGCGCTGACACCGAACGGATTTTCTACTCCAATACCATTGATCTGGAGGAGGGAAGGAATCTGCAGCTGTCCGACTATGCGGATGCCTACACAGTCGCCGGCTATCTGGCGTCAGGGGACTATGTGTTTGCAGAGGCTCCCAAAGGAGACGAGACTGCTGTCCGGGCGTATATAAACGGCGCGGGACGGGATACTGATTATTACTATAAGAAGCTGGCAGAAGCCGATTTTTCTGAAACAGGCGCTTTCCCGGAGTACTGTAGCTTTGAACGCCAGGGTACAATCTTTGTGTCTGTGCCTGTCAGCCACGAGCTGGGAGATTACGCCCTCATCAAATATGTTCCGGATAACAAATAGAGAAAAATAAAGGAGATTTCATCCATGGAAAACGTAACGATTTTCACTCACCCGCTGATTCAGCACAAAATTTCTATCTTAAGAAAGAAGGAGACCGGAACCAATGAATTCCGCTCCCTGATCGAGGAGATCGCCATGCTTATGGGCTATGAAGCCCTGCGGGATCTGCCTCTGGAGGAGGTGGAGGTAGAAACCCCCATCGAGACCTGCATGACCCCGTTCTTAGCCGGCAAAAAACTGGCTGTTGTCCCGATTCTCAGGGCTGGTCTTGGTATGGTAAATGGTATTCTGGCTCTCGTTCCCTCCGCCAAGGTAGGCCATATCGGCCTCTACCGCGACGAGGTGACTCACGAGCCCCACGAGTACTACTGCAAGCTCCCAAGCCCTATCGACCAGAGAATCATCGTGGTAACCGATCCCATGCTGGCTACCGGCGGTTCTGCTGTGGAGGCGGTAGACTTTATCAAGCAGCACGGAGGCAAGAGCATTAAATTTATGGCTATCATCGCCGCTCCGGAGGGACTGAAAAGGCTTCACGAAGCCCACCCAGACATCCAGATTTATGTGGGACATGTAGATCGCTGCTTAAATGAAAACGCCTACATCTGCCCTGGTCTGGGCGATGCAGGCGACCGGATTTTCGGAACGAAATAGGAAGCTCAGGCCTGGAAGGGCGGTTTTTACCGCTCTTCCTTTTTTTCTGCCACCTCTCCCAGTCTCTTGTAGATGGATTTTTCACTGACGCAGCCTCTCACGCTGGACAGAGGGTAGATATTGGATTCCCGTCCAATGACCGTTCCAGGATTCAGCACAGAGCCGCAGCCCACCTCCACCTGGTCTCCCAGCATGGCGCCTACCTTCTTTCTTCCGGTCTCAATCTCTCCGTCCTCTCCGTGGATTTTGACTAACAGTTTATCGGATTTGACGTTGGAGGTAATGGAGCCTGCTCCCATGTGGGACTTATATCCCAAAATAGAGTCTCCCACATAATTGTAGTGGGGAACCTGAACCTTATCGAAGAGAATGACGTTCTTAAGCTCTGTGGAATTGCCCACTACGGCGCCCTCTCCTACCAGAGCGCTTCCGCGGACAAAGGCGCAGTGGCGGATCTCCGCTCCCCTGCACACAATCAGAGGACCGTTTAAAAAGGCAGTGGGAGCCACCTTGGCTTCCTTATGAATCCAGATATTCTCTCCCCTCTTCTCAAACTCCTCTTCAGGAAGAGTATTCCCAAGCTCTGTCAGAAAGGCGCTGATTCCTTCCAGAGCTTCCCATGGATACTCAAAGCCTGACAAATATTCGCCTGCCATGGTATGAGTCAGGTCGTAGAGCTTCTCAATTTTCATATCCTGTTTTTTCATTATTTTTTCTCTCCTTTTCCAGCAGAGGCAGCCTTTTTTGTACTGCCTGTTTTATAATTTTGGGCGGCCAGCTCAAACTGGCGGCGCAGTCCCGCCTGATTGGCCATGTGGACGGCCGCGTAGGTTCTGCCTGCCACAAACCGTTCCAGCTTTTCCATGTACTCTGCCTCTGTGATGCTTCCCTCTGCCACATAGGTCAGCCCCTTTTCCCAGCTGGCTGTCAGCTCAGGATTCAAAAGCTGGCGGATAGAAGCCTGCACCACCTCATAGATCAGCTCGCCCAGAAGCGTAGGCGTAATAACCTGTGTTTTGGCATTCAGGGACAGATAGTGAATGCTCATCAGCTTTTTCAAAATCTCCGCCCTGGTGGCGCTGGTTCCGATTCCGCTGCCCTTGATCTGGGCTCTCAGCTCCTCGTCCTCAATCAGCTGTCCCGCATTTTCCATGGCCAGAATCATGGAACCGGAAGTGTACCGCTTAGGCGGGGAGGTCTCCCCCTCCTTCACAGAAAGCGATTTAAGCTCCAGAACCGTTCCCTTCTTCAGGCCTTCTAACATCTGTGCAAAGGCTCCGTTTCCAATGACCGTCTCCTGAGAGCCTTCTTTTTCCCGGCTCTCCGCGTCCGATTCTGCTGCCTGCGGCTGCTTTTCCTTTCCGGCTTCCTCCGCCCCGTCGTTTTTCCCAGCGCGGGAGACGTCGGACACCTTCAGGTATCCCGGCTCCTTCAGCAGCTTAAAGCTGGCGAAGAAATGCTCTGTCTGTGAGAGCAGCTCCACCGAATACTTTCTGTAGACTGCAGCCGGATAAAAAATGCTCAGGAAGCGTCTGACAATCCTTTCATACACTTTAGCGTTCAGCGGCGAGAGGGATCTTAAAGCTCCCATTCCCTGTCCGGTGGGCACGATGGCGTAGTGATCGGTAATCTGCTTATCATTTACATATCTGGTTTTTCCAATGGTTTTCCACGTTCCCCCTGCCAGGACTTCCTCCGCAAAGGCGGCGCAGGGCTGGAATCCTCTCAAGCCGGAAATATTCTTTGCAATCTCCTTCGCCACAGCAGAGGACAGCACCCTGGCGTCTGTTCTCGGGTAGGTTACCAGCTTTTTCTCATACAGCTCCTGCACTACTTTAAGAGTCTGATCCGGGCTGATCTTAAACAGCTTTGAGCAGTCGTTCTGAAGCTCCGCCAGGTTGTAGAGAAGAGGCGGATTTTTCGTCTCCTTCTTCTTTTCCACTGAGAGTACCGTTCCTGACATGGGCGGCTTCTCTGACAGAAAACGGATCAGCTCCTCCGCCTTCTCTCTCTCCTTAAAGCCATTATCCCGGTAGAGCGCAGGGGACTGGAAATACCTTGAGCCTTCTGCGGCCTTCCACTCCGCCTGAAAATCCATTCCGTCCTGCTGAAAGGTTCCAATGACCCGGTAAAAGGGGGTCTTCACAAAGCTTCGAATCTCCCGCTCTCTCCTGACTGCCATTCCAAGCACGCAGGTCATCACACGGCCTACCGATACCACCGTCCACTTGCTTCCCATAAAATTTGCAATGGCGGGGCCGTATTTCAGTGTCAGGGCCCTGGAAAAATTGATGCCCATAAGATAGTCCTCTTTGGCTCTCAAATAAGCGGAGGCAGCCAGATTATCGTACTCGCTCAGGCTTTTCGCTTCCCTGATTCCACGCAGAATCTCCTCCTCTGTCTGGGAATCAATCCAGACTCTCTTTTCCTGCTTTCCCTTTACACCCGCCATCTGGGCTACCAGACGGTAAATGTACTCTCCCTCCCGTCCGGAGTCGGTGCACACATAAATGGTGTCGATATCGCTTCGTTTCAAAAGCGAGCTCACAATTTTATACTGTTTCTTTACGCCGTCAATCACCTGATATTTAAAATCCTTCGGGAGAAACGGAAGCGTATCCAGACGCCACTTTTTATACCTGGCGTCATACTCCTCCGGGTAGCTCATGGTCACCAGGTGTCCGACACACCAGGTCACCACCGCTGTCTCGGACTCAATATAGCCGTCAGCCCGGCGCCCGGAAATTTTCAGAGCGCGGGCAAACTCCTGGGCGACGCTTGGTTTCTCCGCAATATATAAAGCTTTGGCCATTCTGTTCCCCCTTCCTAGCTTCCTGCCCTGTATTCAGAAATCACTGCAGCCGCAAACATGAGAACGCAGCCTGCCAGCATTTTGGCTGTAACTGTCTCCTTCAGGAAAATCACGGAAAAAATCAGGCCGAATACAGATTCAAAGGACAGCAGGATCGACGCGGTATTCGGACTCAAATACTTCTGCCCCACATTCTGCACTAAAAAGCCCAGCATACTGGCAATCAGTCCCAGATACAAAAGCGGCCATGCAGTCTGCCAGTCCAAAAGCTCTCTAACATCCCTTACTCCCTCTGTGGCAAGGGCCAAAACCCAGAACAGAAGCGCAGAAACCATAATCTGGAGTACCGTTAAAAGCACCGGATCTCTGTGCCTCGTATACCGGTCCACATAGACCATATGCCAGGCCAGAAATACGCTGCAGAGGAAGGTCAGCACGTCTCCCAGATTAATCCCATGTTCTCCGTTCAGGGAGATAAATGCCAGGCCGATCACCGCCAGGACTGCAGCTGTCAGATTATTCTTCCTGGGCTTCACTCCGTTCAGCACCCAGTGCAGAAACGGTACAATAATTACATAGAGTGTCGTAATAAAGGCATTTTTGCTGGCTGTCGTATGCTGCAGTCCATAGGTCTGGAATACATAGCTCATTCCCAGCAGAACGCCCAGCACAATCCCGCAGTGCAGATCCCGGCGGTTCATATGAATCAGGCGTCTGTGAAACAGAACGGCCAGCCCCAGGGAAGCAATCGTAAACCGGTATGCCAGCACATAGGCAGGACTCAGCATATCAATGGAGTTTTTCATTACCACGAAAGTGCTTCCCCATATGATAGTAACCGCCAGAAAGGCCGCAATCGCCAGGGCTTTCGCCATTCCCATATGTTTCGTATCCATAATCTCTTTTCCCTTCTTCGGCACAAAGCGAAATATTTCCTCTCCGGGCCGAAGCAAAAAAACGACAGGGAGTCCGTCTGTTCCTCTGGACTCCCCCTGTTTTTCATCTATTCTGTACAAAAACGGTAAACCGTCTCCGTCTGTTTCTCAACGCCCGCTTTTATAACGGGAGATGGAAACTGCGGATGGTTCACTGCGTCTGGATAATACTGCGTCTCAAAACAGTATGCGCGGCGCGCTCCGTAGACCGCTCCATCCTTGCCTGGAAGGCTGTTGTCCAGGTAATTGGCCGTGTAGAACTGCACGCCTGGCATATCGGTCCAGACCTCCATCACGCGGCCGCTTTCCTTATCCCAGGCCTTCGCAGCCAGAGCCAGACCTTCTCTGTCCCGGTTAATTACCCAGTTGTGATCATAGCCGTTTCCCTTCACCAGCTGGTCATAGCCGCTCTCCAGATCCTGCCTGATTTCCTTTGCCTCTGTGAAATCCATGGGAGTGCCCTTCACCGGCACAACGGTTCCATATGGAATAGAAACCTCGTCTGCAGGAGTGAACCGATCTGCGTTCAGATACACCTGCTGTCCCATAGCGTCTCCCGACTGATGGCCTGCCAGGTTAAAATAGGCGTGGTTCGTCATATTCATGATCGTGTCCGCATCTGACACGCCTTGATAGCGGATGTGAAGCTCGTCCTGATCATTCAGCGTATAGGTAACGGAAATCTTTAAATTCCCAGGGAATCCCTGATCTCCGTCCGGACTTTCCAGAGTAAAGCAGACAGAGCTTTCGTCTGCCTCCTCCCAGGTTCTGGCCTCCCAGAGACGGTTTCTGTAGAAATCATTGCCGCTGTGGAGATTGTTCGGCCCATTGTTGACAGTCAGAGCGTACTCTCTGCCGTTCAGCTCAAAACGGCCGCCTCCAATCCGGTTGGCGTTCCGCCCAATAATCTCCCCTAAGTGAGCGTCGCTGGCCAGATAGTGTTCCGGGCTGTCGTAGCCCAGAACCACGTCGGCGAACTTCCCCTCTCTGTCAGGAACCAGCATGGAATGCCACACAGCTCCCAGATCGAGAAATCCGGCTGTCAGTCCGTTTTTATTTTCTAATGTATATTTATGCACAGCTTCTCCGCCCGGCATCTGTCCGAACGCTTCCTTTGTATACGGCATAGCTGCTCCTTTCGCCTGTCTGCTTTTTACTGCTCCTTCGCCTGAATATATCCCTGGGCTGTCAGAAGCTCCGCGCAGAGAACGGCTCCTCCTGCCGCGCCTCTTAACGTATTGTGGGAGAGACCGACAAACTTATAATCGTAAACGGTGTCTTCTCTCAGGCGTCCTACGGAAACGCCCATGCCGCGCTCGAAATCTACATCCAGCTTTACCTGAGGGCGGTTGTCCTCCTCCAGATACTGGATAAACTGCTTCGGCGCGCTGGGAAGCTCAAGCTCCTGTGGAAGTCCCTTAAATGCAGTCAGCTTCTCAATCAGCTGTTCCTTGGAAGGCTTCTTTCTGAATTTTACAAATACTGCCGCCGTATGGCCGTCCAGCACGGGAACGCGGATGCACTGGCAGGTAATGACCGGCTCGCTGGCCTTCACAATCACGCCGTCCTTAATTTCTCCCCAGATGCGCAGCGGTTCCTGCTCGCTCTTTTCCTCCTCGCCGCCAATATACGGGATAATGTTCTCTACCATCTCCGGCCAGTCCTTAAAGGTTTTTCCGGCGCCTGAAATAGCCTGGTAGGTAGTCGCCACTACCTCGTAAGGCTCAAATTCCTTCCATGCGCTGAGCACCGGAGCGTAGCTCTGAATGGAGCAGTTGGGCTTTACGGCGATAAATCCTCTCTTTGTTCCCAGACGCTTCTTCTGGAACTCTATCACCTTAAAATGCTCCGGATTCACCTCCGGGATTACCATCGGCACATCCGGCGTCCATCTGTGGGCGCTGTTATTAGATACAACCGGCGTCTCTGTTCTGGCATAAGCCTCCTCAATGGCGCGGATTTCGTCCTTTGTCATATCGACTGCGCTGAACACAAAATCAACGCCTGCCGCAACCTTCTCCACCTCATTGACGTTCATGACAACAAGGCTTTTTACGCACTCCGGCATGGGAGTTTTCATCTTCCAGCGTCCTCCCACAGCCTCCTCATATGTTTTTCCGGCAGATCTGGGGCTTGCAGCCACTGTCACGACCTCATACCATGGATGCTCTGCCAGCAGGGAAATAAATCTCTGCCCAACCATTCCTGTTGCGCCCAGAACGCCTACCTTTAATTTCTTCTTCATCTCCATAACCGTTTTCTCCTCATTCCCGGAACAAATCCGCTTGTATTTCGCCTTCTGTCTGCTCTGCGGCCGGAACGCGATCTGATACTTCACTATCCTACAACAGATTGCATAAAAAATCAAGCTTCTGGAAAAATCGGAATCAGTTTTCTCTCCGCCACAGATACCAGGCCTAAATCTGACATCTTCACCTCCGGAATGACAGGAAGAGCCAGAGTCACGATTCTAAGCAGCGGATTCTCCATATCCGTCAGTCCCAGCTTCCGTTCCACCTCTTTCATGGCGGAAGCCTTTCTGGAAAGCTCCTCCGCCTCCAAATTTGTCATCAGGCCAGCCACCTCCAGCGGAAGCGTGTGAAGCACCGTTTTATCCTTTACCGCCGTCATGCCGCCTCCGCAGCGGATCAGTTCTTCTGCCGCTGCCAGACCATCCTCCGGATTAAAATAAACCACTGTCAGGTTGTGGGAGTCATGGGATACCGTAGACGCCACAGCTCCCTCTCTCAGGCCAAAGTTTTTCACCAAGCCCACGGCCCTGGTTCCCTTTCCATGCCGGTTAATCACAGCTACAAAGGCCTCGTTTTCCTGTAATACCAGCTGTCCGTCCCTGATTTCGTGCTCCTGGACTGTGCAGATTGTGTGGCTCTGAATTCTTGTTTTGTACTCCATCACATTCACTGCAGCCGTGCCATGGTTTTTCGGACATTTCAGACAGAAATCCTCCAGAGAGAGTTCGCCCACGTTCATGGAATTCCTGTTCTCCAGCTCAAATGGTCTCTCCTCAATCTCTGCAATAAGCCTTCCGTCTTCTGCCGCCAGCTGTCCTTCAAAGAAAACTGCTTTCGCCCACATGGTCCGCAGGTCGTCCGTCAGCACCATATCTGCTATATATCCCGGCGCTATGGCTCCCAGATGTTCCATTCCAATTTCCCGCGCTGTGTTAATGGTAGCGCTCTTAATGGCAAGAACCGGGCCCATGCCGCTCTCCACCGCTTTTCTCACTACCGCGTTGAGATGGCCTGTGTGAAGCAGATCATCGCTTTCTCTGTCGTCGCTGCAGAGCGTCAGGGTATCAAAAAACCGGATATCCTTCACTCCGTTCCAGATTGCCTCCACATTTTTAGTGATGGAGCTCTCTCTGGCATCCACGTACATACCGCTTCTCAGCTTCTTTAACGCCTCGTCTCCTGCCGTAGTCTCATGGCAGGTGGCAGGTCCTCCAATCAGATACGCTGACAGCTTTCTGCCTGTCACAGCCGGCGCATGTCCCTGAAGATACAGGCCCTTTTTCCCGGCCGCCTCAATGATCTCCATCATCCGATCCTCGCCGTACATGACGCCGTAGAAGTCCATAACCTCAGCCAGTCCCACTGCCCTTGGAAGCTCAGCCAGCGCCTCAATATCTTCAGCCATAAACGCTGCGCCTGCATTCTCGCAGCCCGGAACCGCCGGCACACAGCTTGGTATATCTACCAGCTGGCGCATGGGAAGCCCCTCCGCCGCATCGTGCATGTAGACGACGCCCTCCCGGCCGTACACATTGGCAATCTCATGGGGATCGTGGATAATCGTCGTGGTTCCATGGGGGATCACCGCCTTGGCAAAATTTCTGGGTGTCATCATAGAGCTTTCAATATGCATGTGGGAATCAATCAGCCCTGGTATCAGATATCTTCCCTGTCCGTCATAGACCGTTTCCGCGTCATAAGGCCCCTCCAGGCAGGAATCCTCCACATGGGCAATAAATCCGTCCTTTACATAGACAACCGCCGGATAAATCTCTCCGGTAAACACATTGACCAGACGGCAGTTCACCACCGCCAGATCAGCCTTCTCCAGGCCAAGGGCAGTCCGAAGCAGCGCTTTTTTATTTTTAGGCTCCAATGTCATCATATAAACTCTCCTTCTCTCTGGTATGAAACAGCTGCAGATATGAAATGGCTGTTCTTAAATAAAAGCTTGTGTAAGTAAGGCAAAAGGCTGCTGCAAAAGAATTCCTTCCCTTGCAGCAGCCTTTCTATCAGCCGGATCAGGCCTGCCTGTTACTGAACAATCGCGTCGATTTCCTCAGCGGAAAGTCCGGCTGCCTCTGTTACCTCGATCTCTCCAACCTGAATCTTCTCCAGAGCTTCCTGTACCTTATCCACGTTTTCCTGGCCAATGCTGTTTGTCAGGTTGTCGTTAAATACGATTCCCACAGAATCCTCTGCCAGTCCATATGTTACGTTCTCACCGAACGGTACGCTGGACGGATCTTCTGCATAGCTCTGGCAGATATTGAACAGAGCGTTGTCCAGTCTCTTAAGGCTGGATGTGATAACAGCAGGCTGAAGGTTGCTTCCCTCAAGAGCCTGATACTGATCGCTGTCCACGCCGATTGCCATCACGCCGTCCTTCTCTGCAGCAGCCTCGATGACGCCGTTTCCTGCGCCGCCTGCTACCTGGAAGATAATGTCTGCGCCCTCAGAAATCTGAGCGTTTGCCAGATCCTTAGCCTTCGCTGTATCGTTGTAATCTCCTACATAAGCTGTAAGAACCTTGATCTCCGGATCTACATACTTGGCTCCCTCTGCATATCCTACCAGGAAGTTGTTTACTGTGGTGCTCTCAACGCCGCCGACAAATCCGATGGTCTTATCTGCATTTGCCGCATTCTCCCCTGTGGTGTAGTAAGCAGCTACTGCTCCTGCCAGGAAACCAGACTGGTTGGAATCAAACAGAACTGCCATAGTATTGGATAAATCATTGCTCTCGAAATCCAGCTCCTGGTCAAACAGGATGAATTTTGTGTCTGGATACTCCAGCGGAATGGTCTCGAAGTTTTCCTTGTTCTGGAAACCGGTTCCCACTACGATATCAGCGCCAGCGTCAGCTGCGTCGTAGAAAGCTGCCTGCCACTTTGTCGTGTCCTCGCCCATCTCCACAACATTTACTTCGTATTTGTCGCCTAATTCCTTCTTTACTCTCTCGCTTCCCTCAAATGCAGACTGCTGGAAGGACAGATCGTTCTTGCGGCCTACGCAGAGAGTCAGCTTAATCTTCTCGCCGTCCTCGCCTGCTGCCTGAGCCTCGCCAGTCTCCTTGGCAGCTCCGTCTCCGCTTCCTCCGCAGGCTGTCAGAGATGCCGCCATAGCAGCTGTCAATGTCACTGCTGCCGCTTTTTTCAGTAATTTTCTCATAATTTCCTCCTTCTCTCTAAAACGCTCCTCTTAGGTCGTTTATTTATCATCAGGCCTGCCATACAGGCCAGATTCTCCGTTCTCTACAGTCCGCCCTCTGATTTCTGACGCACTTTATAGTAGAGGCTGAACGCCACATAGAAAATGATAATGGACGCGTAGGGAATAATCGTGATCAGGTAAGGATCCACGTTATTATTCTGCAGGTAGATGGAAATGCCGCTTCCAAAGCCATAGAGGATCGAGCTGACGGTTCCCATCAAAGCGTTTCCCGCAGCCATGGCGTTCGTAGCCAGAGCGATATATCCACGGCCGGCTACCATGTTGGATGTAAAGCGGTTTACATAGCCCATGGAGAGGTACATACCTCCCAGAGAAGCTAAAATTCCGCTGATAAACATAGCCTGATAGCGTACCTTTTCCACATTAATTCCAACTGAACGAGCCGCTTCTGCTGACTCTCCCACTGCCCTGATGCGGATTCCAAACGCAGTTTTCTTCAGCATAATAAACATGACAACTGCGACGATAAACGCCAGGTAAGTCAGGCAGTTATGGCCTGACAGAATATCTCCCAGCACTGGAATATCCTGAATCACAGGGATATTTACCGCAGGAAAAGCCTGGGACGGCAGGGAGTTGCTGGCATTCTTATCACCGGTCAGAGAGTACAGGCAGAACACAGAACCGCCTGTAGCTGCCAGGTTCAGGGCAACTCCGGTGATTACCTGATTCGCCTTTAAATGCTGGATAAAATAAGCCAGCAGCATGGTATAAACCGTACCGGCCACCAGACCGGCCACAGCTCCCACAAACAGGCTTCCCGTAAAACCGCTTCCCAAAACTCCGCAGAGGGCCGCAATGGTCATGGTTCCTTCCAGGCCCAGATTCAAAAGGCCGGAACGGCTGGCAATCAGCGCAGCCATGGTGGCCAGCAGAACCGGCGTCGTGCAGCGAAGAACCGTAAACCAGAAATCAAGATTCACTAAAAATTCCATTTTCTCTCCTCCTTAGTTTGCACCAGCGGTTTCCATCGCCTGATTCTGCAGTGCTTCTTTTTCTTCCTTGCGTTTCTTCATCTGATACATAAATCGCTCGGACGCGATCAGGATAATGATAATTCCCTGAATAATGGATACAATCTCAGAATCCACATCGCCGCCTCTGGACATAACCAGCGCTCCGATTCTGATGTAAGAGATAAAAAATGCCGATACAGGAATCATAAGAGGCTTCGTTCCAGCCAGCAGATTAATCAGAATACCATCCCATACATAGGTCTGAGCTGTAATCCACTGAAAATGAGTGTACATTCCGATCATCTCTACGCCGCCGCCCAGTCCGGCCAGCATACCGCCGATCAGCTGGGATCCAATCACGATTCCCCCGATTTTCAGTCCTGCGTACTTGGCAAAGCTGGGGTTGGAACCTGTGATTTTCAGTTCGCGGCCAAATTTAGACTTATCCATAAGAATCCACATGAAGATAACTGCCGCGATCATGATGAAGATTCCATAATGGGCGTTTGTTCCCTTGATCATTTTTCCCAGATTCGCCGTCTTCTGGAACTTCACGGAGAAGGAACCGTTGGCCTCGTCCAGGAAAAAAGCACGGATCAGCCAATATCCGAAATTAAAGAAGATATAGTTCATCATCAGAGAAATAACCAGCTCGTTGGCTCCTGTCTTTCTCTTGATAATAACAGGGATTACGCCAATCAGGCCTCCCACTGCCGTAGCTGTCAGAAGAATCACCAGCTGATGAATTCCTGCAGGCATAGGACATGCAATCGCCAGAATCGCCGCTATCACTCCTGAAAAGTAGAAGGAGCTGTCTGCCACCATGGAAAACAGGCCGCTTTTATGCATGACATTGATAGCAAGTCCACAGAAAACCAGCGGAACCATCATTTCTACTGCATTGAAAAAATTCCTCTTAGTAGAAAAGGGCCCCAGGAGAAAACGCTTCAGGGCTGTCAGCGGATCATCTGCCACTGCAAAAATAATCGCCGCCGCGATGATAAGGGCGATCAGAATAGAGGTGGCTACTCGAATGACGCTGTACCAGTCAATCTTTTTCTTTATGTTCATCTCCTACGCCTCCTGTAATTTTTCTGCGGGATCTTCCTTCAGGCCCAGCATATACAGGCCCAGCTCTTCTTCTGTAGTCGCGGGAACGTCGTTTATCACTCCCGCTACCTTTCCCTGGTGGAACACAATAATTCTGTCGCTGAGAGCTCTCAGCTCCGTCAGATCCGCGCTCACTAAAATCAGGGATTTTTTCTCATCCCGCATTTCCAGAATCTTTTTATGAATGAACTCCATAGCACCTACGTCCACGCCTCTGGTGGGCTGGTTCAGCACAATGATCTCCGCTCCGGCTGTAAACTCTCTGGCCACAATCGCCTTCTGAACGTTTCCTCCGGAAAGGCTCTTAATGCTGATATCCAGATTCATCGTCTTAACCGTAAAATCTTCCACGCACTTACCGCAGTAGGATTCAATCTCCTCCGGCTTCAGAATACTTCCCTTTCCAGAAAGACGCTTCAGGCTTGTGGCAATCAGATTATCCCGCACGCTCATCTCAGGCGCACAGCCGTTTAAGTTTCGATCCTCCGGAACATGGGCGATTCCCAGCTTTCTGTTGTCCGTAATGGAAAGCTTCGTCAGATCCTTTCCCTTGTAGAAGACAGATCCGCTTTCCGCCTTTCTGTTTCCTGTCAGGATCTCCATCGCCTCCTTCTGGCCGTTTCCCTCGATTCCGGCAATGCCCAGAACCTCCCCGGCCTTCAGGGAAAAGCTGAGATTATCCAGCTTCTTCGTGCCGAACTTGTCCGTATAGTTCAGATTCTCTACTTTAAGAATTTTCTCACCGAACTCCTGAGACGTCTTGTCATACTCCAGCTTAACGTCGCGGCCTACCATGAGGCGGGAAATCTCTTCCAGAGTAATATCTGCCAGATTGTAGGTTCCGATGGAACGTCCATCCTTTAAAACCGTCAGTCTGTCGCAGAGGTATTTCACCTCGTTGAGCTTATGGGAGATAAAGATAATGGTATATCCCTCTTTTTTCAGATTTAAAAGCTGCTCAAACAGTTCCTCCGTCTCCTGGGGCGCTAAAACTGCCGTAGGCTCGTCCAGAATAATGATCTTGGCGCCTCTGTACATCGTCTTCAGAATTTCCAGCTTCTGCTTCATTCCGATGGAAATGTCGCGCACCCGCTTCTGTGCGTCCACATGGAGATTGTATTTCTGGGAAATCGCCTCCGTCTCCTCCACCGCTTTCTTCTGGTCGAGAAACAGACCTTTCTTTTTCTCAATCCCCAGCACCAGATTTTCCGCCACAGTCAGAGACGGCACCAGCATCATATGCTGGTGCACCATTCCGATTCCATGTTCAATGGCGTCTTTACTGGAGTGAAAATGTACTTCTTTTCCGTGGAGGAACACTTTGCCGCTGGTAATCTCCTCGATTCCAAACAGCATTTTCATCAGCGTGGACTTTCCAGCTCCATTCTCACCTACAAGAGCGTGGATTTCGCCTTTATTGACGCTGAAATTAATGTTGTAGTTGGCCAGAACACCGCCCGGGTAAATTTTTGTCAGATCCTCCACCCGCAAAATTTCTTCCGCCATGTTTTCTCCCTCTTACCTTTTCTCGGTTTACGCTAACTCCAGGGCAACTTCCATCATGTTGGTGAAAGTCGTCTGACGCTCCTCGGCAGTCGTTGCTTCTCCTGTTACGGCAGAATCAGAAATTGTTAAGATGCAGAGAGCGTTTACGCCGGCTGCAGCTGCGTTGCTGTACAGGGCTGCCGCCTCCATCTCAACTGCCAGAACGCCCATCTTATCCCAGCCAAGTCCAACCGGCGGAAGCTCTGGGTTGTAGAACATATCGGAACTTAAAATATTTCCCACATGGAAATTCATTCCCTTATTTCTGGCTGCCTGGACTGCCTTCTCCAAAAGCTCAAAGCTGCAGATGCAGGAGTAATCTCCCGGCAGTCTGAACTGCTTCACGTAGTTGGATGTGGTGCAGGCTCCCATTCCGATTACAAGATCGCGGATCTTCACATTCTCCTGCAGCGCTCCTGCCGTACCTACGCGGATCAGGTTCTTGCAGCCATAAAAATGAATCAGCTCATAGGAATAGATTCCGATAGACGGGCATCCCATGCCTGTGCCCATGACAGACACTCTCTTTCCCTTATAGTATCCGGTATATCCGAACATGTTTCTGACTCCGTTAAACTGCTTTACATCTGTCAGAAAATTGTCTGCAATATATTTTGCCCGGAGCGGATCTCCCGGGAGAAGAATAGTCTCCGCAATCTCTCCTGCCTGTGCTCCAATGTGAGGGGTTGGCACTCTGTTCTCTTCCATTTGATTTTCCTCCTGAAATATAATTTATTCTAAAACTGCTGCTTCGCAAAGCTGTATCCCTGCTCTCTTGCAGTTTTATTCCATGTTTTTCTCTTCTAAAGGGCGGCGCAGCCATTCCTTCATATAAAAATTCTTTTTTTCTGAAAAATCAGGATTTTTCACCTGAAGTTCCGGATGCGTCAGGATCTCCTCCACTGCGGCTGTTACAATTTTAAGAGTATTGAAATATGCGTTTTCTTCATTTGAAATTGAAAATTCCGCGCTGTGAATCCTGCCTGAAATACCGGAAAAACCGAACTGGACCGCTGGAATCAGATATCCCAGATCTCCGATATCTCCGGAAGCGCCTGAAACTACCTGCTTTACAATCTGATCTTCTCTGCACAGGGAAAGCATCTGTCTGTGAATCACGTCCGAAATCTCCTCTGACTGGTGAAGAGGCATATATCCTGCCGTGCGCTCCACCTGAGCAGTCATGCCCAGCGCCCTGGCGCAGTGAATCACACAATCGTCAAATTTCTTCTCCGCTTCCAGAAGCGTCTCCAGTGTGTTGGCCCGGATGTATGTTTCAAGCACAGCCTCTTCCGGAATTACATTAACGCTTCCCCCGCAGGAAGTAAGCACCGGATGCAGCTGAAGGCCTGCCTCAGCCGAAAACTGATCCTTCATATAGGCAATGGCATTCATAGCCAGACTGGCGGCGTGAAGCGCGTTCCGCCCCAGATGAGGCGCCGCACCGGAGTGGGATGCCCTTCCATGGAACACTGCCTTCTTGACAGCAAAGCCTGCCAGAGAGGACTGGACATCGAACATCAGCTCTCCGCTGTCTCCATTCACATGCATGGAAATCACACAGTCTACATCGTCGAATACGCCGTTTGCTATCATATCCTGCTTTCCGGAAAAATACTGGATTTTTCCTTCCTGCTGCATGGCTCTGCGGCTGTCAAAATCAATAAATTCCTCGGCCGGAGCCGCAATAAAGCTGACGCGCCCGCCTGATTTCTCCGCAATCCCCCGCTCCTTTAAAAGCTTCATGGCATAAGCCATAACAGCTGTCTGAATGCTGTGGCCGCAGGAGTGAAATGCACAGGGCTGATCCTGAATCCTGACTTCCAGGGCGTCCATATCCGCTACCAGGGCGATATGATAGCCGTCCCCTGTTCCCAGCCCCGCCTTCAGTCCCGTCACACTTAAGCCTGTTTCCACCGAAAATCCTTCTTTGATTAAAAAAGAAGTGAGAATCCCTCTTGATTTCACTTCCTTAAATCCCAGTTCCGGGCAGGCGAAAAGAGCATGGCCCAGCTCTGCCAGTTCCTGCTTCTGTTCTTCTGTCAATACAATACTGCCTGCTGTTCCTATCTTCATACTCTGTCTCCTGTCTGAAACGCTTTTTCTTCTGAATCTGCCGGCGGTTTGCCTGCCGGCAGATCATACCTTTCTATACTATATAAATGTAGCATGAATACAAAACAATGTCAATTTAAAGTCAAGGGCGCGGCGGCTTAATTCAGCCGGGTTCTGCTTCCTTTTCCATCCCTGTGGCTGAGCTTAAGCCGGTTTAAATGCACCTGTTTTTCTTTGTATACGGCAATATTGTCTGTATTCTCTCCCAGCAGGTACACGGTCTCCAGCTGCTCTTCCTTAGACAGTTTAATTCCTCTGACTCCCTTGGCATTTTTCTTCTGAACGGGTATCTCCTCCGCAGCAAACCGGAGAAAGACGCCATGATCCGTCTGGAGAACCGCCTCTCTGGCTCCGTCCATCATCTGAATATCAGCCACCTGATCTCCGTCCGCCAGCTTTGTGGCCGCCACCATTCTGTTATTTGTCTCAAACTCTTCTCCCGGCACCTGCTTGAGCATCGCGCCTTTTGTGGCAAACAGTAAAATATGGCCTGGCAGAGCCGCAGCGTTGGTCAAAAATACGATTTCTTCTTTTGTGCCGTCATACTTGCAGAGATTGTCAATGGGAGTTCCCTTATCCCTGAGTTTTCCAAGAGGTATGTCCGCCACCTTGACCTGGTGAAGTGCGCCTGTATCGGTAAACAGACAGATCTTGTCCGTATTCAGGCAGCAGACCACATGGGAATGTTCACTGTCCACTGTCTCCTGATTTCGGTCGTAGGTAGAGCGCTCCAGTATGCGGCTGTAGCCGAACCGGTCCATGACAAATACTACTTCCCTAACTTCCACTGCGCTCTCGTCGTAGACAGCCTCCCTGCCGTCCTCAATTCCTGTCCGCCTCGGGCTGGAAAATTCCTCTTTAATAGAATTCAAATCTTCCTTGATCACCTGATCCATGGCGTCTCTGCTGGACAGAATTTTTTCATATTCTCTGATCTTCCTGAGAGTCTCTTTGTGTTCCTTTTCTAATGCCAGGATTTCCAGGCCAATCAGCTTATAGAGGCGCATTTCCAGAATCGCAGATGCCTGCCGCTCTGTAAAGCACAGCTTTTTTGCCTCCTCCTCAAAGCCGGGAACACGGAACTGGATCTTTGAAATATCTCCCTCCATCAGGCACGCTTTGGCGTCCTTTAAATTTTTAGAGCCCCGGAGAACAGCGATGATCAAATCAATGATATCGCAGGCCTTTATCAGTCCCTCCTGTATCTCCTTTTTTTCCTGCTCCTTCTGAAGCAGCACCTGGTATTTTCTCGTATTATTTTCATACTGGAAGTCCAGATAATTCTTTAAAATCCCCCTCAGATTCAGCGTCTCAGGCCTGCCCTTCACAATGGCAAGCATATTGACTCCGTAGGTATCCTCCAGTTTTGTCTTTTTATAAAGAATATTCTTAATTTTTTCAATATCCGCATCTTTTCTGAGTTCCAGCACAATACGGATTCCTTCTTTATTGGACTGGTTGGAAATATCCACCACATCCGTCAGCTTTTTAGATTCTACCAGGTCGGCGATATCCATGAGGCACTTATTAATTCCTGCGCCAATCATGGTATAGGGGATCTCTGTAATTACCAGCTTGTCCTTATCTGCCTTCCTCTTTCCCAGCTCTACCTCCATCCTGGCCCGGAGCTTAATTTTTCCAGTTCCAGTCTCGTAGATAGCAGGCAGATCCTTCTTGTTGGCGATGATGCCTCCTGTGGGAAAGTCCGGCCCATGAAGATATTCCAGAAGAGAAGCCGTATCCATCTCCTGATTATCAATGTAAGCCTGAACCGTGTCAATTACCTCTCCTAAATTGTGGGGCGGAATGCTGGTGCTCATTCCTACGGCGATTCCCTCCGCGCCATTAATCAGAAGATTGGGAACGCGGACCGGAAGAACCTCCGGCTCTTTCTCTGTCTCGTCATAATTAGGAACAAAGTTAACTGTCTTATCCAGATCCTTTAAGTAAACTTCCTCAGCAAACTTCTCCAGGCGGGCCTCCGTATAACGCATGGCAGCCGCTCCGTCTCCCTCGATGGAACCGAAATTTCCATGTCCGTCCACCAGAGGCATTCCCTTCTTAAACATCTGTGAAAGAACCACCAGCGTCTCATAAATGGAGCTGTCTCCGTGAGGATGATATTTACCCATGGTATCTCCTACGATACGGGCCGATTTTCTGTGAGGTTTATCGTGCCCCAGATGCAGCTCGCTCATATCGTAGAGCACGCGCCTCTGCACTGGTTTCAGACCATCCCTTGCATCGGGAATCGCCCGGGAGGTGATCACGCTCATGGAATAATTCATGTAACTGCGCTGCATTTCCTCCGAATACTCTGTTTTTATAATTTTCTCTGACATCCGTCTATTTTCCTCTCACTACTTTTCCTTCAATATTGCAAAGCCGTTTTTGAACGCCAGCTGTCCGGCTAGGCGTCGATCTCCGCCTCGTCCGCATGGTCATAGATAAACTTCCGTCTCGGCGGCACGTCGCTTCCCATCAGCATCTCTGTAATCTCGGAAGCCATCCTGGCGTCCTCAATCTCCACCTGCTTTAACACCCGGTTCTCTGGATTCAGCGTGGTCTCCCAGAGCTGTTCGGCATCCATCTCTCCCAGTCCCTTATATCTCTGCAGAGTAAAGCTTCCCGTGTGGTTCTTTCTGTACCGCTCCAGCGCTTTCTCATCATACAGATACTGCTCCTCTCCCTTTTTGGGAATCACCTTAAACAGAGGCGGCATGGCAATGTACACATGGCCCTCTGTAATTAAGTCGGGCATAAATCGGTAAAGGAAGGTCAGAAGAAGCGTATCAATATGGCTTCCGTCCACATCCGCATCTGTCATCAGAATAATTTTATGGTACCTGAGCTTCGTAATATCAAAATCATTGCCATAGCCCTCAGAAAAGCCGCATCCAAAGGCATTGATCATGGTCTTAATCTCCGCGTTGGCCAGAACCTTGTCCATGGAAGCTTTCTCCACGTTCAAAATCTTTCCCCTGATAGGAAGAATCGCCTGATACTGCCGGTTTCTTCCCATCTTGGCCGAGCCGCCGGCTGAATCTCCCTCAACAATAAAAATCTCACACTTTTCGGCATCCCTGCTCTCACAGTTGGCCAGCTTTCCATTGCTGTCAAAGGAAAAACGCGACTTTGTGAGCATATTTGTCTTCGCCTTCTCCTCCGCCCTGCGGATCTTTGCGGATTTTTCCGCACAGCTGATGACAGCCTTTAGCGTTTCGATATTTCTGTCAAAAAAGCGCTGAAGCTCATCTCCTGCCAGAGTAAATACCGCTTTTGTGGCGTCTGCGCTGGCCAGTTTCGTTTTCGTCTGTCCCTCAAAAATCGGATCCGGGTGCTTTATGGCGATCACTGCCGTCATGCCGTTTCTCGTGTCGGCTCCTGTAAAATTCGCGTCCTTTTCCTTTAAGATACCCAGTTCTCTGGCGTAGCTGTTAATCAGCATGGTAAATTTCGTCTTAAACCCAGCCAGATGGGTTCCTCCCTCCTGCGTAAAAATATTATTGCAAAAGCCCAGAATATTTTCCTCAAACGTATCTACGAACTGGATCGCCGCCTCCACCTCGATTCCGTCTACCGTTCCCTTCATATAAATCGGATCGTGGAGGGCTGTCTTTCCAGCATTAATCTCCTTCACATAGGCAACGATCCCCTCCGGTTCAGAGTATGTAATCTGCTCCTCCTCGCCGGAGCGCTTATTTTCATAATGGATTGTCAGCGCTGGATTTAAGTAGGCCGTCTCATGCAGTCTGCTCTTCAGCCACTCCGCCTTAAACTTTGTCTTCTCAAAAATCGTATCGTCAGGAAGAAAATTAATGCTGGTTCCCGTCTCCTTCGTCCTTCCAATGACAGGAAGAAGACCGTCCACCAGCTCCACTACAGGAAGGCCCCGCCTGTATGCGTCATGATGGATCTGCCCGTTCTTATAAATCTTGATATCCAGGCGCTCTGACAGGGCGTTCACCACAGAGGAGCCGACGCCGTGAAGGCCTCCGCTCGTCTTATAGGCCGCATTGTCAAACTTGCCGCCTGCGTGGAGAGTCGACAACACTACCCTCTCTGCCGACACGCCCTTTTTATGCATTTCCACAGGAATACCGCGGCCGTTGTCTCTGACCGTACAGGAACCGTCCGATTCCAGAGTCACCCAAATCGAGGTGCAGGCTCCCGCCAGATGCTCGTCTACAGAATTATCTACAATCTCATAAATCAGGTGATTCAGTCCTTTGGTCCCAACGCCTCCAATATACATGCCGGGGCGCTTGCGCACCGCTTCCAGCCCTTCCAGTACGGTAATACTGTCCGCGTCATACTGTGACTTACCCATAATGTTCCTCCATCTCTCTATCCGGCAGTATTCCTGCCGCTGTCTAATATACACAGCTCTTTTGCTCTGTACTTTTTTATTTTTATTTTTCATCTCCCAGGCCCGCCGGATCTGGGCAATAGTTTTCATTATGGCACAAAACCATAATTATTTCAAGAATATTATAGCACAATCGAACATATGTTTTCAATCACTTTTTTCTTTCTGCTGCCGGAAAAACAGCCGATTATAGCGGCAGCTTTCTGATTCCGGCTTAAAACGGAGAGCCAGCTCATTCCATTGCTCCGCCTGTTCTGTCTCCCCCATCCTGTAACTGCAGACAGCCAGCTGAAGCGCCGGAATGTAGCCGCCGCAGTCCGGGCATATAAATCCGCCTTTTCTCTCGTCTGTTTTTGCTTTTAAAGCCGTCTCATACCAGAAGGAGGCAGTTCGATATTCTTCCCGTTTAAAAAACCAGTCTCCTATATCGCAGCACAGCTCTGCGCGGGGGCAGTCATAAAAAAATGAATGGAGCAGAGAGGCCAGCGCCCCCTCCTCATCCCCTTCTGCCTGGCGGCACAGGGCCAGGAAACGACAGGCCTCTATTTTATTTTCCGCCCATCCGTCCGGGCGGGAGAGAAATTCTGTCAGAACTGCCTGAGACTCCCTGAAACATTCCGCGCTTTCCATGGCCGCATAGTAGAGTTCTCTTCCATAATAAAACAAATCTCTGGCAGTAAATGGAACCTTCTCCTCTTTCATCTTTCTGTAGATGCTCAAATTCCGCCTCTGCCCCTCTTTTCCCTTCTCTGTTTTCCTGTGCTCAATTTCAATATCTGTATATAGAATCTTTCCGGATAAAGCGACTGCCTCATGGACTTTTCCCTGCCAGCAAAATCCCTCGTGATTTTTTATAAGACGCTCTCTATAATAAGAAAGGGAGGGACTGCCTGTCTTGTCAAACCCCATACTATATTTCATCATGACAATGGCAGTATCATCATCCAGCTCCTCCTTCAGCCTCTGTATTTTTTCCTGCTCAGGCTCAGAAACAATATCATCTGCATCCAGCCACATGCAGTAATCCATTTCTGCATGGCGAAACGCCTCGTTTCTGGCAGCTGAAAAATCATCGTTCCAGGTGAAATCATAAACTTTTTTTGTATATGTCTCTGCTATTTTCTTTGTGGAATCCGAGGATCCCGTATCTACAATAATGATCTCATCCGCAAAGCTTACAGCGCTGTCCAGGCATCTTTTCAGCACCTTCTCCTCATCTTTTACAATCATACATAGGCTTATTGTTATCATAGAGTCTCCGGCAGCTTTCCATTACTGATATGTATGTGTCCGGTTTTTAAATCATGCCGTTCCAGCATAAAATGGATTTTTGAGGAATTTTTCCATTTTTTTAATTTTTTTGAAATTTATGCTTGCATTCTCCCGGAACTTATGGTATGATAATCAGCGTCGTCAGGAAACGACAATATCGAGGCGTGGCTCAGTTTGGTAGAGCGCTGCGTTCGGGACGCAGAGGTCGCGTGTTCGAATCACGTCGCCTCGATTTTCAGGCCTGTTGGTCAAGCGGTCAAGACGACGCCCTCTCACGGCGTAAACCCGGGTTCGATTCCCGGACAGGTCACTGGCTTCTGCAGATATGCAGAAGCCTTTTTTCATTTCACAGCCGATTTATTTTATTTGTTCCACATTTCCAGATTGAATGGCAGCTATATTCCAGGCGATTCTCTCCCTTGGCCAGTCCCACCACCTGAGTTCAAGCAGTGTATCAATGGTTTCCTCATTAAATCGTTTTCGTATCGTTTTTGCAGGCACGCCTCCTGCAATTGTATAAGGCGGAACATCCTTTGTCACAACCGACCGCGCTCCGATAACAGCTCCGTCGCCAATCGTAACGCCCGCTAAAATGACTGCTTCATAGCCAATCCAGACATCGTTTCCGACAACAATATCCCCTTTATTATCCCATGCCTTTGCAACTTCTTTTACGTCTAATCCCCACTCTTCAAAGAAAATAGGAAACGGGTAGGTTGACAGGGACGATAGCGTATGATTTGCACTGTTAAATATAAACTTTGCCCCACAGGCGATGGAGCAGAATTTTCCAATGAGCAGTTTATCACAATTGACAGGATACTGATACAAAACATTGTTCTTTTCAAAATTTTTTGGTTCGCCCGCAAAGTCATTATATATGGTATAATCACCCACTATAATATTGGGATTAGTGATAACACTTTTAAGATATACGGTTTCTTTATCATTTGAACGCGGATAAATTTTCTGCGGCATAACAGCTCCTTTCTTACCTTTCTAATGGAAACGCGAATGTTTGAATCCATTCAAAATGGTTATTTTCTGTGTAATATACCGTCTGTTCTTTCGCAGAATACACGAAAGAAACTCTTGTCGCCCATGCTCCCTCCTGGCGTACATCATAAAGCAGATGAAATGCGTCTGAAATCGAAAAATCAGGGCTGTATTTTTCCAATCTTTTTAAAGCGCGTTCATATCGGTCGTCCCCCGGAACAATAAATTTTTTTGTACTTTCCGGATTCATCAGAGAATAGTTAGTTATCAAGGAATATGGTTTCTGTTCTTCCTTATATCCTATTCCCGGTTCAATGATTAAGACACGTCCATGGCTGTCTGACAGCATTGCCTGCATGGATGCGTCCGGCGCATAGGTGATTTTCTTTGACTTTACTATTTGAATCGCATCATCAAAAGAAATTTGTGCTTTTATGAACTGTTCCGTCAGGTCTGCAATCGTGATACAGCCAAAATGGTCTTGATAGATTCCCTCAGGATTGCCATGCACATACAGCAAGGTTCCAGCATTTCCGTTTCGGTTGACGCCATGATAAGAGTGATATACACCGTCCGGCCGTAAAATTCCAATGTAAAAACGGTCTTTTTCTCTTATCACTCTGTGTTTCCACACTGCAGGGTCAATATCAAAATTAAATCCTGTAATCATGTCATTTCCATTATAGACAAATCGAGTACACATATAAAACTCCCTCCTCTGTACTTTAAATCGCTCTTCTTCATCATAACGATTCGCTGGCATTTTTTCTATCCTCTGTATGATACCGAACCAATCTGTATAAAAATCTATATAAAAAGTAAGAGGCTGCAACCCGGCAGCCCCTTACCCTACTTCTGATATATAATTTTTCGAACAGCAGATAAAGACAGACCATATTTTTCTCCAAGGCAGTCCATTGAACTGCCTTTCTGGTATTCTTGCTTTATCTGCCAATTCCGCTTCTCCAGTTCTTTTCTGTAGCCGGAAACTTCTCCCCAGCGCTTTTGCCGCTTCTGCTCGACAGGAACATAAATGTATTCGCCCTGAACATAACTTTGCAGCTCTTTTACCAATGCGTCCGGAAGAACGGCTTGTGCATTTTTATACTTCACGCAGGCTTCCTCCTTGATTACGATAGTCAAGTTACAAAGCCAGCATTCACTCTGCGACTATTTTACTCCATGCAGCTGTCGCAGTCTGCCGGCTCTGCATGGAGTAACTCTTTGTTTCTCTTTTTTGTGTTCATGCACATATAAATCACTTCTTTCCCTATAGCTGATGAAACGGACTGTCCGGATGCAGGCATCCGAATGTTCCCGCCCGCAGACCTCCGGTAAATGATAGCTCCAGTCTATCACATTCCCAAAACCATATCAAGCGTCCTGTTTAAGCTCCTTTAAGCTTTTTGTTTAAGCTCCTTTAAGCTTTTCCTGTTTAAGCTCCTTTAAGCTTTCCAGGCGACCTCTGTGCTTCTGTCTGAGTTAAAGGCAGCGGCTTTCGCAGGCACGGAACGCAGACAGGCCTGCTGTTCTCTCTCCCTGAGCGCAGAGATTGCCTTGTCTTCCATAAACTTTTTAAATTATATAAATTAATACAACAAAAGAAAAAACTTTTTTCAAAATGTAGTTGACATTTCCCTCAATACCCATTATAATACAAAACGTATCGAGGCGTGGCTCAGTTTGGTAGAGCGCTGCGTTCGGGACGCAGAGGTCGCGTGTTCGAATCACGTCGCCTCGATTTTCAGGCCTGTTGGTCAAGCGGTCAAGACGACGCCCTCTCACGGCGTAAACCCGGGTTCGATTCCCGGACAGGTCATTCATATTTTAGTATACTAAAACATTCAATGCTTCCGTGGCTCAGTTGGTAGAGCAACGCATTCGTAATGCGTGGGTCGCCGGTTCAAGTCCGGCCGGGAGCTTACAAGAAAGAAGCCGGAAATTCTTTAAAATCAAGGGTTTCCGGCTTTTTTAGTGTTGTGAAAAATAATGGAAAATGTGCGAAAATAGAGGTAGTCAGAAGTAGTCAAGGCACTTTTTTGAGCAAAAAGTAGTCAAAGCCATGCAGCGCTTTAAGGCTCCAATCTCATTGTGAGAGACCGTTTCAGAGCGGTTTCTACCTCTGACTGTGTCACCTTTTTCGCCTCCTTCCTGATTTTTCGGTAAAAAACAGCATATTCGTATCTTGTAATCCAAATACGCATATACTATAATGCCAGTAGGCTAAAGAGATGTGAGTCTTTCCACATGAATGACTAACAGACGAAAACCCCGGAGTTGCACTCTCCGGGGTTTTCTATTCCATTTTAGTATGGCAGCTTAGACCATAGGCTCGTTACCGGCTACTTATCACCGTCCAACTATTTACAGACGAGATAGCTAATCACGCCTGCCACAACTGCGATAACAAGAGATGTGATTGCTTCCACATGAACACCTCCCTTCCGTACCAGTCTAGGAGGCGGTAACGGAAAGAGTATACCACAAATCTACCGTCTGTTCCTTTCGTTTTTTCTTCAATCTTTCCTGCTGAACCTGTTTAATTCAGACTCCTGGGGAGGCGACCAATCTGGATACACAATGGAAGAAGGTCCAGGAGATAGCCCGGAACACATGGTATCCATTAAAAATGGTATCATCCACATGATCACAAACCTTATGCCCTGGACTGCCGAATCGATTGGGCTGCTCCTTATGGAAAAATCGGATATGCACAATTCCTGAAGAATAATCTGTATCATAAGATTTTTATAAAATATGATATTGGGGGTAAGCAAAAGGGCAAAGCCAGCAGCGGCTTCGCCCTTTTCTGTTATTTCATCATTTTCTGAATGGTTTTGCAAAGTTCTTCCACTGTCTCTTCTGCATTTCCCGCTTCAATCTGATCTACAACACAGGTTTTTATGTGATTTGACAAAAGAACGCGGCTGAAACCGTTTAAAGCTGCCTGAACAGCCGATACCTGAGTCAGGATATCGACGCAGTAACGCTCATCCTCCAGCATAGCTTTCAGTCCGCGGACCTGCCCCTCAATCCGGTTCAGCCTGGTCATCAGGTCCTTCTGCTCTGTTAAATTCCTGTGTTTGTGTCTCTCTGCATTCTTGCAGCACTCTTCCATCTATACTTTCTCCTCTCTGCCTTATCTTTCCCCTTCTGTCCTGTGTCTGCTGAGAAATATCACGCTAACCGAATAACGCGCCTAAAAGTCCATAGGATACAATACTCATAATCACTGTGGCCAGAATAATTCCCAGAAAGATAGCTAAAAAAGCTTTCTTAAAACGAATGCGGAGCAGCGCTGCAATCAAAGCTCCTGTCCAGGCTCCTGTTCCAGGAAGCGGAATTCCCACAAACAGGACTAAGCCCCAGAATTCATAATTTTCAATTTTATCCTTTTTGCTCATGGCTTTATTTTCCAGCCAAAGAGCCGTCGGGCGAAAGACTCCTACTGTCTTCATCCACTCCAGAACTCTGTTAATCAGAAGCAGAATGAATGGGATAGGAAGAATATTTCCGATAATACAGAGCGGAATCGCAGTAGTAATCGGCACGTTCAAAAGAGCGGGAGAAGCTGCCAGCAGGCCGCCTCTCAGCTCCAGTATCGGAATCATGGAAATAATAAAAATTACTATTTCCGATGACATAACGCCGGATAAGGTCTCGGTAAACCATTGTACAAGTGCGTCCATATGCTGCCTACTCCTCTGCTCTTCCAGCTGTTACGCTGATTTCTTCTGTCTTCTTCTCTGCTGCGGGAACTGGAATACTGCTCTCCTGCTGCGGCTGTTCTTCTGTATAAGCCGCATCTGCGTCACTGCTGTCGAACGTCTCCTCTGTCTCTTCCTGCTTTAATGGCATCTGCGCGCCGCAGCGTCCGCAGAACGCAGCGCCTTTTTCTACTTTGGCTCCACACTCTGCGCAGATTCTCGTTCCCTCCAGAGAAATAATTTCTTCCTCCAGCTCTGAAATCTTCAGCAGACCGGCCCGGATCGCTTCAAAGTCATCTGCATACTCTTCCTCAGCTGAAACTTCATGCCGGTCGTAGTATGCCTTTCCCAGATTTATATATGCCTTATTTACCTTTTCCTTTTCACTGGACAGCTTGCTTTTCAGCTGAAGAATCTCTGTCAGATCTCTTACCTTAGTAGCAGCTTCCCTGCTTTTTCCACTGATCGCCTTCCCCAGTTCATCAAAAAATGCCATTACATGCCCTCCTTTACAGGCCAATTATAGTCTTGTTTATTCTACCCTGTAAAGAAGGGAAAGTCAATCTTAACTAAAAATATATGCTCCCATCTGCTCCTCGACAAATCCTGGAATCTGCCCTTTCTCAAATCGCAGCCGGAAAGAATCCACCTCTCCGTCTTTTCCATCCTGCACGTAAATGACAACTTCCATAGATTCATCCAGACAATTGCGGTACAGTGGATCCTCGCTGGTTCCCACATTGTCTAAAATTTCGTCTACCATAGACGGTTCTGTTACCTCCAGACACATGCTGCTGTCTGAAAGGTACGTCCGAATTCCATCGTTCGAATACGGTTTAAAACTATCTCTGCTTTCTGAGTCTATCCACATCTCTACCACCGCTCTGTCGATGGAAGCCGTCTTCAGACTGTCCGCCATTTTCACGTCCGCCTCTCTTAAAAGCGACACTGTGCGTTCAAAACTTGGATATACCGGATAATAAGCAAAGTCGTTAAATCTGGTATAATCTCCCTTCTCTGCTCTTATCTGATCAATGGTATTCTGCATACTCTCTGTTTTAAACTGAATGTATCCCAGAGGAGCCTCCTCCCGCCTCTCGTCGGCAGTCAGCTGAAGAAATTCTTCCTGATAAACGCGAAACAGCTCTGCAAGCTCTTCCCTGCCCGTTTCTATATGGCTGTAGGTATCAAAGACATGAAAATTAGCTCCTGCCAGTTCCTTTTCATCCATGGAAAAAACGGGATAGCTCTCCTTCTTAAAATCTGCGCTGGCATAAAGCCTGTCTGACGCCTCTTTTACATCCAGCAGATCAATCCAGTAGACTCTCGTAGCGGTCGATCCATTTTTCAAATGATACTGAATCAGCACCTGTCCAGATTCTTCCGGTACGTTTTCCTCCGTCATCTCACCGTCACCATTCTGTATCGAGGTAAAAGCTTCAGTTTCTTCCTGGCCGCCGATTCTGTTCTTTCTCGAAATCCCCTTCTCTGCAATCTCAAGAACTGCCTGGACAGCTTCTTCGTCTGAGATTTCCATTTCTTTCAAGACCTCATACTCTCCTGGAGTATTTCCGATTACGAAAATCTGGCCGTCATGTCCCTTTTCTGTCGAAATCTCTGTGCGGTCCTGTGTCAGATTTCCATACAGCAGATAACTGCTCACTCCAACTGATTCGATTTTCTCCTGTTCAGGAAGGTAACTGTCATATCCAGCCAGGTCAAAGAAAAACAGACAAAATATGCTCAGGGCAGCCGCTGCTCCCACCGCTGTGCTCTTCCACCCTGCAAAAGCCTGTCTCACATCAAAATGATAAATAATTTCTATGACGCATGCCATAATGAGAACGCCGCAGAACAGTCCAAAAAGTCCCCAGGCAAAGCTTCCTCTCATTTCATAGAAGAATAAACTGAATCCCAGAGCGCCAGGAATGGTGAGAATTATTTTAAACAGGGGCTGACTGAGAGGAAACGCCATCGCTCTTCCCGCCGCCTCCGACGGCCTCTTCCTGTATAATATCATTGCCGCTACGCCGATAACCGCTCCTGCTGCCAGGGCCTCCAGCGCTCTGCCTCCTGCATTCGCTCCTGCCGTCCAGTAAAAGAACACAGGAGAGGTATTGGAGACAGACAGCCAGCTCAAAATTCCTTCTGCCTGATAGAAGGAAGTGAAATAAGCCTGACAGTACGCGTGAACCAGAAAAACTGTCAGCGGGCCCCAGAAGAAAAATACAAATATTCCCAAAATACTGACGACTATATTTCCTGTCAAAATAGCAGCCGCCGATGCGGCGCTGTAAGAAAGAATAAAAAAGGCAATCCCCTGCAAAGCTCCTGTAAGCAAGGTTCCCCAATCCACAGAATATGGCATAACCTTTATCTGAATCATCAGTCCGGCTGCCAGAAGTCCTATCACATAAGGTACCGCCACATACAGAATCCCTCCTACATAGGAAACTGCAAATAAAATCTCCCGCTTAACTGGAAGGCTGTGATAAAAATCTGTCTTCCTTCTGGAGTGGAGAAACGAAAATTCCGCCAGGCCTCCTACAGCTGCCGCTATTGGAATCATCCACAAAAGCAGGGGGCCTGTCGGCGATATCCAGTCCTGAAACTCTTCAATCAGCTCCTGGCTCGCCATATTTCTGCACATCTCTACCGTCAAAAGCCCGGCTGAGCGGTCGGCCTGCGCCGTCAGCTGCTCCATGTCCAGAAAAGCGCCTGACATCAAAGCTGATGCCACCGGAAAAGCGAAAAAGGAAACCAGGCACATCAGGGCAATCAGCCAAATCCTCTGTTTTGTCTGCTCTCTCAAAAGCTTAAAAAATAAGTTTTTTGATATCATAACCTGCCACCTCCGTTTCGCTGATAAAAATTTCTTCTAAAGTAAGGGGAAGCATTTCAAAAAACACTGGATGGTGCAGCTGCATCTGTCTCTCTATCTCCTCTTTCCTTCCTCTCACAGTCAGGGTGAGAAGGCTTCCTCTTTTCTCGGTTCTAATAATCTCCAGCCCGCGTATCTGCTCAGGTTCTGTCCCTGGGTATAAAACGCACTGGATCTTGTGAATATTCATCTTCATATCGTCCAGATCTTTGGACAGGAGAATTCCGCCTTTGTGGAGGATTCCCACATGATCACAAATATCCTCCAGCTCTCTTAAATTGTGGGAGGCAATGACCGGCGTCAGTTTCCTTGTCTCCATGTCATTTGCAAAGAGCCGCTTCACCGCCTGGCGCATGACCGGATCCAAGCCATCAAAGGTTTCATCGCAAAAAAGATATTCTGTTCCTGCGCAGATGCCCAAAAGAACAGAAAGCTGCTTTTTCATCCCTTTAGAGAAGGCAGAAATCTTTCTTTTTCGATCCAGCCCGAAGCTGCCTAAAAGCTCAAAAAAGCGTTTCCTGTCAAAAGCAGGGTAAACAGATCTGTAAAATACTGCCATCTCCTCAGGAGATGAATTTCCCAGAAAATGCTGTTCGTCTGAAATATAGAAAAATCTGGCTTTTGCCTTCGGATTTTCAAAGACTGGCTCCCCGTCCAGGCTGATGCTCCCCTCATCCGGCTTTAAAATCCCTGCCGCCATTCTGAGAAAAGTGCTTTTTCCAGCTCCGTTCGTTCCTATCAGTCCAAATACGTTTCCCTCTTTTATTTCTGCATTCACATGATCCACTGCTGCAATTTTTCCGTAGTATTTCGTCAGATTTACCGCCTCAATCATACCGCTCCCCTCCTTCTCCTTCCTCCGGCTTTTTCTTTTTCCCGTACATCTGAATCACCGCTTCCTGAAATTCCAGCATCGTGACGCCTGCTGCCTCCGCTTTCTCCACCAAAGCCTCCAGGCTTTTTAATACTTCCTGCCGATTTTTTTCTCTGATTTGGTGATTTTCCGCCACGTAGCTTCCCTTTCCCTTCACAGAATAGATATAGCCCTGACGCTCTAATTCCACATAAGCTCTCTGAATCGTATTGGGATTAATCGCCAGATCCGTAGCCAGGCTTCTCACAGAGGGAAGCTGGCTGTCCTGAGGAAGGATGCCTCGTATCATCAGGTCTGCCATCTTTTCCACCACCTGCTCATAGATGGGACGGCGGTCTCTGTAATCAATCAGAATCATACGGCCTCCTTTCTGTCGCCGCCTGCTTTTGCATCTCAACTGTACTATTTGTATTAATACAGTTGAAGCATATCATAAGGTCTTCAGCCTGTCAACTGCAGCAGTAAAATGTAAGAAATCCGTAAGTTTCTTAAAATTCTGTCATATAGGAACGAAACCGCAGGGGAAGATGGCTGTTCTGGCAGGCCCGGTTGTCTCTCTCTCGAATCGAAACGGCGCTGTGAAAAATCCTCCACAGCTCCTCGTACTCTCCTTCTCCTTTCCCTTTCAGCCCAGACAAATAATCTCTCCACTGCTTCGGAAGCTGCGGCAGCAAAACAAAACCGTATCCCGGCTCGTGAAGCGCCGCGCTTCCTCGGTTTTGATCCAAAATAAGCCAGCGCTCCCCTGACATTCTCTCTGCAAAGTGATCTGCCACAAGGCTGAGAACATGGTTCTCAGGCCCCATCACTGCTGCCAGAAGCCCCACAGGCAGTTCAGAAAAGCGCAGAAACCCTGTCAGCAGATGAGCCTCATTGGCCACCTGGCGATTCATCCGGAACACTTCATATACGTCTGGATCTTTCAGCATTTTGACGGTTCTGGGACCAAACTGAAAGCCCCTGGCCAGAAAACGGAAAATTTTATCCGCTTTGTCCGTTTCCCTGCTCAGAGACGCTCTGTAAATCCACGCATAGGCCTCCTGTGAAATCTTTCTTCGTATTGCCTCGGCTGTCTTTTTTATCTTCCAGGAAGCTTCTTCTGCCTCTCTGTACTCTGCAAACATCTGCATCGTCTGATTCTGCTGCTCTGTCCTGGTTATAAGCCTGACGTTCTCATGTCCCAGGCCGCTCATCCAGGCGTCGTACACTCCGCATAGAATGCTGTCAAATTCATCTTTGCATACAAAAATTGTCATCTCTTCTCTCCCTGTCTTCCTACAGCTGTCCCGTCAAAAGAGCTGCCCTCTCTTCTGCCGGAGGTTCTGTCTGCATATGAAAATCATCAAACAAAGACAGCTGACGGTACGTATCTTTCTGTTCCAGCTCCCAGACCTTTCTCCTCTCCTCGCCAATCATGCATCCTGTAATAAAATCCTCATCCATACGGACTGGATGCATCATCCTCCCGGAGCAGGTGATAAAGTAGACGGCCCGCTTCATGACAACTCCCATTTTCTTCAAATCCTCAAACCGGAGAACCGTTCCCTTCCTGGCTTCCACAATTCTGACTGCCGACTTCACGCCAATTCCAGGAACTCTTAAAAGTTCTCCGTAAGGTGCCCGGTTAATTTCCACCGGAAATCGGCCCAGATTCCTCACTGCCCAGTCGCACTTCGGATCTAAGAGCACATTAAAATTCGGTTTTTCTTCAGACAGCAGCTCTGAAGCCTGAAATCCATAATAGCGCATCAGCCAGTCTGCCTGATACAATCTGTGTTCTCTCAGAAGCGGCGGTCCTCCAGGCAGAGCAGGAAGGCTGCTGTCGTCGCTGACCGGAACAAAGGCCGAATAAAAGACTCTCTTCAGGCCAAAATTCTGGTACAGGGCCTCGGCGACAGAAACCATCTGGAAATCGCTTTCCGGCGTAGCCCCCACGATAATCTGCGTGCTCTGGCCGCCAGGAACAAATACCGATCTGCCTGACGCACTCCTTCCCAGCCCGTAATTTCCATAGGAAGACCTGCCGGGAATGACTCTGGGGCTCGTTCTGCTTTCTCTTCTGCCCTTTTCTCCAAAGTCAGGCAGACTGCCGGAAAAGCTTCGGCCGGAATCAGAAAGAAGGGCAGACGACAGTCCCTTTTTTTCCAGAAGCCCCTCCTGAGCGATCTGTTTTACGATCCCTTTCTGAATCTGCCGCATCGGAGTCAGGATCTTCTCTCTTGTCTTCCCGGGGGCCAGCTTTCTCAGGCCGTCCGCAGTGGGAAGCTCTAAATTTACGCTCATGCGGTCGGCAAAAAATCCGGCCGCTTCCACCAGTTCCGGCGATGCGCCCGGAATCGCCTTCAAATGGATGTACCCCTGGAATTTATGCTCCAGGCGGAGGCTTTTTGCCACAGCCAGCATCTGCTCCATCGTGTGATCCGGGGAATCCTGGATTCCCGAACTTAAAAATAAGCCCTCAATATAATTTCTTCTGTAAAACTCCATCGTCAGCCTGCACACCTCCTCCGGCGTAAAGGCCGTGCGCAGCGTATCGTTAGACCGGCGGTTAATACAATATTTGCAGTCGTAAACGCACTCGTTGGTAAGCAGAATTTTGAGAAGAGAAATGCACCGTCCGTCCGCAGAAAAGCTATGGCAGATCCCCGCCTCGTGGGCGCTGCCCAGCTGCCCCTGCTTCCCCTTTCTGTCCACTCCGCTGGACGTGCAGGCCGCGTCATACTTTGCTGCGTCTGAAAGAATTCTCAGCTTTTCCTGTATTCCAAGATTTTCCTGTATCAGCATCTGTTTCTCCTCCATAAGAAAATAGATAGAACATTTGTTCTGATTCTATCACAGTTCCGGAGAAACCGCAAGCATTTTCGAATATATGTTCTGTTTTCTTCTATGCTCGGCGCGCGCCCGCATGACGGACAGTTCCCTTCTCCTCCCGTCTTCATATTTCAGTTCGGCAGCAGTTCTCATAGGAGCAGCAGGAGAAAGCCATAAAGGCAAAAAACAGGCCCCTCCCAGCGGTGCCGCTGAAAAAGGCCTGTTTCTAAATCGTTATTTAAACTTTTTCAAATTAGCTTCTGTATCCGTCTGGATTTGCCGACTGCCAGCGCCAGGAATCTGCGCACATCTCCTCGATGCCCCGTTCTGCCTCCCAGCCTAATTCCTCTCTGGCTTTAGAAGCATCCGCGTAGCAGGTTGCGATATCGCCTGGTCTTCTGGGCTTAATTTCGTATTTAATCTCCCTGCCGCAGGCCTTCTCATAGGCTTTCACTACGTCGAGAACGCTGTAGCCCTTTCCTGTTCCCAGGTTGTAGATGCACACGCCTGCCTTCTCCTCAATCTTCTTTAAGGCCTTCACATGTCCGACTGCCAGATCCACTACATGGATATAGTCGCGGACGCCTGTACCGTCATGAGTCGGATAATCGTTTCCAAATACGCCCAGACACTGCAGCTTGCCCACTGCCACCTGCGCAATATAGGGAACCAGATTGTTGGGGATACCCTTCGGATCCTCTCCGATCAGGCCGCTCTCATGAGCTCCGATTGGATTGAAATAGCGCAGCAGAACCACGTTCCACTCCGGATCAGCCACATGGAAATCTGTGAGAATCTGCTCCAGCATGCTCTTGGTCTGGCCGTACGGATTGGTAATCTGGCCCTTCGGGCAGTCCTCTGTAATCGGTACGAAAGCAGGATCTCCATATACAGTGGCGGAGGAGCTGAATACAATATTCTTGACTCCATGATTTCTCATCACATCGCACAGGATCAGGGTGCCTGTAATGTTATTATGATAGTACTCCAGCGGCTTTGCCACAGACTCGCCTACTGCCTTCAGTCCTGCGAAATGAATGACAGAATCGATTTCTTCTGTATCAAAAATTTTATTGAGGGCCTCGCGGTCCAGAATGTCCGCCTGATAAAATTTCACCGGTTTTCCCGCGATCTTCTCTACGCGTCTTACGGCTTCCTCACTGGAATTGCAAAGATTGTCAGCCACTACTACTTCGTAGCCTGCCTTTAACAGTTCAAGACAGGTATGGCTTCCGATGTAGCCGGCTCCTCCTGTAACTAAAATAGACATAACATATTCCTCCTATGCTCAGTGTTCCAGTCTATTATATCTGTTATCCGCCGCCAATACAATGCAATTTCCGTAAAACTTTGTTCAAAATTACACAAAATTTCTTGTAAAACCAAACGCTCCAAAGCCCGGGTAAACGGCCGCTCCTCCCAGCTCCTCCTCAATTCTTAAAAGCTGGTTGTATTTCGCAGTCCTCTCGCTTCTGCTGGGCGCTCCCGTTTTGATCTGGCAGGTGTTAAGCGCTACCGCCAGATCGGCGATTGTCGTATCCTCCGTCTCTCCGGAACGGTGGGAGACAACCGCCGTATAACCGGCCCTGTGAGCCTCCCTCACAGCGTCCAGCGTCTCAGAAACCGTTCCTATCTGGTTCAGCTTAATGAGGATGGAATTGCCGCAGCCCAGAGAAACGCCTTTTCGGAGCCGCGCCGCGTTGGTGACAAACAGATCGTCCCCCACCAGCTGGATTCTGCCTCCCAGCCGCTCTGTCATCATCTGCCAGCCCTCCCAGTCCTCCTCGTCAAGGCCGTCTTCAATCGAACAGATCGGATACTTGTCCGCCAGCTCCTCCCAGTGAGCCACAAGCTCTGCAGACGTAAAGCGCCGGCCGCTTTTCGGGAGCACGTACTCTCCCTTTTTACCGCTCTTCCACTCGCTGGCCGCCGCATCCATGGCAAAGACGAAATCCTTTCCCGGCTCATAGCCTGCCCGTCTCACCGCCTCCATAATATACTCGAAGGCTTCCTCATCGCTGGACAGATTCGGGGCAAAGCCTCCCTCGTCTCCCACTGAGACGGCCAGCTTCTTCTCGCTCAAGAGGGCGCGAAGGGAATGAAATACCTCCGCAGACTGCCTGAGTCCTTCCCGGAAGCTGTCTGCCCCTGCCGGCATAATCATAAATTCCTGAACGTCTACAGTATTAGACGCGTGCGCGCCTCCGTTTAAAATGTTCATCATGGGAACTGGAAGGCAGATGCCGTTTACGCCTCCCAGAAACCGATACAGGGGAATTTCCAAAGCTGCTGCCGCCGCCCTGGCGCAGGCAATGGAAACTGCCAGAATGGCGTTGGCTCCCAGCCTGGACTTGTCTTCTGTGCCGTCGGCCTGAATCATCGCCTGGTCTGCTGCGTGGATATCGGAGGCATCCATTCCGCAAAGAGTCCGGCTGATCACTGTATTGACAGCCTCCACAGCCTTTAAAACTCCTTTTCCAAAAAATCTGCCTGGATCCTGATCCCGAAGTTCCAATGCCTCAAATTCTCCGGTAGAAGCTCCGCTGGGAGCGGCCGCTCTGGCCGAAACGCCTCCCTCCAGAATAACCTCCGCTTCCACTGTGGGATTTCCTCTGGAATCAATGATTTCTCTTCCGATTACCTGTTCGATTTTCAAATGCTTCATCACATTTCCTTTCTTCTGCTCTGTTACAGAAGGCCTACCAAATCAAGACTGGGCTTTAGCGTCTCCTCACCTGGCTGCCATTTGGCCGGGCAGACCTGATCTCCGTGTTCCGCCACAAACTGAGAGGCCTGTACTCTTCTGAACAGCTCGTCTGCGTTGCGTCCCACATTTCCCGCAGTCACCTCGTAAGCTACGATTTTTCCCTCCGGATTCACAATGAAGCTTCCTCTCTCAGCCACTCCCTCGTCTTCAATCATAACGTCAAAGTCCCTGGCCAGAGCGCCTGTCGGATCCGCCAGCATTGGATAATGAATCTTTTGAATCGTCTCGGAAGCATCATGCCATGCCTTGTGGACATAGTGGGTATCGCAGGAAACGCTGTAAATCTCGCATCCCGCGTCCTGGAACTCTTCATACTTATCCGCCAAATCTGCAAGTTCTGTGGGACAGACAAAGGTAAAATCTGCCGGATAGAAGAAAAACACGCTCCATTTTCCCAGCACGTCTCTCTTGCTAATCTCCTGAAACGCCCCGTTTCGATAGGCCTGTACCTTAAATTCACTGATTTCTTTTCCAATTAATGACATACTTATTCCTCCTTTTGTGTCTTTATCATGCGCCTTTTTTCTATTTTTATAATGGTTAGTTCCTGCTAACTACCAATTATCATACCAGCAGCCTGAAAAAAAGTCAAGATTCTCTCCTGCGCAGGGAGGCTAGAACGCCTCCCTGAGTTTTTCAACCGCCCGTTTTTCAATGCGGCTCACATAGGAACGTGAAATTCCCAGAACGGCCGCCACCTCTCTCTGGGTATGCTCTCTGGATCCGAACAGGCCGTACCGCATACGGATTACCTGCTTTTCTGTATCCTTTAAACAGGTCTCATATGCCTGGTAAAGCTCCTTCACGTCCTGCTCCATGATAATCGTATCCAGAGCCTGGATTTCATCCGCCTCCAGAACGTCCATCAGGCTGACGGTCTCTCCGTCCTTATCCGTTCCGATTGTATCGTAGAGTGACACGTCTCTGGCTCTCTTTCGGCCGGCGCGAAGCATCATCAAAATCTCATTTGCTATCCTCCCCCCAAAGCGTCAGCCGGGCAGACAGGAGGATGCGCTTCAAGCCTCTCATACTGGCAGAGCTCTTCATCCGAGACTCCTTTAAGGATCACATAAGCCGTGTTTTCGTCCCATATGATCCGCTGGATCAGGGCGTTTAGAACCGCTCTTTTCTGCTCTGCGGCCATAACGCCCATAATGCCTGCAAGCTCAGAAAGGCTTCTGCCTTTTTCCCGGATTTCTGAATCAGACAAGATTTCCCGGTACAGGATGGTTTTCAGATGCCAAATCTCTCCGTCCAGCTCCCGCCTTCTGCGTCCCAGCTCCTCCATATGACGAACGGCTTCCTCTTTCGCCTCCTGTTCCTGAAACATTGCCAGGGAATCTGCCAGTCCTCTCTGCTTCCTCTCTATTTCCTCTCTCTCCCGCTTCGCCGCAGAAAGCCGGATCTGAACCCCGCTCTCACCGGACAGGCAGAAACGGCGGCCCTGTCTCAGAAGGCTGAGAAAACATTCTTTATCCTCCTTCAGGCTTCCTGTCAATTCTGTAAGAGCCGCGTCCAGCTCCTCTCCTCTCGCATTATCTGCCGCGCACGCCTGCCTCTGGCTTCGCTCCTTCGTCCTGCACACATAGGCGTAGGGCCTGCCGTCTCCCGTCTTCCTCCTCCGCCCCAGCTTGGGATACATCCGGCTTCCGCAGCTGCAAAACAAAAGACCCGTTGCCAGTGCCTCATTCTTTCTCGGTTTCCGATAAGATTTTATCTTGTTCTGCTCCAATGATTTCTGTACTGCAGTCCATCTGCCGCCAGGTATCAGGCCGGGATGGTCTCCCACAGCCACAATCCACTGACCGGGCGGAAGGAGCTTTGTGGTTCTCCCTTTCTCCTGCCTGGTCCGATTATAAACCATCATTCCATGGGCGCCGTCAAAGGCCTCTTTTTCAGAGAAGATTTCGGATCCGCTCTGCTCAAAATACTCATAAGCTTCCAGATCGGCCGTCAGGTAAACGGGATTCTGAAGAATTCCCCGGATGGAAAAACGCGTAAAGAATCGGCCATTTTTCGTCTGAATCCCCAGCTGCATTAAACGGGCCTCCGTCCCCGCCAGGGAATCGAGCTCCAGATACAGGCTGTAAATCAGCCTTACTTTGTCCGCTTCCTCCGGTATCAGCCTCAGCCTGCAGGCCCGCTTCGTCTTTCCGCCTGGCGAAACACTTTCCACTGTCTCCGAAGCATAACCGGTGGGAGTCGTGCCCCCCAGCCACCGCCCTGTCTTGGCGAGCTCGTGCATATTGTCACGGATCCGCTCCGCAATCGTCTCTCTTTCCAGCTGGGAAAATACGGACGCTATATACATCATGGCCCTTCCCATGGGAGTTCCAGTGTCAAACTGCTCCTTAATCGAAACAAAATCAATGTCCAGACGGGTCAATTCTTCAATGAGCCCTGCAAAGTCGCTGATATTCCGGCTGATTCGATCCAGTCGGTAGACAATCAGCGCCTGAAACCGTTTCTTTCTGGCAGCGTCCATCATGTTCTTAAAGCCTGGACGGTTCAAATCGCCGCCTGAAAAGCCTTCGTCCTCATACACGATTAAACGGTTCAGCGCATCTTCCCCATAGTGAACCCGGACGTACTCTCTGCAGAGCTCTTCCTGATTCTGAACGCTCTCCCCCTTTCCTGTAAATTTTGACTTCCGGGAATACACAGCAATGCAGTCTTCATTTTTCCTCATATCTGATCTCCTGCGCCAGTCGGTGATATACTTTCTTCTATTATATCATCCGGCTTCCCGAAAGTGAACCTGGTATCCTCTGCTGCATGTATCCTACACGCGATCTGCCAGATACTCTTCTGCCATGTGAGCTGCCGCAGCTCCATCTGCCGCTGCCGAAATTATCTGGCGAAGGCGTTTTGTCCTTACATCTCCCACAGCATAAACGCCGGGAATGTTTGTCTCTGTCGTTTCTCCCGCCACTATATATCCGGCCGGATCCAAATGCAGCTGCCCTCCCACCAATTCTGTGGAAGGTATCCTTCCTACGCTGATAAATACGCCGTCACACTCCACCTGCTCCGACTCGCCTGTAACGACATTTCTCAATCTGAGCCCTGTCAGTTTTTCTCCCGAGAGAAGTTCTGTCACTTCACTGTTCCAGTGAAACTCGATATTTTCTGCTGCCATCAAAGGCTCATGATAGATTTTCGTAGCCCGAAGCGTGTCTCTTCTGTGAATCAGCAGAACTTTTTTGGCAATGCGGCTGAAAATCATAGCGTCTGCAGCTGCTGAATTTCCGCCTCCCACTACTGCCACCGTTTTTCCCTTGAAAAACATTCCGTCGCAGGCAGCACAGTAGGCGACTCCTCGTCCTATCAGCTCATCTTCCTTCTCTATTCCCAGCTTTCTGGGAGCCGCCCCAGCTGCAAAGACCACCGTCTTTCCATAAAATATCCCTTCACTTGTTTCCACTTTCTTGGGTTCTGCCGTCAAATCCAGTTTTTGTACTTCAGCATACTCCGTCTTCGCCCCGAACCGCTCTGCCTGCCTCTGCATTTTTTCTGCCAGTTCAAATCCGTCGATCCCTTCATCAAATCCGGGATAATTATCAATCTGGTGCGTCAGGGCCATCTGGCCTCCTGCCGACAGCTTTTCTAATACGAGAGTATCAAAGCCTGCTCTCGTCCCATAGAGGGCAGCCGTATAGCCGGCCGGCCCTCCTCCAATAACCAGCATATCATAAATCCGCTCTGTGTTCATAGCCCTTCCTCCTGTCCCTATTTCTTCAGCGCCTGCTCAATGAACGCCTCAATCATGGCTTTTGATTCCGGCGCTACAATCGAGTCCACTGCTGTTCCGTTTTTGTAAAGCACCAATGTAGGAATTACCTCTATTTTCTCCTTCTCGGCTAATTCTTTCTCTTCGTCAATATTAACTTTTCCAACTGTCAGAAGGCCGCCGCCATTATATTCTTCTGCAATTTTTTCATATGCCGGCCCCAGTCTTCTGCAGTAGCCGCACCAAGGCGCCCAAAAATCAATCAATACCGCTTTTTCCCCATTCACCATCTGTTCAAACTGTTCTCTGTTTATCTCCATAGCCTTCATAAACGTCAGCTCCCTTCTTTTATTTGTTATCAGTATACAAAATTTTCCTGTCCTCTTCCGTGATATAATCACCTTCAAATTGACAGAACCCCTCCTCCGTTTTATACTGGTTTCAGAGAAGGAGGAAACAGATGGACTTTCAAAACAGTTTTCCAATTTGGAACCAATTAACTAAAAACCAGCAGGACAGACTCCTTGGAAGTCTCATGACAAGCCGGGTTTCCAAGGGTACGGTCGTCCATAACGGAAGCGCAGACTGCACCGGTCTGCTCCTTTTGAAATCAGGTCAGCTCCGGGCCTACATTCTCTCCGATGAAGGGAGGGAAATCACCCTTTACCGTCTGTTTGACATGGATATGTGCCTTTTTTCCGCATCCTGCATCATGCGCTCTATTCAGTTTGAGATTATAATTGAAGCGGAAAAAGATACTGAGCTGTGGATCATTCCGGCAGATGTATACAAAAATATTATGAATGAATCTGCGCCGGCAGCCAACTATACCAACGAATTGATGGCTTCCCGGTTTTCTGACGTGATGTGGCTGATTGAGCAGATTATGTGGAAGAGCCTTGACAAGCGCGTAGCGGCCTTCCTGCTGGAGGAGGCCGCCATTGAGGGAACCTATGAATTAAAAATCACTCATGAAACCATTGCCAACCATCTGGGGTCCCACCGAGAGGTTATCACCAGAATGCTCCGCTATTTTCAGAACGAGGGCATGGTACGTCTGTCCCGGGGCATGGTGGCTGTCCTGGATGAGAAAAAGCTGCGCGCGCTTCAGAATACATAAGAAGAATTCTGGGCAGCTCCAAAGACCTTCCTCTAGCGGTTCTTTACCCTGCAGATCATCTGGGTCATGGTTCCCATCGGGCAGATTACACACCAGCTTCTGGGTTTAAAAAGAGTCATCATAAAAATTCCCAGAACTGTGGAGGTCAGCATTACACTGTAAAAGCCGAAGGCAAACTGGGCCATGCCCTCATGAAACAGCGTGCCGTGGTATGCCCAGTGCCAGGGCAGTTTCCAGGTCCACAGAAGCGTCACCACCTGCTTTAAATCCTGGGCTCCCGCAAATACCAGATAGGTATTCCATAGCATCTGGGCAAACATCAGGAGAAAAAAGACGAGAAATCCATAGCGGAATTTTTTTCCTTTCATCCACCCAGGCATATCACGTTTTCTGGACAGCCCCAGTCTGCCTCCCAGAATTCCAAACAGCTGGCCCCTTCCGCAGTACTGATTACAGTAGCCCTTCGTCCCCCTGGAAAGGGAAATAAGCAGCGGAAGAAAGAAGCAGATTAACCCCAGCCACGCAAATAAAATATTAAAAAATCCCAGAATCAGATAGGTAAGGGACAGCACCCACAGATAATCATACCACTGTTTTTTCATGCTTTTACCTCCTGCAGGGAAATCACGCTGGCCGGACATTCCTTCACACATCTGCCGCACCCCACGCATCGTCCCCAGTCTACCTTTGCCATAATCCCTTTCACCACCTGCACCGCCTGTACAGGGCAGGCTTTCACACAGCAGCCGCAGGCCACGCACAGCCTCTGATCGACCAGAGCCTTTTTTCGTTTCCGTTCCATTTTCGCTCCTCCCAGGCCGCGGCATATTCTTCCGCGGCCCGGTTTCCTGTCACTCTTATTTTTTCTGCTCTCTGTCCTAGGCTCTCGCCATGCCGTCTACACTCAGCACTGCGCCTGTGATATAGGAAGCCTCATCTGAGGCCAGAAATGCGAAGGCATTGGCAATGTCCTCCGGACGTCCCAGACGGCGCAGAGGGATTTTTTCAATCATGGGATCGAGCACTTCTTTCGGCACTGCCCTCATCATATCTGTCTCTATAATTCCAGGGGCCACAGCATTAACCCGGATTCCCTTCGGTCCCAGCTCTCTCGCCAGGGATACAGTCAGGCCGTTTACTGCAAACTTGGATGCCGGATAGGCAAACCCGCTGGGCTGGCCGGAAATGCTGACCATGGAGGATGTAGAAAGAATTACTCCGCCGCCTCTTTTTATCATGGATTCCACCACTGCTCTGGATGCGTGGAAGACGCCTTTCACATTTAAGTCCATCACCTTATTAAAAATTTCCTCTGTATACTCTGCAAACGGCGTACTTTCAGAAACGCCTGCGTTGTTTACCAGAATGTCTACGCCTCCGAACCGCTCCTCCACCTCTCTAAACGCGGCGCGGACTGATTCCAGGCTGGCCAGATTCGGCCAGATTCCAGCCACTGCGGCTTCCGGATACTTTTCTTTCAATTTCGATACAGCTCCTTCTGCTGTGGCCTGGGAGCTGGCTGTAATAATGACAGACGCTCCCTCCTCCAGAAATTTCTCTGCAGCAGCAAATCCAATTCCCCTGCTTCCTCCTGTAATAATGGCGACTTTATCTTTTAATCTCATAAGAGCACCTCCTGTATTATTATGGTTTTACTATACAGGGAATTGAACTCTTTTTCTGTGACATCATCACATTTCACTCAAATTTTGTTCTGATGTGAATAGAATACCGGCCTTCTCTCATAGACTACTGCAGCAGAAAAATAAATACAGCGTCAGAAAGCAAAACTGCAGGTCTCTGTTTTCTGGCGCTGGGAAAGAGATGTATCTATGGCAGGAAAAAATATTCCGCTTCGCATTGTGATCCATGAACCTTCCACTGACAAAGGAAAGCTTGAGCTGGCCAGAAAAGCCGCCCAGATTCACGCTGACGCGGTACTCCACATCATCCAGTCCTCTGCAAAGTCCCAGGAACAGAAAAAAGCGCTTCTGGATGCAGTCATCGAGGCTGCCCTGCATCCGCCGGCCGATTAATAAAACGCTGCCTGTCTCTGACTCCCTGGCGATAGGATAGCATTCTCTACACATTTGGCCGCATAGGTAGCCAGCCTGGAACCACGGTCTGCCCTAAACGTATTTACTGCTTTAATAAGCCCTATGGTTCCTACAGACAGAAGATCTTCTGTCTCGTAATCTGTGTACTGGTATTTCTTGACCACATGGGCCACCAGCCTTAAATTCCTCTCTATCAGAACGGCTTTTGCTTCCTCGCTTCCGTTTCTGTACTGCTCCAGACAGGTCCGTTCTTCTTCTGCCGATAATGGTTTGGGAAATGTATTCAAAAAAAGCCGCCTTTCAGATACGTTAATGTATCTTATGCGAAGACGGCTTTTCAAGTGCTTTTCCCTTCCGGAACACAGGTTGGTTTATTTGTTTAATTCGCCAGCTCCTCCTTCCAGCTGTCCTTCCCGGCCAGCACAGCCTGGGAAATGTACTCCAGCTGGCCGTTCATGTCTAAGTCTCCCTCATAGATGAGGATGGCAGCTGTTTTTCCTCCTCTGGCGCAGACAATCTGCCTGTTTTCTTCCATTTGAATTACGCTGGCGTCGTCAAACTCATAAATTCCATTCTGGTACAGATCTGCTTTCTGGGAAATTCCCATGTATTTTGAGCAGACCTGATTGACCAGCTTTTCTGCATCCTCCTCCCGCCTCGTCTCATAGAGATAGAGCTCCAGCTTTACAGGAATGCCCGGCGCTGCCGCCTGTTCCCGGGCTTTCTCCCTCGCAGGGGCGATTTCATCTGACATTCCAGCCTCTGCATACCGCTCCAGCTCCTCCTGAGTCTGAAATTTATAGCCTGACTGTTCTACATAGAGGTTTTTCTTCACCAGGGGATTTCTTTCTGTCCTGTAGCTCTGTCCTGTCGGTTCCCCCTGTTCTAAAGCCGGAGTATAGTACTCTCCTTCCATTTTGGCAAGGCTTAGAAAATCGCTGCGGCCAGCCGTCTCCCCCAGACTGCCGGAGGATCCGGAGAGATTCATCACAAGCGCCAGCAGGACGGTTCCAGTCCAGAATATCTGCAGAACCTTTAAAAATTTTCCTGCCTTTCTCATGGAACCCTGGTAATCCTCCTCCGGCATGGGCCTTCCTGCCTTCAGCGCCTCTGTCTGTCCCCTGATCCATGCTCCCATGATCCATGCAGAAAGCCAGAACATCGTGAATGCAGCCAGCAGGAGAACTGCAAACGGTCCATTTCCATATAAAAATTGAAGGATCGTGTCTCCATTTTTCCAGCACAGCCAGCATAATACCGCCGCCAGCGCTATGAAAAAAATCCCCAAAAGTCTCCAGCTTCCAAACCGCTGATCCAGGAACTGAAGTCCCACGCTCTGGGAAGAGGCCAGCGCCTCCGCCTCGTCTCTCTCCTCTGTCTCAGAAAAGAAAATATCGTAAAGACGACGGTAGGAGGCCGCATAGCTCCAGCCACGCTTTTTCCAGTCTTCCTTCTGTTCCTCAGATATCTGTTTTTTTCCGTGAGGCTCCAGGCGGAAAACCAGCTTTTTCGGCTCCGCCTCCTGAAAGTAAAAGGTTCTCCCCGCCGTATCAAACAGGCGGTTTCCCGAAAGGCTCTGATACTGCAGCCAGCTCTCCATCCCCTGCACGTCATACTCCCTGCACGGCGGTTTCAGCGCAATCTCCTTTTTCATACAGATCCCCCTTTCCCGAAAAAGCATACTGGTCTTTTTCTGGCTTTTCTTTTATTTTACCACAGTCCCCTGCCGTCTGTATAAACAAAATCTTACGCTATTCTTTCATTATCTTAATTTTTCATCTCCATCCCGCCGCAGGGCTGTGCCTCTGTATCAAGCGGAGCCGCCTTCAGGATGCTAGGACAGCTCGAACATGCCTGTGTAAAGCTGGTAGTATTCTCCTCTCTGGGCGATCAGCTCCTGGTGATTTCCTCTCTCGATGATCCGCCCCTGCTCCAGTACCATAATCGCATCGGAGTTGCGTACTGTAGACAGCCTGTGGGCAATGACAAACACCGTCCTTCCCTCCATCAGCCGATCCATTCCCTTCTCAATCAGCCGTTCCGTTCTGGTGTCAATGGAGCTGGTGGCCTCGTCCAGGATCAGAACCGGCGGATCTGCCACCGCTGCTCTGGCAATGGCTAACAGCTGCCTCTGGCCCTGGGAGAGATTTCCTCCGTCCGCCGTCACCATAGTATCGTAGCCTTTCGGCAGCCGCCGGATAAAGGAATCGGCGTTGGCCAGCCTGGCAGCCGCCCTCACCTCCTCCCCGGAAGCATCCAGGCGGCCGTAGCGGATGTTGTCCTCTATGGTTCCTGTAAACAGGTGGGTATCCTGCAGCACAATTCCCAGGGAATGCCGCAGATCATCCTTTTTGATCCTGCCCACGTCAATGCCGTCATAGGTGAGCCGCCCTCCGTCTATATCGTAAAACCGGTTGATCAGATTGGTGATGGTGGTTTTTCCAGCCCCTGTAGAGCCTACAAAGGCAATCTTCTGCCCCGGCTTCGCATAAAGGCTGATGTCCTTGAGAATGGGGTGTCCCGGTTCATATCCAAAGTTCACATGTTCAAACTGCACATCTCCCCGCAGGGGAATCAGCTGCACCGTTCCGTCTGCCCTCCTGTCCTTCCAGGCCCAAAGCCCCGTCCGTTCCCCGGATTCCTCAATGGTTCCGTCCGGACAGTCTTTTCTGTTTACCAGAGTGACGGTTCCCTCATCGACCTCCGGCTCCTCATCCATAGCCTCAAAGATCCGCTCTGCACCAGCCATGGCGGCCAGCATAAAATTGGACTGGAGGGTAAACTGGTTAATAGGCATGGCCGTCTGGCGGACAAAGACAAGATAGCTGGTAAGGCTTCCCACATCCGTCCAGCCCTTTAAGGCCATATAGCCGCCCACCATGGCCACAATGGCAAAATTCACATAGGAGATGCTGACGATCACCGGAACCATGCTTCCAGAGTAAGTCAGCGCGCTGGTAGCCGCCTCTCTCAGCTGGCTGTTTTTCTGGCGGAAGGCCTCGATTCCCGCCTGCTCGTGGTTAAATACCTTCACTACCTTCTGGCCGGCTGTCATCTCCTCAATAAAGCCGTTCAATTCTCCCAGATACTTCTGCTGAAAATTAAAGTAATATTTGCTCTTTTTTCCACTATAGCGAATGTAGGAAAACATCAGAATATAGCAGGCAAATACAATCAGGGACAGACGCCAGTTCAGCACAAAAATCAACGTGAGGGTTCCCACAATCTGGATAAAGCTCTGGACAATCATGGCAAAGCTGTTATTGAAGGCGTCGGAAATCGTATCCACATCGTTGGTAAAGCGGCTCATAATATCGCCGTGGGTTCTGGTGTCAAAGTATTTCAGCGGCAGGGACTGAATGTGGTTAAACAGATCCCGCCTGATTTCATAAATAATCTTCTGGGCCGCCACCACCATAGTCTGGGTGTAGCCATAGGCTGCGGCCACGCCGCACAGATAGATCATTCCTGTAAACGCCACCGCCCGGAACAGGCCTTCCACGTCTCCCGGCACAATGTACTGATTGACAATGGGCTTCAGCATGTAGGTTCCCGCAAGTCCCGCCGAAGCGCTGACAGAGACCAACACAGCCACCAGAAGGAGCAGAAACTTATGATTTCCCATGTAGCCCATAAGCTTTAATACCGTGCGCTTTAAATTCTTTGGACGTTTTCCATTAAACTGTCTCGCCATCTTCCTCTCCTCCCTTCTGCTGCGAATAGTAAAGTTCCTGATAGATTGGATCTGTCTCCAAAAGTTCTCTGTGCTTTCCCACTGCGTGGATGTTTCCGTCCTCCAGAATCACAATCTGATCTGCATCCATTACCGAGGACACTCTCTGGGCAATGATAATTTTCGTCATGTCGGAAAGCTTCGCCAGCTCTGCCCTGATTTTAGCGTCAGTAGCCGTGTCCACAGCGCTGGTGGAATCGTCAAAAATCAACACCTTCGGATGCTTTAGCAGCGTTCTGGCAATGCACAGCCTCTGCTTCTGGCCGCCGGATACATTGACGCCTCCCTGTCCCAGATCTGTGTCGTACCCTTCCGGAAACCGGCTGATAAATTCGTCGGCGCAGGCCGCCCGGCAGGCCCACTGAAGCTCCTCCTCGTCTGCATCAGGATTTCCCCACTTTAAATTTTCACGGATCGTGCCGGAAAACAGCAGATTTTTCTGGAGCACAATTCCCACCGCGTCTCTCAGATGTTCCAGGGTATACGTTTTAATATCCTTTCCGCCTACCTTCAGGCTTCCTGACGTAATATCATAGAGACGGGGAATCAGCTGTACCAGCGTGCTCTTGGCAGAACCGGTTCCTCCGATAATGCCCACCGTCTCCCCGGCTTTTATGTGAAGGCTGACGTCTGAGAGCACATACTCCTCCGCCTCTTTTTTATACTTGAAAAATACATGGTCAAAGTCCACGGAACCGCACTCCACCTGCTGGCTGGCTCCCTCTCCGTCCGCCAGGTTTAACGGTTCGTCAAATACCTCTCCGATTCTCTTAGCGCTGGCCAGGGATCGTGTCAGCATCAGGAAAACGCCGGAAAACATCATTAACGAGTTGATAATCTGCTGCACATAGCTGAGAAATCCTGTCAGCTCTCCCACCTGCATGCCGCCGATCTGCGTCATCCTTCCTCCGAACCACAGAATCAGCACAATCGCCGTATACATGACGATCTGAAAGGCCGGAAGATTCATCACCGCGTAGTGGAACGTGGTCTGGCTGGTCTCCCTTAAATTGTCGTTGACCTGCGCAAATTTCTCCTCCTCATATTCGCCCCGCACAAAGGCCTTCACTACCCGGACTGCGTTTAAATTCTCCTGGACAACTGCATTGACCTGATCCATGGCCTTCTGGAGCCTGCCGTACATGGGAGCCACGCGGCTGACGATGTGGTACAGAATAAAGGCCAGCACAGGAATGCAGACGGCAAACACCAGCACCAGTTTTTTATTCAGATAAAACGTCATGCCAAGTCCCATTAAAAGCATAATAGGGCTTCTGGTTAAGGGCCGCAGGCCTCCGCTTATGGTATTCTGCATCACTGTCACGTCTGCCGTCATCCTGGTGATCAGAGACGAGGTCTCAAAGTGATCCAGATTTTCAAAGGAATATTCCTGAACCTTCCGATACTCCGCCTCCCGCAGAGCGGCTCCAAAGCCGTTGGCCGCCCTGGCCGAAAATCTGGCGTACAGAAGGCCTGTAACCAGGGCAAACAGAGCGCAGGCTATCATGGTCAGTCCTCTGGCCACAATATAATCCATGTCCCTGTCAGCCACTCCCACATCGATCATATCTGCCATCAGCATGGGAATCGTCAGCTCAAAGCTGGCCTCGATTATGACAAACATCACCGCCAGAAAGAATTCTCTCCGGCAGGGTTTCATAAACTTAAAAATCCGTTTTAAATCCTCCAAAGCTTCTCTCCTCCTCTTTAAAGAGCGTCCCGGCCGCTTAAATTCCTGTAAATGCGGCTCAGGTAATCCGCCACCTGTTTCTTCTCCCCCTCGGAAAAGCCGACCAGCATTTCCTTCTCAATTTCCCGGCAGTGGGCCTCCCAGAGCCGGTAGCTCTCCTCTCCCTTTTCTGTGAGATACAGGCTGCCGGCCCTTCTGTTGTTCTCCGGAATTACCCGCCTTACAAGCCCTCCCTTTTCCAGGGTGTCAATCATGCGGCTGATGGTTGCCGGTTCAATGTCGCAGCTTTCCGCCGCCTCCTTCTGCATACATCCCTCGTGGTTTAACACGTACCGCAGAATTTTAGGCTGGCCCGGCGCCAGGCCAATCTGTGCCATATAAGGCCGCAGCCGTTTTCTCTGAGCGTGAAATGCCCGGTATAAAAGCATATACAGTTCCATCTTTTCTCCCTCTCCTGTTCCTCTGCGCCGGATCTGCATACCAGTCCCTTCTGCCGTCCGGCCTTACAGTTGTCTATGCAACTATTAGTTTGCTAACTATTATAATCATAACTCACAACTGGGCGGAGCGCAACAGTTAAAAGGCCGGGAAAACGCTTTTCTGAAACATTCAGAAACGCTTTCCCAGCCTTTCCGTACTGCATTATTCATTTCTGATAGCCGCTAAAGGCGACAGCTTCATCGCTCTCTGAGCCGGGAAAAATCCGGCCAGCATACCGATAAACACGGCAAATACCACAGCAGCCAGAGCCAGCCACGGCGGGATCATGGATATCCGGCTGGTCATTCCGTCCGTAAGGCCCGGAGCCAGAAAACGGTTCACAATCCCGGATACTCCATAGCTTAGAAGCAGCCCGATGATTCCTCCCATGAAGCCGATAAACCCGGCTTCTATGAGAAACATGCTTCTGATATTGCCCATGGCGCAGCCAAGCACCTTCAGAACGCCGATCTCCTTGGTTCTCTCGTAAATGGACATCATCATGGTATTGGCAATTCCGATGGCGGCTACGAACAGGGAGACGGCTCCGATTCCGCCTAACACGGCCTGAACCATGTTGGACTGCTTCTGGGAGGATTCCAGCCAGTCCATACGGCTGCTGGCCTCGAAGCCCATGCCAATCAGCTGCTGCTGAACCTCCTTCACATTTTCCATATCATCCACATTGACCACAGCCTGCTCGTAAACGAAGTAATTGTACGGCTTTCCCTTTTTATTGACCGGCTGTCCCGGAATCGGATTCTTCTTAAAAATCTGCTTCAGCTGCTCCTTCAGCTTATTCAAATCCACATAAACGCTGTAGCTGTATTCATTATAATCCTCCGGACCTCCCTCTACCAGGGCGGCCGTATTCAGCATATATTTTTTCGGAGGCTTCACAGGCTCCTCCCCGCCCCCGCCTCCTGACTGCGACTGGTAGTAGGCGTCCATATCGAAGATGACAAACGCCGGCCGGGCCATAAAATCTACATCCGGATCCTCTCCTGTATCCCAGTAGCCCTTTCCTGTCTTCGAGTTGGTAAAATTTCTGGCTACCATATTTCCCACTACCATCTCCAGCATATCGGCATTGGGGGAGGGCAGCTTTCCGGCTCCCAGCGGAATATCCTTCATATAATCCAGAGGAACGCCCATCATCGTCACATAGCCCTCGTAAATCCCCTGCTTCATCAGAACATTGATGTTCAGAATCGGGTACACGGAGGTTACATGAGGAATCTGGGAAAAGCTTTTGATCGTTTCATCTGTAATGAAATCCTCCTCCGTCTTGTCGTCTCCCTGCATTCCCTGATAATTATAAATCTCAATGGCAGTCAGGCTTCCGGAAGACTTGATGGTCTCCATGGTAAAGTTGTTCAGGCCGATGCCCAGGGAAACCATGACTACGATCGAGGCCGTTCCGATGACTACGCCCAGAACGGTCAGAAAGGTCCGAAGCTTTCTGCGGCGCAGATTATTGACGCTCATGGTGAGCAGATCAAGAAATCTCATCGTCTATATCCTCTTCCTCCTGTGCCTTCTTCTTCGCTTTCCTGCGGCGGTAAACTGCCGTCCCCCCTGCTGCTGCAGCAACGGCTCCCAGCAGAATCAGCCACTTATATTTACTGAAAGCAGACGGCTCCTCTGGCATCATTTCCTCCATATCCGCCATAGCGTCCATGTCCGCCGGTTCTTCCATTGTCTCGGTAACGAGGAGATTCATCTCCTTCTCTACCTCCGTCACCTCTCCGTTTTCATCCTCATAGGAAATAGTAATCTTTATTTTTCCGTCGTCAGCTGTAGGAGCGATGCCAGAAATCATGGCGTCCACATTGCCCGTCTTTCCAGGCTCAATGTTGCCTACATAAGCGTCGGTTTTCTGGATGGAATCCCCCTCAAACACAGCCGTCACATTGTAGAGAAGCACCTTGCCCGTATTATTGATTCCAAACATGACGTTGGTCTCCGAACCTACGCTGATGCTCTCCGGCATCACCTCAATGGTGCTGGTGCTGAATCTGGGCTGCTGCTTCACCGGAATGGAAATCTTCACTTCTTCCTCCGCGTTTTTAAACTCCGGGCTGTCATATTTTTCCTTAATGGACATAGTATAAGACTTCTGCTCCGCCGTAGGAGAGGAATTAAATAAAAGCTCCAAATCTGCACTCTGTCCCGGAGCCAGACTGTTTACCACCACTGTGGAGGATCCGGACTCTGTGGAAAACACAGGGTTCTTATCCGTATCCTCTGAGCTGAAGGTAAATAAAATATTATTGGCCGGGACGTCCGACGAAGCGTTCTTCATTCTGATTTTCAGAACAAATGGAGTTCCTGCGTAGACCTCCGCCGGCTCCGTGGAAAAGCTCTCCACGATAATTCTGGCTTTCGTTCTCTCGTTGTCCCCTGCGTCCGCCTCCAGATCGTCGTCGTCCTCTCCCTTGACTCTGACATAGAGAATTTTATCCACCGGCTCCTCGAAGTCTCCGTCCTCTGTCTCCTTGTAGGAAATTTTGTATGTAATGGGATAGAAGCCTGATTTCGCGTCCTCACGCACTGCCATGCTGTAGGGGACGGAGACGGTCTGATTCACGTCCATATCCCCCATTTTTCTGTCATAGTTTCCGTCGTTGATATCAAAGGGGAATTTCTCTGTGGCCGCGTCCAGCTGCATGGAAACGCGCACGTCGTACAGCTTCCTGTTCCCGCTGTTTCTCAAATTCACTCCAAAATTCAGCACTTCTCCGTAAACGCCGTAAGGAGTGGACTGGTTCTCGCCGATGGTAATATCATAGTCCATCGTCTCCTCATCCGACTCAGAGCCGTCTGACGCAGATACCCAGATATTGACGCCCACTGTCTTTTCGTGGTCTCTGCTGCTGTTCAGGTCGAAAAAGGCCTGGTAGTAGCCTGGCTGCAGATCACGGCGCAGCTGAAAGGTAATGGAAACGGTTTTTGACGAATGTCCCCGGATGGTTCCCACCTTCTTGTCCTCAAACGTGGAGGAATCCGCCTCAAAGGGGAACTGGGTATTGTAATCCCGGATGGTGTCATCGTCATCATCATCCTCATCGCCGTCGTCCTCGTCCTGCTCGAACACATTGTTTAAAATGTCGTCGTATCTGGTTCCTCCTACCAGTGTAACGGTGGTGTCCTCCATGTCGGAGTCCTCGTCGTTTACAATCTTCATGCGGATGGTCACCTTGCCTCCCGCTTTTCCTTTCGGGACCTTGGTCACCTCGATTCTGCCATCGTTGAAATTCGTCATGTCCATCATGCCTGCCAAAGCTCCAAATGGAGTTCCCGCAAGCATCATGCAGACGGCTAACAGCAGAATCAGTACCTGTCTCAGCCTTTTCATTCTCATCTCTCATCCTCCCTGTCCGATGTTTCCTTCTGCCTTTCAGCTCCCCCTTCTCCGAAAATCGCCTCGTCTGAATGGTGGTTTTCCTCTATCTTCACGATTTTTCCGTCTATAATATGGAAAATTCTGTCTGCATAGGCAGCAAGGTGGTCATCGTGGGTAACCATGACCAGCGTCTGCTGCTGTTCCCTGACAATTCTCTGCATCAGCTTCAGTACCTCCATGGTGGTTTTCGAATCCAGGTTTCCGGTGGGCTCGTCGGCAAAAATAATCTTGGGATTTACCACCAGCGCCCTGGCAATGCCCACCCTCTGCTGCTGTCCTCCCGACATCTGATTGGGCATGTGATCCCCCACATGGGAAAGTCCTACCAGCTTCAGATATTTCTGCGCCTGCCGAAGCCGTTCCTTTTTTCCAATTCCCTGGAAAGACAAAGGAAGGGCAATATTTTCGATGGCATTCATGGTTCCCAAAAGGTTGTAGGACTGGAAAATAAAGCCCACCCGTTCCCGCCGGAAGGCCACCAGCTGATCCTCTCTCATCTTTTCGATATGCTTTCCGCTTATGATAATCTCTCCCTTAGTGGGCTTCTCCAGACCTGCCAGCATATTTAAAAGCGTGGATTTTCCTGAACCGGAGGTTCCCACGATAGCGCAGAACTCTCCCTTATACATGGTGAAATCCACACCGTTTAAGGCATAGACCTTCGTCTCCCCTACCCGGTAAATCTTATATAAGTTTTTTACCTGTATGACAGGGGTTTTCTTCCCGCTCTCTGTCTCCTGCGCTTTTGCCATTCTCATTCCTCCAACTATCTGTTCTCGTTTCATTATACCTAATAATTCCCGAAAGGCCTATCCTATTTTTCTTAAATTCCCTTACTTTTTTCTTACACAGTCTGGAAATTGCATCACAAATCCGCTATAATGGATAAAAATAAAAATACATGCAAAGGAGAGACACATGAGACATTTGTTAAATCCTCTGGATTTTTCAGTTGAAGAAATTGAAGCGCTTCTCGATCTGGCAAGCGATATTGAGAAGCATCCTCAGAAATATGCCCACGTCTGCGACGGCAAAAAATTAGCCACTCTGTTTTACGAGCCGAGTACAAGAACACGCTTAAGCTTCGAGTCTGCCATGCTCCGTTTAGGCGGAAGCGTACTTGGCTTTTCTTCCGCGGATTCCAGCTCTGCCGCCAAGGGCGAGAGCGTTTCCGACACCATCCGCGTTATTTCCTGCTATGCCGATATCTGCGCCATGCGCCACCCCAAGGAGGGCGCTCCCATGGTAGCTTCCGTCCATTCCGGCATTCCTGTCATCAATGCAGGCGACGGCGGCCATCAGCATCCCACTCAGACTCTGACTGATCTGATGACCATCCGTTCTTTAAAGGGACGCCTTGACAATCTGACTGTGGGACTCTGCGGCGACTTAAAGTTCGGCCGCACCGTTCACTCGCTGATTAACGCCCTGGTGCGCTATACCGGCATCCGCTTTGTTCTCATCTCTCCGCCGGAGCTTCGGATTCCGGACTACATCCGCGAGGACGTGCTGCAGGCTAAGGGAATCGAGTACCGTGAAGTGGAAAATCTGGACGAGGCCATGCCTGAGCTTGACATTCTCTACATGACACGCGTTCAGAAGGAGCGTTTCTTCAATGAGGAGGACTATATCCGCATGAAGGACTGCTATATTCTGGACAAGCAGAAAATGTCCCTGGCCCGCGAAGACATGTTCGTCCTTCATCCCCTGCCCAGAGTCAACGAGATCTCCGTAGAGGTGGACGACGATCCGAGAGCCGCCTACTTCCGCCAGGTTCAGTACGGCGTGTATGTGAGAATGGCTCTGATTATGACATTACTGGAGGTGGAAAAACCATGTTAAATATCAGCGGATTAAAAGAAGGCATTGTCCTTGATCACATCGAGGCCGGAAAAGGTATGGATATCTATTTTAAGCTGGGCTTAGATAAGCTGGACTGCCAGACTGCCATTATTAAAAATGCCAGAAGCAAAAAGATGGGCAAAAAAGATATTATTAAAATCGACGGTGGACTGGATGTGGTAGATCTGGACGTTTTAGGCTACATCGACCACAGCATCACTGTCAATATTATAAAGGACAGCAAAATTGCGGAGAAAAAAAGCCTCCGACTGCCCCAGAAAATCACCAATGTGATTTTCTGCAAAAATCCGCGCTGCATCACATCGATCGAGCAGGAGCTTCCCCATGTATTCTGCCTGGCAGATGAGAAGAAAGAGGTTTACCGCTGCCTCTACTGCGAGGAAAAATACGAAAAGAAATAGCCAAAAGAATATCTGAAAGGATTCATAATAAACACAGGAGGAAGAGTACATGTTTTTCAGGCTCCGCTGAAAGCTGCTTGAAACCGTTCTCTTCCTCTTTTTTATAAATTCTGCTTTTTCCCTGTTTTCTCATATATTCCGCATCGGTTCCCGTCTGTCTCTCTGCATGATGAGGCCCAGGATCACGCAGAATATGCCGCGATGATTTCCAGACAGACCTGGCAGGAAATGGCGGACGCCTGTTCCACGTTTGCCTCAAAAGCGCCGATTCCCGGCAGCGTGCCGTTGTCGGTCACCGTTCTGACAGCCAGGAAGGGAACCTGGTTCACATAGCAGGCATGGGCGATGGCGGCTGTCTCCATATCCACAGCCAACACCTCGGGATACTTCTCTAAAAGCCGCGCTCTTCTGCTGCCGGCCCCCAGGAAATATTCTCCCGTAGCCACAGCCCCAAACCTCAACGGACGCCGTACCTGCGCTCGTTCTGCCGCCCTCAGAAGCTTTTCATCTGACAGAAACCAGGGTTCTTTCATCCAGGGATGAAAATCTGTCAGAATGTCCTCTGCCACATCATGGTAAATGCATCGTTCTGCCACAATCGTATCAAAAATATCCACGTTCTCGTCAAGCCCTCCGCAGGTTCCTCCATTTAAAATAAAATCCGGCTGATACCCGTCAATTAAAATCTGGGCTGCCAGAGCTCCGTTTACCTTGCACACGCCGCTGTAAAGGACAATCAGCCTGTGGGTCTGATATTCGCACTCATAAAAGGTAAGCATGGCCTTCTTTTTGCTCTCTTTAAACGGCAGCATATCTAAATAGGGCTGCAGCTCGCTGTCCCCGGCGCAGATAATTCCAATCGTACTCATTTTCATCATCCTTTTCAAATGTCTTTTCTGTAAAACAAAAAAACTGCAGAAAATGCTCTTCTCTCACATTTGCTGCAGTCTTACATTCATTTTTACGTTTTCCGAGCAAAACGATAAGCCGGGTTATGTCGTTGAATGGCCATCTATCCACTTCTGCCGTCGCCGGCAGACTCTAGCGACCTACCCGAAAGCAGACGGGCCGCCTTATGCTTTCTGTTCGGTCTTGCTTCGGATGGGGTTTACATATGCCCTGTCTGTTACCAGCCAGGCGGTAGTCTCTTACGCTGCCTTTCCACCCTTACGGGAAGCAAAGCCCCCGCGGTTTATTTCTGTTGCACTGTCCCTGGAGTCGCCTCCGCCAGACGTTATCTGGCATCCTGCCCTGTGAAGCCCGGACTTTCCTCACCTGCGGCCTTTCGGCACATGCAGCTGCGGCCATTTGTCTTACTCGGAAAACTGAAAGCTAGTTTACCACACTTTTCACGGTTTGTCTATGGAGGAGAAAAAATTCGCTCTAAATACGCGGGGAAAACTTTTCAGTGACTTTAAGTGGAACAAGAAAAGTTTTCCTCGTGTATAGACGGAGGCAGCTTTGAATGACAATCTATAATCACACTTTAAAACAGCTTCCTCCGATGAACTCCCGAATCATGGAGTTATGAGGAATGTTCTCGCTGCCCACTCCCAGGAAGTAATCCAGGAATTTCAGCAGCCGCTTGGCCTCGGCATACTCCGGCGCATCCTGGGGGATGCCAAAGAGCAGAGGCTCCGCATACTGCTTCAGCACCGCCAGCTCATACAGGAGAGCGGAGTTAAACATCACGTCCGCGCTTTCCTGGAATGGGAAAATATTTCTCTCCTCGCCTCTCCGGACAGAGTCCCACATGCGGATCGTATCCTGGGCGGAGGAACCTCTGGTTCTGGCGTCCCGGATCATGCGGCGCAGAAGTCTTCCGTCTGTAGTCGGGATCTGGTTGTGCTCGTCAATATTCAGCTGGGTCAGAGCGCTGATATAGATTCTAAACTTACTCTCCTTTGGAAGAGCGTAGGACAGGCGGTCGTTCAGGCAGTGGATTCCCTCTATCACTAGGATATCGCCCTTTCTGAGCGTCATGAAATCGCCCTTATATTCCCTCTCTCCTGTCACGAAATTGTACTGGGGAAGCTCCACTGTCTTTCCCGCCAGCAAATCCGCCATATCTGCATTGAACTGTTCCATATCAATGCATTCCAGCGCTTCATAGTCATAGTTTCCCTGTTCGTCTCTGGGGCTGTTGACTCGGTTGACAAAGTAATTGTCCACAGAAATCGGGTGGGGATTCAAGCCCAGCCCCCGCATCTGAATGGAAAGCCGATGGGAAAACGTCGTCTTTCCCGATGAAGACGGGCCGGCAATCATGACCAGCTTCCGATCCGGCCTGGCCGCAATCTGCTCTGCAATATCCCCGATCTGCTTTTCCTGCAGCGCCTCCTGCATGAGAATGATTTCATTCATCCTGCCCTGCGTGATCGCCTCGTTTAAGGATCCTACATCAAAAATCCCCAGCTTCTCTCCCCAGCTCTCCGACTGCCGCTGCACTGTAAACAGCTTCTTTCTGGGAGCAAGAGGCTCGATTTTCCTGGGAGCGCTTCTCTTTGGCAGCAGAAGCACAAAGCCCTTTTCATAGAGCGTTAAATCAAAGTATTTGATATATCCTGTGTCAGGCACCATATAGCCATAGAAATAATCCTCAAACTTGTCAATGGAGTAGACGTTCACCCTGGAAGCCCTTCTGAACCGGAACAGCTTCTCCTTGTCGTACATGCCGTGGCGGTGGAAGTGCTCTACGGCTTCCTGGGTATTCAGGCTTTTTTTCACAATGGGGAGACGCGCTTCTCTCAGCTCCTCCATTCTGTCCTTCACAGCCTTCAGAAGCTCCTCATTCAGCTCAAAGTCCCCCTCCGGTTCAATATAGAGTCCCTGCCCCACAGAAAAGCAGACTGTCACCTTTTTTACGCAGTCTCTTCCAGCGGCGTCGTAAAAGGCCTTCAACATTAAAAATACGGCGCTTCTCTGATACGTCTGCCATCCTTCTCTGTCCTCGGCTGTGATAAAGGAGAGGCTGCAGTCCCCGGACAGCTCCTTGTGAAGCTCTCTCAGCTTTCCGTCTGCCCTGACCAGAAGAATATCCTCCTGCTCTTTTTCCTGAAAATCCTCTGCTATCACGCGGTAAGGCGTTCCCTCCGGATACTCATGTCTCTCCCCTGCGATCATTACAGCTGCCATATCCATCCCTCCTGTTTCTGCTACCCTCTGCACGTCACTATATCACACAGTTTGGAAGTCCCTGCGAAGCTTTTAGAACCTCTATCTCTCCCTGAAAAGCCTGAGAAAGGTACTCCGCCATAAAATCCATAAAAATCTGCTCAATTCCAAAATGGCCAGCATCAATCACCGCCATTCCCTGAGCTGCCGCGTCGATTCCTGTATGGTGGCCCATATCTCCGGTAATATACACCTGGGCGCCCTTCGCCAGAGCGTTTTCCAGAGTACTGCCTCCCGCTCCTGGGCAGACAGCCGCTTTTTTCACCAGGCGGCTTCCTCCGTCATCCCCATATACAGTTACGAAAGGAAGCTGAAATACTCTCTTAACATACTCTGCCGCTTCCCGCACTGTCATCTCCTCCGGGAGAAATCCCACTGAGCCGATTCCAAAGGGCCTTCCGTCCTCCATGAAGCCCATAGGCTCCAGAATCTCCCGCTCTGAAAGCTTCAGCCGGTCTGCAGCCAGATCTCCCATACAGCCCGGGGCCGCGTCAAAATTGGTGTGCATCGTATAATAAGAGATATCCGCCTGTATCAGCTTCATAATGCGGCGGCTGATGAAATCATCGTCATTTACTTTTTTCAGCGGCTTAAAAATCAGAGGATGATGAGTCAGAAGCATATCGACCCCTTTCTCGATCGCTTCCTCCACCACAGCGTCGTCCGCATCCACCGCCGCCAGAATCCGCTTTACCGCCTTGTCTCTGCGGCCTGCCAGCAGTCCCGGATTATCCCAGCCGCAGGCAATGTGCTCTGGAGCCAGCTGATTCAGTTTTTCAATTATTTCCCTGCATTTCATACTGCGCCTCCTCTATCAGATCTAATTTCTTCTTTAGCTCTCCTGCCCTTTTTTTAGAGCTGTCCGTATCTCTGCTGTTAAGAGAATTGAAAATCCCTGAAACAGTTTTCTTCTCCTGCTCCAGGAACTCTTTTAAAACCGGATCCGCCGTCTCGATCAGGTATTTTCCGTAGACATAGTCGCTTTCCCTCCAGCCGGAGCAATCCGCCGCGTCCCTCCGGCCAGGGCCAGCCACGTCCATAATCGTATAAAATTTTCCATCCTCCTTCACCATGGCTTCCCTGTCAATGGAAAAGCCATGCTCCAGCAGATACCGCCTTACATGCTCCAGGTCAGACTGGGGCGAGAGAACCCACTGGGCCGCGCTGTCCCAGATGTGGCGTCCCTCCTCCAGGATATGTATCTCCAGCTCTCCGCCCATTCCGGCAATCACCACCGTGTCCGCCTCTCCCGCCTTGAGCTTTTCCAGTCCGTCGGAAAGCCGCGTCTCAATCTGCTCAGCCAGCCCAGCCTCCCCGATATGCTCTCTGGCTCTCTCGAGAGGCCCTTTCCTCACGTCCATGGCCAGAGCGGAGAGGATCACCCCCCTCTCTGTCAGGGCAATGGGAATATAGCCGTGGTCGGTTCCTATATCTGCCAGCCTGCTGCCCGGCTTCACAAAAGAGGCAATCATTTCCAGTCTTTTTGATAATTTCATCGTCTGTCTCTTTGTCCTTTTCCTTTCTTCTATGATTACTCCGCTTCCCATCAGTCCAGATAGTCCTTCAGCTTCCTGCTTCTGCTGGGGTGGCGCAGCTTTCTGAGAGCCTTCGCCTCTATCTGGCGGATTCTCTCTCTGGTCACGTTGAATTCCCGGCCTACCTCCTCCAGGGTTCTGGGCCTTCCGTCGTCCAGGCCGAAGCGGAGCCGGAGCACCTTCTGTTCCCGGTCTGTCAGCGTATCTAAAACCTCCATCAGCTGCTCGTGAAGCAGAGTATAGGTAGCCGCGTCTACCGGAATCTGAACGTGCTCATCCTGGATAAAATCGCCCAGATGGCTGTCCTCCTCCTCGCCTATGGGAGTTTCCAGGGAAACCGGATCCTGGGAAATCTTCATAATCTCCCGCACCCGATCCACCGGCATATCCAGCTTCTTCGCCAGCTCCTCCGGGAGAGGCTCCCGGCCCAGCTCCTGCAGAAGCTGTCTGGAGGTGCGGATCAGCCGGTTAATGGTCTCTACCATATGGACGGGAATCCGGATGGTGCGGGCCTGATCTGCGATGGATCGGGTGATGGCCTGGCGGATCCACCAGGTAGCGTAGGTGCTGAATTTAAAGCCCTTGGAATAATCATACTTCTCCACCGCTTTAATCAGACCCAGATTTCCCTCCTGAATCAGATCCAGAAACTGCATTCCTCTTCCCACATACCGCTTGGCAATGCTGACCACCAGACGGAGATTGGCCTCCGCCAGCCGTTTTTTGGCCGACTCATCCCCCATCTCCATCCGCTTCGCCAGGTCAATCTCTTCCTCTGGCGTCAAAAGAGGCACTTTTCCAATCTCCTTCAGATACATACGGACGGGATCCTCGATATTTACGCCCTCCGGCATGGACAGCTCCAGATGATCGACGTCGATCTCTTCCTCCTCCAAATCCTCCTCCTCCAAAAAGAGTTCCGGTTCCATCTCTAGATCCTCGTCGGGGGCCAGCACGTCCACCTTATTGTTTTCCAGGTATTCGTCAATCTGATCCAGCTGCTCAGGGCTCAGGATTTCGCCATGGAAGAAATCGATGATTTCTTTCTGTTCCAGCACGTTTTTCTTTTTCCTTGCCAGCTCCAGAAGTTTCTCCAGCTTCTCTTCAAAGGTCAGTGTCTTTTCTTCCATAATTCTCCATCCTTCCATCGCTTACTGCTTTTTTCTCCCCCGCATCCCGCGCAGGCAGATGCCCCTGCATTCGGAGCTAATCCAGCGAAATATGCATATTTGCCAGTTCTGCCTGCTCTCTGATAATCCTCTGCAGTTCATTTAAGTCAGAGGCAGTCCGGCTCTGATAGTCAAGGCTGCTTTTCTTCACCTTCATCACTGTATCGGCAAACGCTTTCTTCTGTTCCTCGTTGCTCAGGGAATCATTTAAGCTGGCGTTAAACAGAGCCGCCACCTCCTTATAGTTTCCCTCATCATCAATAAAATGATTCAAAATCGCAGCCGGACTTACTTCTCCGTTTTCATGTCCCTCGAACACCATCTGGGCAGCTCTCCGGTACAGCGGCTTCACAAAGTCCTCCGGCCCTATGATCCCCTGAATCTTGTCAAACAGCCTGGGATCCTCGATCAGCCAGGTGAGCAGAAGTCTCTCCGACTGGCGGATTCCCTCCTCCCGATCCTTTTTCTTCTGGAAGGTCTTCGGCTTCTCTCCGTAAATCTCTCCTGAAATTCCCGTCTCCCTGGCAGCCTGTGTTCCCGGAAGAGCCGTGCCGTAACGGCTGCCCATCTGGTTCACCAGACGCTTTAAGTCTTCATAATTAATAAAATACTCTCTTGCCACTGCCTGAATGTAGTTATCACGCTCCAGGGCCTCGGGAAATTCCAGAAGCTTTCTGGCCGTCTCGTTGTAAAAGGCCGTCTTCTGCTCCGGATCCTCCATGCTGTACTGCTGCCGGATGGTATCAATCTCGAATAAAAAGCTGTTTCTGGCCTCCGCAATCCGCTGTCTGAAGGCCTCCGGCCCCAGATTTTTAATAAATTCATCCGGGTCCTTGTACGGTCTCATATTCAGCACACGAACCGACATCCCCACGGATTTTAAAATAGGAATCGCCCTGAGAGCAGCCTTGACTCCGGCGCCGTCGCTGTCATAGGTCAGAACCACCTGATCCGTATACCGCTTTAAAAGGGCCGCATGCTGGCTGGTAAAGGCCGTTCCCAGAGAAGCCACGGCATTCGTAAAGCCGGCCTGGTGCATGGCAATCACGTCCATGTAGCCCTCGCAGAGCAGGATAAATTTCTCTCTGGACAGCCTGGCATAATTCAGCCCGTACAGATTTCGGCTCTTGTCAAACAGCTTCGTCTCAGGAGAATTCAGATATTTGGGTTCCCCGTCCCCCATCACCCTGCCGCCAAAGCCAATGACGCGGTTATTGACGTCCATAATAGGGAACATTACCCGGTTCCAGAACTTATCCCTGGCTCCCCGCTCCTCAATGGTCACAAGGCCCGTTTCCTTCAGAATACTGTCCTCGTATCCCTTGGATCTTAAAAACTGGTATAAATCATTGCTGGTCTTATTGGAATAGCCCAGCCCAAACCTGCGGATGGTCTGTTCTGTCAGCCCTCTTCCCATCAGATACTGGCAGCCCTGCTGGCCCTGCGGCTGCTTCAGCTGATAGTAAAAATAATTGGCAGCCATCTTATTAATCTCAAGCAGCGCGGCCCTCAGATCCGCCTGGGCCTTGGCCTCCTTTGAATATTCCATCTTGGGAAGCTTGACTCCGCTCCTGTCTGCCAAAAGCTCCACTGCCTCCCGGAACGTATAATTTTCATATTCCATCACAAAGGTAAACACATTCCCGCTGACTCCACAGCCAAAGCAGTGGTACATCTGCTTGGACTGGGAGACAGAAAAGGAAGGCGATTTTTCGTGGTGGAACGGACACAGTCCGAAATAATTGCTTCCCTTTTTCTGAAGCTTCACATAGCCGGAAATGATATCCACAATATCGTTTCTCGTTCTGACTTCCTCGATTACTTCCTCCGGATAGTACATGAAATCCTCCTGCTGCTTTCTTTTGCTTCTTCTATTTTGTATATCCCGCTTCTATACCTTGAATGATTTAGGCACGAACAGCTCCTTAAACCGTTCAATGGCAAACACGTCCGTCATCCCGGCAACATAGTCGCACACAGTTCTCGAAAGCTCTTCTTTCCTGGTCTCCATCCGATCCAGATATTCCCGCGGAAGCTGGTCCGGATGATCCATATACCAGTGATAGAGGCTGACTACCAGCTGCTGGGCCCTGCCCTCCTCCGCCCTGGCTGTCTTTCCCCTGTACACATTTTCAAACATCCACTGCCGCAGGCCGTGCATAGCTGCCTCCATCCCCGGCGACATGGCGATCTCCGGGCGGTCCAGGCTCTGATAGATGAGATCGTGGATCATGGTATTTAATCGCTCTCTGACGCTGTGGCCTAAAATGTCTGTGTACTCAGAAGGCAGATCCTCCTCTGTAAACAACTTCGCCCGAATCGCGTCGTCAATATCATGGTTAATATATGCAATCTTATCAGACAGCCGCACCACATGCCCTTCCAGAGTGGCCGGGCTTCCGGAGGTTCTGTGGTTTAAAATGCCGTCCCGCACCTCCCAGGTGAGATTCAGCCCCTGTCCCTGCTTTTCCAGAAGCTCCACCACCCGGACGCCCTGTCCGGCATGGGTAAAGCCTCCCGGCACCAGCCGGTTTAAAGCCGCCTCCCCCGCGTGGCCGAAGGGCGTATGCCCCAGGTCGTGTCCCAGGGCAATGGCCTCTGTCAGGGCTTCATTCAGCCTCAGGGCTCTGGCAATGGTCCTGGCAATCTGGGACACCTCCAGCGTGTGCGTCAGCCTGGTTCTGTAGTGATCTCCCTCTGGATCTAAAAAGACCTGCGTCTTATGCTTCAGTCTGCGGAAGGCCTTGCTGTGGAGAATCCGATCCCGGTCCCGCTGGTATTCCGGCCGTATATCGCAAAGCTCCTCCTGTCTCTCCCGTCCCCGCGTGTTTCTGCTCATAGACGCATAGGGGCTCAGATATTCTGTTTCCCACTGTTCTGTCATCTCCCTGATGTTCATTGAATCACATCCTTTATCACCATTGGCAGTAATTTACAAACTTTCCCGATTATCTTGCCATTATATCATATTTTCATCTGTTTTAACAGAGTTTATTTCTGAATATTTTATCAATTTTCTATAAAATTTGTCATATTTTGTCTTTGCCGCGCCTTTTTACGGCCGTTAAACTGGAAAACTGTCCTCCAGACACAGCCTGCCGAACCCCAGACGCTGGTTTGGATAGATGGTCTCGCCGGGAAGGGGCCTGGCTCCCCGTATCAGGTAAGCCTTCACCTTCTCCCCGTAGAGAAACGGATCGTTTCCCCTGACGATCCCCCACTCCATCATGAGAGCGGCGCTTCCGCTGACAAAGGGCGCCGCAAAGGAGGTTCCCGTCACCGGCCCGTAGCCTCCTCCCGCTCTGGGAGCCATAATCCCCACTCCGGGGGCAGCCAGATCCGGCTTCACGCTGGTGTTGAGCCTGGTGTATCCCCTCCCCGAAAAATCAGCGTAGGACAGGTAAGAATCGTCGTAAGCTCCCACAGAAACCACCCGGGAAGCGGTAGAAGGAATCGTCAATGTTGTGTCTGGATCTGAAACGAGAAACCGGGTAGCCCGGTTCAGGCTTCCTCCGCCCGGCAGCCACAGATCGTACTGTCCGACCGCCACCTTTCTGGGAGTCAGCCGTATCTTCCAGATTCCGCTCTGGACGTAGCTTCCCACAGGAAGCAGATTCAGATAAATTTCCTGGGCCTGGCTATAGGGACTGGGCTTTCCATAATAAATCAGAAGCTCTGTACTGCCCATGGGAATCCTCTGGGCCCCCAGCCGTCGGCTCAGAACGCCGGTAGAGATACCGCCTGGACTGACAACAGAAATCTCCACAATATCTGCATACAGCTTCCACAGCTGGATTCCAAATCCAGTCTCGTACTCGGCCACGGAAAGCTCTATCTCCGTGTCCTTTCCCATCTCATACCGTCCCGCCGCGTGGCCTCTGCTGCTGCCCTCGTTGCCCGTTCCTGTCACAATCACCGTTTTCCACTGATTTGACAGCTGGTCAATGTACGTCTCCAGCAGGCTGGTTCCGTCGTGGGAACCGTACGTATTTCCAAAACTCAGATTTACCGCTGCCGGCTTCTGATAAAACAAAGCCCGATTCACCACATAGTCAAGGGCCCGCATCAGCTCTGTGGTTCTCGGAAAGGAGCGTTCCCCCGGAACTCCCAGGCGGACCGCCAGAATCTCGCTCTCATACGCCGCTCCGCGGTAGGTTCCCCCGCTCTCACGGCCGTTTCCCGCCGCAATTCCAGCCACAGCTGTTCCATGCCCGCTCAAATCTCTGGAGGGAACCAGGGCCTCCCCTTTTTCTCTGCTGTCCTGTCCCAGGGCCTCATTGATCTCCTGCCTTGTAAACACCCGTTCCAGCTGCTGATCCCACAGCTCTAAGAGCCTTGTGGTTCCATCCGGATTTCTAAAGTCCTCATGAAAAAAGTCGATCCCCGAGTCAATCACAGCCACTATCACTCCACGGCCTGTCAGCCCATCGGGACCGGCCTGCATGGGATTCATGCAGGAGGCGGTTCTCCCCTGATTGACCGCAAAATTAAGAAGCTTCGGTTTTTCTACATACTCAATCTGGGGAAGGGATGCCAGGGAGTCAACGAGAGGTTCCGGAACCCTTAAAACAGCGTACCCGCCTGTCAAAATCTGCGCTTCCACCTCCGGAAGAAAAGCCAGAGCTTCCTCCAGATCCCCATTATACCGGACAATCAGCTCCCAGCTGCCGCTTTCCCTGTCAAATCCAGCCTCCAGCTCCGCCGACTTTTCCAGCTCTCCCTTTGTGGCTTCCAAAGCCAGGTTCAGGCTGTTTTCCAGCTTCTGATCATTCATCTGCACACACTTACCAATCTATTACTTCTATATTTATGCCGATGCGTCAGAAAAAATGACTGATTTCCTGTTTTTCATCTATTTCTTTTCTTGAAATCGCAGGATCCAAGCCAGCCGGCCATCCGCACAAACAGCTTTTGCGGAAGTTCAAACACAAACACAATTCCCATTACAATGGCAATGGCCTCCTTCATGGCCGAATATCCTGTGGATACTGCCAGAAACAGTTCCTCCATCACAATGTGGTACACCGTCCAGTACACGCCGGCTCCCGGCACCAGCGGAAAAATGCCGGCAATCAGAAAGATAGTCACTGGACAGCGCTTCACCACAGCAGCTGTTCTCGAAAGCAGAATCACTACCGCGGTAGCCACAAAGCAGGGACCGGATCCCGGCAAAAAAAGCTCTGCCAGACAGTAGACCAGCCATCCTGCGCCTCCAATGAAACCGCAGTAAGGATAATACTCCCTGGGAACGCCGAACAATACGGAAAAGCTTACCGTTCCCACTACCGCTGATAAAATTTCCTTCGCCAGCTGGCCGAACATCTCGATGCCTCCCATGGCCCCGCTTCCAGAGCCTTCCGCCAGCTGTCCCATTTCCTGAAGCGTCCCGCTTCCCGGAACCAGGGAAATAAGGGAAAAGCCGATTCCCACGCCTATGGCAATACAGAAAAATACTAAAAGTGCATCCAGCATCCTGACTGAACCGGATATGTAGTCTCCGTCCGCCACATCCCGGATGGAGTTCGTGAACGCCACCCCCGGCACCAGCGGCATGATCGTGCCTATCATCATAAAATTCAGATTTTCTCCTACTCCCATCAGATAAAGAAGGCAGCAGACCACCGTAACCAGAGCTCCTCCTCCAATGTTTCCCACAATCTTCGAAAGATGGGGGACACTGAGCCAGAGCACGTACAGATACAGGCAGATTCCGGCCGCAAAGGCCGCCAGGCTGTCCCCAAACGTGCCTCCGAAAAAAATGCAGAATGCCGCGCTTCCCACGCCGGAGGCCAGAGTCTGCATCCACCGTTTCTTGCCCGGCATAGTCCTGATTTCCTCCAGGATCCGGTATGCATCCTGGATTGTATGTTTCCCCTCCACAATCTCTCTAGACAGCTGGTTGACAGCCGCCACCTTATTCAAATGCGTTCCGCTGACAGGAATGTGCTGCACCTTTGCAAAAAAGCTTTCCCTTGCGCTTCCCGCTGTCAGAAAAATTCCATTGCTCAAAACAAACGCGTTTTCTGAATTAACCCCGTAATACCCGCAGATTCTGTCGATGGTCTCCTCTACCCGGTAAATCTCCGCTCCGTTTTCCAGAAGAATATGCCCCGCCATCAGGGCCAGATCGAGAACCTCCTCATCCGACTGCCTCCCCATATCGTTTCTCCTCTATGGCACGAAAGGCCCGGGCAAGAGTTCCCAGGCCTTTCAGCGCTTCTGTCTGTTCTTTCCTATTTTAAAAATCCGTTGACGATCTGAGCTTCCGCCTCTTCCTCTGTCAGTCCCAGAGTCATCAGCTTAATCAGCTGCTCTCCCGCAATCTTTCCAATCGCCGCCTCGTGGATTAAAGCCGCGTCAATATCATTGGCCGTCAGCTCAGGCACCGCCTGAATTTTCGCGTGATCCATGATAATAGCGTCGCACTCTGTATGGCCGCTGCACCGGTTATTTCCCGTAATGCTGGACACATAAAGCTGGTGAGAGTTATCTCTTGCCACAGAGCGGGAAATCACGTTGGCGCTGGAATCCTCTCCGTTTAAGTCTACATGGAAGCGGCTTTCCGCATCCTGGTTTCCGTGAGTCATCAGGCTTTCCTTAATGACAATCTTGGCATTCTTTCCAAGCTGTGCCCTGGTTTCCCTCTTCGTAGAGTCCACGCCCTTGATCTGCACGGTCTCCATCTCCAGGTAACTGCCCTCGTCCATGGTCACCTCTGTCACCGGATTCATGATGCGCTGTCCATTTCCGTCGCCGCTTCCATAGTGCTTCTCCACATAGCGGATTTTAGCGTTCTTTCCGATGAAAAACCGGTGGATTCCGTCGTGTCTGGACGCAGCGTCTCCTCCGTTGTGAATGCCGCAGCCGGCAATAATCGTCACATCCGCCCCGTCTCCCACATAAAAGTCATTGTACACCACCTCGGTCAGACCGCTCTGGCTCATCACCACAGGGATATGTACGCTCTCATGTTTCGTACCAGGCTTAATGTGAATGTCGATTCCCGACTTGTCCTCTTTCGTTACAATGTCAATATTTGCCGTAGTATTTCTCGCCGCCATCTGGCCGTTGGCTCTGATATTGTAGGCCCCCACAGGAATCCCGTGAAGATCTGCCACCTCTTCCAAAAGCGTCTTCTGAATCTCGTCCATTACTTGTCCCTCCTGTAAGCCTCGCATGATCCCACTGCAGATGCAGTCCCCAGAATCTCCGGAAGGATCTCTTCCTTTCTGCCGGTCTTTGTAATTCTGCCGTCTGCAATCACTACGATTCTGTCTGCAATATTTAGAATTCTCTCCTGGTGGGAAATGATAACAATGGATCCCTTCGTCTTCTCCCTCATCCGCTCAAATACCTGAATCAGGTTCTGGAAGCTCCACAGATCGATTCCTGCCTCCGGCTCGTCAAACACAGAGAGCCTGGAAGCTCTGGCCAATACGGTGGCAATCTCGATTCGCTTTAATTCTCCCCCAGAAAGGCTTGCGTTCACCTCTCTGTTAATGTAGTCCCTGGCGCAGAGTCCCACCTCGGAAAGGTAGACGCAGGCGTCCGCCACAGACAGCTTCTCATCGTGGGCTGCTAGGCGGAGCAGATCTAACACCTGAATTCCCTTAAAACGCACCGGCTGCTGGAAGGCAAAGCTGATGCCCATGTTAGCCCTCTCTGTAATGCTCTTTCCGGTAATGTCCTGTCCGTCGAAAAAAATCTGCCCCTCTGTGGGCGTCTTAATTCCTGCAATCAGCTTGGCCAGGGTAGACTTGCCGCCTCCGTTAGGCCCTGTAATCACTACGAATTCATGATCCTCTATGGTTAAATCCAGGTTGTGTATGATCTCTCTCTGCTCTGACTCCTCCTGGACTTCAAATGAAATATTCTTAAGTTCCAGCATAGCGGTCCTCCTCTGTATCGTATTTCAGGAATCCCTTCTGTCTGTCAGATTCCTGCACATGGGTATTATATACTAAATTGCCGCGTTTTACTATACTGCTTCCCAAGATGTTTTAACTTTTTTCATTCTCTTTTTTATTCCCTCTGCCCTCGTTCCTTTACGCAAAAAAGAGCCCTGATTTCTCAGAACTCTTTATCGTGCAGAAGAAGAGACTTGAACTCTCACGGTATTGCTACCACACGGACCTGAACCGTGCGCGTCTGCCAATTCCGCCACTTCTGCATATGCGGGAGATGGGACTTGAACCCACACGATCATACAACCACTAGATCCTTAGTCTAGCCTGTCTGCCAATTCCAGCACTCCCGCACATCTTAAGTTGTCTTGTTGTTTCCAACGAAAGGTATTATAGCACAGCCCTATAGAGAATGCAAGCACTTTTTTAAATTTTTTTATCATTTTTTTACCAGTTTTTTGAACTGCAGGAAATCCGCTTCCAGTCCTTCTGCAATTACCGGCAAAGGATGCTCTGAACGCTGTCCCAGTCCTTTTCCTTTACCAGTATTTTATATTCCTTTGTAATGTCCAGATTCACCCCTGCGCTGCCAAAACTGCCCCTGACCGTTCCTTTTCCCGGAGCCAGAAAATGCGTCTGCCGGTCGTCCACCTTCCAGTCATGCCAGATCCCGGCTCCCCTCAGCAGTTCCCTGATTTTGTTAAACTCCTGCATATCAAACCCCTGGTACACTATTTTCTTTTTTCCAAACATCCTGCCGCCCTCCCGTCAGTTTCACTCTGCTATGACAGCGTAATCCAGTACCGCTGCATCACAGAGCCGTCTGTCTCCACCTCATTTTCCAAAATACCGCCGTTTTTCATGATCGTTTTAGCCGAACCAACATTGTCACGGCTGCAGACAACCAGAATCTTTTCAATTCCCAGCTTTCTGCACTCCTCCAAAGCCAGGCCCATCATCGCCGTGCCGTAGCCCTTCCTTCTCTCGGAAGGCCTGATTCCATCGCCGATATGGCCTCCGTATGCCAGCAGATAATCGTTCAGACTGTGCCTGATATTCACGGCTCCCACCATCCTATCCCGATCCCGGTCCAGACAGAAATAGGTGGAGTCAGGAACCAGCCCATCTCCAGGCTCCGTCACCTCCAGATGCTCTAAATAAGCATCAAAATCATGAACGTCGTTTTTAAAAATGGACCAGGGCGATGTGTTGGCGTCGTGGCTGTCATTGTAGGCAGTCCACTCCTCCACCATTCCGGCGATCTGGGTCTTATATTCCATACTCCCCTTTACCAGCTTCAGATTCATAAAACGAAACGCCTCCTCCCAGACAGGAAAGAACTGCACCAGGTCTTCCTCCTGGCTTTCGCTCTTTCTATTTTTATATATAGGAAAAAAGAGTTCTAATTTCTCAGAACTCTTTATCGTGCAGAAGAAGAGACTTGAACTCTCACGGTATTGCTACCACACGGACCTGAACCGTGCGCGTCTGCCAATTCCGCCACTTCTGCATATGCGGGAGATGGGACTTGAACCCACACGATCATACAACCACTAGATCCTTAGTCTAGCCTGTCTGCCAATTCCAGCACTCCCGCTTATTCTTTTTTCCTGCCGATTTCTTTTCGACGATATGTAGTATATCACAGTGTCCAGGATTTGGCAAGTCTTTTTTGCAATTTTTTTAATTTTTTTGTCAATTGCATTTGTATATATTATTTACAAAATAACATAGCTGCTGAAAGAAAGTCTCCTCTCTCCCAGCAGCCGCTTATACTGTTTTCAGCTGTCAGAATTAAGCCAGTTTGGACTTAGCTAACTCTGCTAACTTTGCGAAGCCCTCTGCGTCGCTGATAGCCATATCGGATAATACCTTACGGTTCATCTCAACGCCAGCCAGCTTTAAGCCGTACATGAACTTGCTGTAGGATAAGCCATTGATACGTGCAGCAGCGTTGATACGTGCGATCCAGAGCTGTCTGAACTGTCTCTTTCTCTCCTTACGTCCTGCATAGGAGCTCTTTAATGCTCTCATTACAGACTGCTTTGCGATTCTATACTGTTTGGAACGAGCGCCTCTGTAGCCTTTAGCCAGCTTTAACACTCTGTTATGTTTCTTCTTAGCGTTTAATCCGCCTTTAATTCTTGCCATCGGTTATTTCCTCCTTCTTAATCTCTCAATCTTATAAGTATGGTAAAATCTTCTTCATTACTTTTGCGTTTGTAGCGTCAGTAACGATGTCTTTTCTAAGATTTCTCTTTCTCTTAGTAGATTTCTTAGTTAAGATATGGGATTTGTAAGCTTTGTTTCTTACTAACTTTCCTGTTCCTGTTGTTTTAAAACGCTTAGCAGCTGCTCTGCTTGTTTTCATTTTAGGCATGTTTATTTTCCTCCTTAGATAATGGTCTATTTTTAACGTTTTGCAGTTAAAAACATCACAATGCTTCTTCCCTCAACCTTGGAAGGCTTGTCGACAACCGCAATGTCGGCCAGCTTCTCAGCGAAATCGTCGAGAATGTATTTGGTTTTGGACATGTGAGCCATCTCACGGCCTCTGAAACGAAGAGTAATCTTAACTTTGTTTCCCTTTTCAATGAACTTTCTGGCCGCTCCCACCTTTGTGTTCAGGTCGTTTTCGTCAATGTTCGGGGACAGGCGTACTTCCTTTACCTCGATTGTCTTCTGTTTCTTTTTAGCTTCTTTTTCCTTGCGGGCCTGCTCGTAACGGAATTTTCCGTAATCGATAATCTTGCAGACCGGCGGCTTTGCCGTCGGAGCAATCTTTACTA
>OHMN01000020.1_pt1 | contig 153332 bp, 148 predicted proteins | sample 1569361 | NCBI WGS metagenome assembly OHMN01 (sample SAMEA3541508, study PRJEB24748) | human gut metagenome | biome: human gut; feature: human-associated habitat; material: faeces | place: China | collected 2012
GAGCAGCAAATCCCCACGCCGGGGACGCTGGAATACCGCAGGACGGGCAGCACCCGCCGCTACCACCCCGGCTATGAGTGCAAATGGGCGACAAATACCGTTGTCCACCTGTTGGAAAACCGGGAGTACACCGGCTGTCTGGTAAACTTCAAGACGGAGAAGCCCTCTTACAAGACCAAGCACAGCGTAGAGAACCCCATCGAGAAGCAGGCCATTTTTGAGAACCACCATGAGCCTATCATAGACCGGGAAACATGGGAGCGCGTGCAGGAGTTACGCAAGCAGCGCAAACGCCCGAACCGCTATGATGAAGTGGGGCTGTTCTCCGGTATGCTGTTCTGCGCCGACTGCGGCCATGTGATGTACCAGCAGCGGTATCAGAACAAGACCCGTAAGCAGGACTGTTACATCTGCGGCAGCTACAAGAAGCGCACCCGTGACTGTACGGCGCACTTTATCCGCACCGACCTGTTGACCGCCGGTGTCCTCTCCAATCTCCGGCAAGTGACGGAATATGCCGCCAAGCATGAGAGCCGCTTTGTGAAGCTGCTTATCCAGCAGAACGAGATCGGCGGCAAGAGAAAGACCGCCGCAGCCACCAAGCAGCTTGAACAGGCGCAGGAGCGCATTTCCGAAGTGAGCCGCATTATCAAGCGGCTGTATGAGGACAATGTGAACGGCAAAATCAGCGACGAGCGTTTCATGGAACTGTCGGCAGACTATGAGCAGGAACAGCGGGAACTGAAAGACCGCGCCGCCGCTTTGCAGGAGGAACTTTCCAAGTCGCAGGCCGCCACCGTCAATGCGGAAAAGTTTATGGGTATCGTCCGAAAGCACCTTGCCTTTGAGGAATTGACCCCCACCCTCTTGCGGGAGATGATTGAGAAAATCGTCGTGCATGAGTGCAGCTATGACGAGAACGGCATCCGCAGGCAGGACATTGAGATTTATTACAGCTTTGTCGGCAAGATTGACTTGCCCGAAGCCTAACGCCCGACCTATCCGACACAATGGCCAAGTGCCGGATAGGAACGGCAAAATTTTTTGCACTTCTATTACTTCTTTATCACACATAAGCAAATGCAGTGGAATTATATTAGTAAACTTTCAGGGGGAGAACGGCGCCGTTTATATTTATTGCGCGTGTTAATGGAAGCACCGAATGTACTGTTTTTGGATGAGCCTACCAATGATTTGGATATTGAAACGCTCCAGATTTTAGAAGATTATCTGGAGACATTTGCAGGAGCGGTCATCGTTGTTTCCCATGACCGTTACTTTTTGGATAAAGTAACAGATACCATTTTTGAATTTCAAGAAGACGGTACGTTAAAACAATTTTTAGGAGGATATTCCGACTATTTTGACACCGTAAAAACAGATTTTCGTGTGAAAAAAGAAAAAGAACTCAAATTATCTGCCAATGAACAAGGGCAGCCTCAATCAGCCAAGAAACAAAAATTAAAGTTTTCCTATAAGGAGCAAAGAGAATATCAGGAAATTGACGGTATCGTGGAAACACTAGAAATGCAAATACAAAAGTTGTCTGAGGAGATAGAGGCCAGTTCCAGCGATTACGGAGCATTAACGCAGTTATTGAAAGAAAAGGAAGAAACAGAACAAGTATTGGAACAAAAGATGGAACGTTGGGTTTACCTGCACGATTTGGCTGAGCAAATTGAGGCTCAAAAGCAGTAGGCAGAGTCACAACACATGAAGTATCAACAGATACGAAACAGAAAAGAATTTACAATCAAAAAGACCATGTAACAATCATTCGTTACATGGCCTTTTTGTCTATACATAGCGCCATTGTTTCTGAGATTGCTCTTTTTCAGATGTGTGAACAGGTGATAGGTAAGCTGAGTAACCACAACAAATGAACCGTCTCGATTTTCTTTACCAATCGAATTTTTATACAATCATATGGTATAATGGTTTAAACAAATAAACAAAGGAGCGTTCTATTGTGGAATATAAAGAGGAAATTGACAGACTTGCAAAAGAGTTTGAAAGCTGTCAAAAAATTCTGTTAGCTTTGGGAGATGAAAATCGCCAGCATCTAATATTGGAAATGATACAAATGGAACAATGCAACGGTGTACGGGTCGGCACAATTACAGAAAAGACACATCTTTCCCGCCCTGCTGTTTCTCACCATATACAAATATTGAAAGAGGCAGGAATTTTGAAAGTCCGAAAGGAAGGAACAAAAAACTATTATTATTTTGATGCGGATACACAAGCTTTTAATCAACTGATACATATGTTAGTTCACGCAAAAGAAATTATGGAGCGACTATCAGGTTGGAGAGAAGCAAATTTATCATAAACAAAAAATAATAATTCAAAAAAATCGTAAAATAGAATTCCAATCAACTTAATAATCAGCAGACAGCACTAAGGGTACAGTGGTAAACGCTTTTAAAAGGATTATTTTTATATGTATCATCAAACTGGAGGTTAGAATATGAGTACAATCAATGCAATCTATGATAGACATAGTGTAAGACAATATCAAAATCAGCCGTTGAGCAGAGAAGTGATTCATGCATTACAGTCAGAAATCGATGCTTGTAATCAAGAAAGCGGACTGCATATTCAGCTGGTAGCAAATGAACCAAAAGCATTTGACAGCTTTATGGCACATTACGGAAAATTTAAAGGTGTGACCAACTACCTTGCTTTGATTGGGAAAAAAGAATCCTCTTTAGAGGAAAAATGCGGCTACTATGGTGAAAAACTGGTATTGTTTGCTCAAGAACTGGGTCTGAATACTTGCTGGGTAGCTATGACATACAGCAAAATTAAAACAGCTTTTCAAGTAGAAAAAGGAGAAAAGCTTTGCATTGTAATTGCCTTGGGATATGGAGAAACACAAGGCTTACCACATAAATCAAAATCAATGGAGGAAGTAATCCAATTGGACGGACCTGCTCCGGAGTGGTTCCAAAAGGGAGTAGAAGCGGCTTTATTAGCTCCTACAGCAATGAATCAGCAAAAATTTTTGTTTCGCTTGGATAAGAATAGAGTATCTGTTAAGGCAGGATTTGGTTTTTATACGAAAATAGATATGGGAATTGTAAAATACCATTTTGAAATTGGTGCAGGAAAAGAGCATTTTCAGTGGGAGTTGTCTTAAAATACAGAATAGCAGAAGCGATTCAGTATGGTTTATTGGTGTAAGTCTCAAACATAACGTTGATATGAAACCATATTATGCATGGTGCTTGAATCACAAAAAGGCGTGACAATTGTCACGCCTTTTTTATCAAAGTTATTTTATATAAAGAAAACATTTGTTACGTTTTTGCCGCATGCATAAAATCAATGCCCATGTCATAAGGATGCACAATAATACTTGTCAGTCCGGGGGCGATTGCATAATAGCGTTTCTCATAGTAAATGGGATAAAAGATACCTTCATTATTTAGATATTGTTCTGCTTGCGCATACAATTCAATGGCAGTTTCAGGTTTTTTTCCTTCTGCATCCTTCAATGCTTGGTCAAATATATTGCTTTTTAAATTTGCGGGATTATTATGACTGTCTGACTGAAATAACGACAATAAACTAACAGGGGTGTCACTGGTAGGTCGTACAGAACATAGCGCAATAGAATAGTTTCCGCTGGAAACTCTTTGTTCAAGTTCAGATTGTGATACCGGTTCCATATTAAAGTAGTTTCCGAATGCTTCATTCCATGTAGCAATTATTTCGTTTACCATTTGTTTTACAGAAGGGTCGTCTAAACAAAGTATGGTAATGGAAGGCATTTTGGTCAATCCCTGCTCGCTTAAAACCGTATTGATGGATTGTACAGCGCTGTCGTCTTGTTTTAAGTAGAAGTTTCCGCCTGCCTCTGTACGATAGTTTGTACCCATAAATGTCATATCCGGAGGAATAATATCATTGGCTTGTGTACATCCTGACGGGATATATTGCATGAGAGATTCTCGATTCAGTGTTTGTATAAAAGCCTTCCGAATGGTGGACTCTTTCATTAAACTGTCGTTTGTATTAAAGCAAAGACCCCATGTTGTATCTTGAAAAGAAGTGATGGTATAACCACTCTCTTCCAAGGAGGAAACATAGGAAGCATTTGGGAGAGAAACCGCCGAAAGATTTTTGGTATTGTTCATATCCAAATCTCCGATAGAAAAGGTAAGTGTAGAGGGCAATACGGAATTTTCTCCGTGATAGGTGTTTGCTGCCGTCAGATTGATATATTCATCATGTTCCCAAGAATATCGGTTGACCATCTCAAAAGGGCCGTTGCCTAAAATATTTTTTGCATCCAATCCATATTTTCCGGAAGTTGATTCAAAGAAAGCTTGATTGCAAGGCATAAATACAGGTAAAGAGGTAATGGAGGGAAAATCTTCATAGGAATATTCCAAGTCGACTTTTAAAGTATGATCATCAATAGCGGTTACTCCCAAGTTAGATATATCCATGGTGCCTTCGTAAATTCTTTTGGCATTTTTAACTGCAAACATGGGTGTATTGGTTTTTGAGCCTGTTGCCGGGTCCACTGCTCTTTGAAACGCATATACAAAATCAGAGGCAGTAACAGGCGTTCCGTCTGACCAAGAAGCATCTTCCCGCAGATAAAAAGTAAAAGAGGTATAGGTGGAGTTGCTTTCCCAACGCTGTGCAACTCCGGGCGATACCTGGTTATTTTCATCTAGACGGGTAAGGCCTTCGTATAAAGCCATAATTACAATACGGCCGGAGTAATCATCAGCAATTTGTGGGTCTAAAGTTATGGGTTCTTCTTCTAAGTTATAGGTAATTGCTTGTCCTGATTTTTTAGAACTGCAGCCTGTAACGACTGCAAATAAAGTACAGATGCAAAGCAGAAAACAGAATCCTTTTTTTATCGTCATAATACGTCATCCTAATTAGGTGATTATTTATTATCAAATATTTTAACATGTTTCCTTCTGCGGCACAATCTACTTCTGTCGATTGTGATATTTTTTCATTTTGATTACAGTTTTGAGATATTTTTTTAAATCCGGCATATATGTATGATTTGATTATTACAATACGATTATATTTCTGATTTTTTCATAAGGTATGTTATAACAACCTTGCAACAAATTCAAAATCACAGATTTTGATTGTTGACAAGAACGTTTTAACGTTCTATCTGTTAGAAATTGCATGGCAATTTCTTTTATGTTATAATGACCTCATAACAGCAATAAGGTTGAAATTTTGTCTGTTATAAGAACGCTACGACAACACAAATATTTTCTATTAACAAGAAAAGTTAGTGTTGTCATGTTAAGTTTGCCCAGCATGTTTCCGTGCTGTTGTAAACTATTTCATCGAGAAAGAAGGTTATGATATGAATCAAGATTTTTTAAATGAAAATAAAGAAGAGCAAAAAACAGAGCAAGCTCCGACACAAACAGAAAATAAAGAGACTGCACCACAAGCAGTTCCTGCAGATGCGGCAGAAGAGAAGAAATCAGTACAGGAAGACGAGAAAGAAGTATCTTCTCAAAGTGAGCAGCATCAGCAACCGCAGCAACAAGCAAATCATACATACCATTCACCGTATCAGGCACAGCAGCCATATGAAAATGGGCAGCAGTATGGACAGTCTTGGCAAGGTCAGCGCAATCACCACCAGCAACAAAATCAGCACTGGCAGGGACAGCGTCCTCCTTATCAACCACCATACAACCAGCAGCCATATCAAGGGAATCAGCAACAGCCTTTTTATCCTTATGGTGCACCACAATATCCTATGTATCCGCAGCCAAATACAGGGAGCAATGGTCTTGCAATTGCCTCCTTGGTTTTGGGTATTGTATCATTGGTGCTGGTCGCAGCTTTCTCATGGATGTTATGGGGTTCTATTGCAGGACTATGTTTGGGCATTGTAGGTACCATTCTTGGTGTTATGGGAAGAAACAATGCTACAGGGCGCACTATGGCTACCGCAGGAATGATTCTGTCTATCATTGGTATTGCAATAGGTGCAATTTGTTTTATCTCTTGTTTTACATATTATATCACTTATGCTTCTTACCGCTACTACTGGTATTAACAGATTCATACCGTGTTTTGAACAGACTGAACCATTCAGTCTGTTCTGTTTTTTCAGTGAGGTGATAACATGTATCCCGGCATTACATTTTTCCGTTTTACAATACCATCTTATTGGGTTATGGCTTTGATAGGTGCTATCCTTTCATTTCTATTTGTACATATACGAAAAAGAAAATTTCATATTCCGGGGGATGACGTTACACATATATTTTTATTTTGTGTGGTGGGAGGAATCATAGGAGCTAAACTGCTGCATCTATTGGTTGCGCTGCCGAATGTGCTGGCGCATTTGGATGTGATGAATACACAGCCTGACTTATGGACAGATTATTTTCTCAATGGCTTTGTATTTTATGGTGGCGTGATAGGCGGTTTTCTATTTGCATTGTGGTATTGTAAAAGGTATCGCATCTATTTTTTGGAAGCCAGCAATTTATTTACGCCTATTTTACCGTTTTTTCATATCTTTGGGCGTATTGGATGCTTTTTGGCAGGGTGTTGTTATGGTATTTCGGCTTCATGGGGATTTGTATATCCCCACGAAACGGTTACAAGATTACCGCTGCCGTTAATTGAGGCAACATGTAATATCATAATTTTGATGATTCTTTTGTTGTTTGAAACATATTGTTCTCCCAGAGGATATCATTTACCTTTCTACGGAATTCTGTATGGAATAACACGTTTTGTATTGGAGTTTTTCCGTGGTGATTCAGCAAGAGGAGTATGGCTGTTGTCAACCTCCCAGTGGATTTCTATTGCAGTTGTTTTAGGTTCTGTCATATGGATGATTTGGAATGCCAAACGATTAGAAAGGTTAAAACAGTAATAGTTGCATGTATTAATTTCTAATCAAATAGATTAATTGGAAGAAACAAGTTCTGGTTTCAGTATAGAATAACACAGGTAATTCATATATAAAAGAATAGTAATCAAGGGAAGAAGCGGATTGCAAAACATCAAGTGGTTTTTGGGATATAAAACATGATTTTTTATGAATGATTCTAGAAAGCATCGACAATTCACAAATAAGGAATAAAGTGTAAAAAGAATAAAAATAGAAAAATGAGGAAAAGACCTTGGATAGAGATAGTTCTCGCTTCAAGGTCTTTTCTTTATCAATCTTTTGTATTTCCGTTGCCGGATTCGCATTTTTTCTTTGCAAAGAAAGCTGTGTGATATTTATAAAATCAGCGAGTTTCCGGTCATTTCTTTTGGTTGTGATACTTTCATGACTTTCAGCATAGTTGGAGCAATATCGGCAAGGCAGCCGGTTTCTCTCAGTGTACATGGATAGCCTACCACACAGAATGGGACGGGATTGGTAGTGTGGGCGGTAAACGGTCCACCATCCTCAGCAATCATTTTGTCTGCATTGCCATGGTCAGCTGTAATCATGGTAACACCGCCAAGTTCTGTTACACGGTCGACCAGTTTTCCAACACAGGCATCAACCGCTTCCACTGCTTTCACAGCTGCCTTGAATACGCCTGTATGACCTACCATATCGCAGTTTGCAAAGTTTAGAATAATTACATCATAAGGGTTGGATTTCAGTTTTTCCAAAAGTCTGTCAGTAACCTCATATGCACTCATTTCAGGTTGTAAATCATACGTTGCCACTTTTGGAGAATTTACCAGAATTCGGTCTTCTCCGGGAAAAGGCGCTTCTACACCGCCATTGAAGAAAAATGTGACATGCGCATATTTTTCTGTTTCTGCAATGCGCAGTTGTTTCATGCCTAAGTTGGAAATATATTCTCCAAAAGTATTGACTAACTCTTGTGGAGAAAAAGCAACCTGAACATTGGGCATCTCCGCATCATATTGCGTCATACAAACGTAGGTTAAAGGCATAAATCCTTTTGTGCGTGTAAAATGGTCAAAGTCAGGGTCTACCAGAGTACGTGTAATTTCTCTGGCACGGTCAGGACGGAAGTTAAAGAATACAACCGAATCGCCCGAATTGATTTGTGCGTTTTGCGTGCAAATGGTTGGCAATAAGAATTCATCTGTGATGCCCTCTTCATAGGATTTCTCAATTGCTGCAACAGGATCTTTTGTTTCTTTACCAATACCATTTACCATAGCATTGTAGCATTGTTCAATTCGTTCCCAGCGATTATCGCGGTCCATAGCATAATAGCGTCCACATAATGTTGCAATTTTGCCAACGCCGATTTCATCAATTTGCAGCAGGAGCTGTTTTACATATTCGATTCCTGAAGTAGGAGAAACATCACGGCCGTCCATAAATCCGTGAATATAAACTTGTTCCAATTCGGCTTGTTTGGCTAATTTTAGAATTGCATATAAATGAGAAATATGGCTGTGAACACCGCCATCAGACAGCAAACCCATAATATGAAGCGCTTTTTTATTTTCTTTGGCATTGTTTACAGCTTGTACCAAAGCAGGATTTTCGAAAAAATCACCATCTTGAATGGATTTTGTAATTCGGGTAAGTTCTTGGTATACAATACGTCCGGCACCAATATTGGTGTGGCCCACTTCAGAGTTACCCATTTGACCTTCAGGCAATCCGACGCTCATGCTGGAAGCTTGAATTTGGGTGATTGGGTTTTGGCTGAAAATGCGGTCTAAATTTGGTTTATTTGCAGCCTTAATGGCATTTCCATATTCCTCTGCAATGCCAAAGCCGTCTAAAATAATGAGTAAAAGTGGTTTGTTCATGGCAACCTCCCTTATGATTTACTTGCAGCGGTAACAATTGCGGCAAAGTCGGGCGCTTTTAGGGATGCTCCGCCGATTAAACCGCCGTCAACATCCGGTTGTGATAATAATTCGTCTGCATTTTTGGCGTTCATAGAACCACCGTATTGAATAGTGATTGCGTTTGCGCAATTTTCGCAGTAAAGTTCTGCAATTGTTTTGCGAATTACAGCGCAAACTTCGTTTGCCTGCTGAGCAGTTGCAGTTTTACCTGTACCAATTGCCCAAACAGGCTCGTAAGCGATGATGATACGTTTCATCTCTTCTTTGGAGACACCACTCAATGCAATTTTTACTTGCATTGCTACCAGTTCGGCAGTAATGCCTTGCTCACGTTGCTCCAAATATTCGCCTACACATAAGATTACAGTCAGTCCTTCATTTAGGGCTGCACGAACGCGTTGATTTACAGTAACATCTGTTTCACCAAAATATGTTCTGCGTTCGCTATGACCAATGATAACATAATTTACGCCAATTGCGGATAGCATAGAAGCAGAGATTTCTCCGGTAAAAGCGCCGCTTTGTTCCCAGTGACAATTTTCTGCTCCAACACTGATATTGCTTCCTTTTGTTGCTTCTAATGCGGCGTGCAGGTCAATATAGGGAACACATACTACAACATCGCAGGAAGCATTTGCTACAAGTGGTTTGATTTCCTCAATCAGCTGTGTTGTTTCTGATGGAGTTTTGTTCATTTTCCAGTTTCCTGCAATGACTGCTTTTCTCAGTTGCTTATTCATATCTTCAATATCCTTTCCTATAAAAATAGGGTAGGTCACAGCCCACCCCAATTGTTATTATTCTTTTTCCATCAGGCAGGCAATACCGGGCAATTCCAATCCCTCAATTAATTCCAAAGATGCGCCGCCGCCTGTAGAGATATGTGACATTTGTTTTGCAAATCCAAGTTTTTCTACAGCAGCTGCTGAATCACCGCCTCCAATGATGGAGTAAGCATCACTGTGGGCCAAAGCTTGCGCTACTTTAAAAGTACCTTCAGCAAAATTTTTCCATTCGGAAACGCCAAGCGGTCCGTTCCAGAAAACAGTGCCGGCATGTTCAATGGCATGTGCAAATATTTCCGCTGATTTTGGACCAATGTCCAGACCCATCCAGCCTTCCGGAATTTGGTCTGAATCTACAATTTGCCATTGTGCGTCTTCTGCAAATTTGTTGGCAATCACATTGTCAACAGGAATTAAGAAGTTAACTCCTTTTTCCTTTGCTTTTGCCATGATATCTTTTGCAAGCTCTAATTTGTCAGGTTCGCAAAGAGAATTGCCAATAGAATATCCCAGCGCATTGGTAAATGTATATGCCATGCCGCCGCCTACAATTAAAACATCTATTTTATCCAATAAAGCAGTAATCACTCCAATTTTATCGGACACTTTTGCACCGCCCAAAATTGCAACAAACGGACGGGCAGGATGATTCAGAGCATTGCCAAGCACCTGTAATTCCTTTTGAATTAAATAGCCGCATACAGCAGGTAGATAAGCAGCAACGCCTGCGGTAGACGCATGAGCACGATGAGAAGTGCCAAATGCATCATTTACATAGATATCTGCCAAAGAAGCCAATTCTTTGGCAAAGGCAGGATCGTTTGCTTCTTCTCCTTTTTCAAAGCGAACATTTTCCAGCATCATTACCTGGCCTTCTTGTAAATTGGCGCAAAGAGTTTTTGCACTTTCCCCAACCACATCGGTAGCCATTTTTACTTGCTGTCCCAATACTTTTGAAAGGTAAGGAATAGTGGGGGCCAAAGAAAGTTCCGGCTTTACGGTACCCTTTGGACGACCTCTGTGAGAACAAATGATTACCTTTGCATTGTGATCAATCAAATAACGTAATGTTTTAATGGACTCATCAATGCGTTTTGTATCTGTAATATTTCCTTCGCTGTCAAACGGAACATTATAGTCACAGCGAACCAATACTCTTTTTCCGGTTACATCAATGTCTTCTACGGTTTTTCTATTTAAAAAGTTCATTCAATCAGTCTCCTTAACGTACTTATGAAAATAACCCAATCTAAATTATCATATAGTATAATACTGCGTTTTTCAATAGATTCGCATGATTTTTCCCGATTGTCACAAAATTGTTACCATTGAAACTCTCGTAATTGACCTTCACACGATAGAGCAGGATAGTCCCATTGACGTAAAACTTCATATGCGGCAATTGCAATTGCATTGGATAAATTTAAACTGCGTGCCTGTGTAATCATAGGAATACGAACCGTTGTGTCGGGATGTTCATACAGCAGCGATTCCGGCAAACCGACGGTTTCTTTTCCAAAAAACAGATAACAGTTGTCAGGGTATGTAACTTCTGTATGTGTATGTTTGGCTTTTGTTGAAAAATAGTATCCTGTTTGATTAGCCTGAGGATTTTTTTCAAAAAAATCACTTAAACTGCTGTACATTGTAATATCCAGCATATGCCAATAGTCAAGACCGGCTCGTTTTAATTTTTTATCGTCAATTTGAAATCCCATGGGACCTACCAGATGGAGTCTGGCTCCCGTTGCGGCACAGGTACGTGCTACATTTCCTGTATTTTGAGGAATTTCCGGTTCTACCATAACAATATTCAATGTTGCCATAAAATATTTCCTTTTCTGTTATTTTGTAATTTATGATTCTAATTTTTTATGAAAATTTTCTAAAGTTAAAATATTGTACGCACAAATGGGAAAGATAAACAAAGACAGATATACTGTTAATATCAATTAGGAGGTTTGCAACATGTATCGCAGTGCAATGGGTTTTGTAAAAGGTTTGGGATTTGGCGTTTTGGCTTGTGTTGCAGCTGTGGCAATCGGCTCTCACCAAATGAGAAAAAGTCGTCGTTTCAGACGTAATGCCAACCGAACCATGCGTACTATGGATCATTTAATGGATAATGTAGGGCACATGCTCAGATAAACACAAATAGGGGTTCACAGTCTGTGAACCCCTATTTTTTATGACTGGGTTGTTTTATTTTCGGATTCACTGTTATTTGGTTTTATTTCCGAAGCGGTTTCTTTCTCAGAAGATGTTTGGTTCTGATTTACTTTTAAATTTTCTTTAAAATGAATATCTACTTGTGTATATGGAAGTTTGACATTGTTTAATTCAAATACTTGTTTTATTTGTTCTTCCAAACTGAACAATACATTCCAATAGTTTTCCGGAACACAGAAAACACGGAAGGAGATTTCGATGCCGTTGGCAGCTTGTCTTAGTACCACAACCACAGGCTCCGGAGAAGATAATACCTGTTCATGTTCCTTTGCGACCTCCAGTAATATGGTACGAACCAAATTTAAATCAGTTCCGTAGCTTACGGTATAATTAAAGTCAACACGGCGTACACCAAGTGCCGTATAGTTTGTTAAGATGCTGTTTGTAACAATGCTGTTTGGCATTACCACTTCTTTTCGGTCTAAGGTCATCAAGGTACTATACATAATTTCTACTCTTGTGACGGTACCTTCCACATTATTTAGTTGAATATAATGTCCTACTTGAAACGGTTTTGTAATTACAATCTGTATGCCGCTGGCGATATTTGCAACACTCTCCTTTAAGCCCAAGCCTAATGTGATACCTGCGGCTCCCAATGCTGCAAACAAAGAAGAAATATGGAAACCAAAAGGAGTAAGCGCAATAATAAACGCAAAAATTCTTAGTATGTACTTGCAAAAGGAGGATAAAAAAGTAATCACACTTTTTTCTACTCCCATTTTGGCAAGACCTTTTTTTACAAACATAATAATTAGCTTAACGGTCCACCAACCAACAATGAAAATTACAATTGCAAGCAGAAGTTTTGGCGTGACATCTGCAAGCCAGTTTAAAAAATTACTCCATATTTGAGCAAAATCCCACGACATAAAAATTCTTCTTTCTAAATAATTTTTATTTTGTATCAATATGTTATCTATAGTATAACATATTTTTCAGAAAAAGTTTGTATAAATCATAAATATTTTTATATTTTACATGCCGTTGCAATGAAATTGAAATAAGACTGAAATATATAAATAAAATGTCAAAAAAAGAGATATTTATGGGAAAAGCCTTGAAAATCATTTTTTATTATACTATATTTTAAGAATAGAATTTTAATGATTATATTATGCTTTTGCTAAAAGCTTGTAAATACGATTTTGGTAACAGTGGATTGAGAGGGGCTTTAACAATGTCGATGCCTGATAAAAATGAAAATAAAAAGCCACTGGTATTTTACTCGGTTATTTACCGTAAATATGACAGTCTGTCCGAATTGCACGGAAAATTATATCATGTAAGATATGCTTATTTGGAAGAAGGGACTTACGGACGACGTGTAGTTGATGATATCTGCGACGGGGTTGATACCAGATGGATATATCATATTTCAAAAAGGGGTTTGAAGTGGAAAAAAGTAAAAGGGGGAAGAGTGGTACAGCGCTCTGTTCCCGAAAGGAAAGGATACGGCGTAGTAACTATTGGCAGTGACGGCAGTATTGTGAGCAATACTGTTTTTGATGATCAGCATCAATGGGTACATAATTACTACTATATGGATGACAATTTACTGACGCCTTATATTATGATTGAGCCTGCTGAACATGAGAATGCGCTGTATTTTTTGGAGTATGATAAAACGTGCGGTAAATACGCGAAACAGAAATTGTATGCTTGCCCAACTGCCTCAGGTACCGCAGTACAAAGTATGGTGAATCATGAGCTGGGTGAGCCGGAAATATGCGCGGCAACCAGCGAAGGTGATTTTTACTATTGTTCTGAGGCAGAGCGTAATCGCCGATTCAATTTGGCACAAAGTATTCGCCGGGAAGAAGACAGTATGGTGCCCAAGTGGGAAGGACTGAATATGGAAGGCATTGCACTGGAAGAGCCTGACTTTGATCCGAATCTTGATGTATCCAAATATAACTTTAATTTTACACCGGAGCAAATGGGAATAGATGCTTTATATCGTATGCCAAACGATTTTGAATCAAATCAAGAGGAGTCTGATACAGATGGAAACACCCCAAAGCCATTTGCAGATTTTGAAACACTTCTCAATTCGAATCTTTCCGATGAGGAACTGGAAGAGCTGGAAAAAGCCAACTTGATGGCTCTTGAAGAATCTAAAAAGAAATTACAATTGGCAAAATGTGAAACAACGGATTTAAAACATGCTTTGCCGTCAGGACAACCGAGGCATCCTGCCGCTTATGCTGCAAATCGCGAATTGTATCATGTGGAAGATGATGCAAAACCGTTTACAGACCATTCGGAAATCATAAAGGATGCTGTTGTGTCGGAGACAGATCGCGTTTGCCAAGAACCTAAAAGCAGTATGAACACCGCACAAGACAGCAAGCTGCAGGAAGTGACGGGAGCTGCTGCATCAGAAGATAAAACAAAACAATCTCGTTATACAGTTGCGGTACAGAAAGCCAATGGAAAAACACTGTGTACGCAAGAAGTATTGCGGCATACCATTTCTACATTGGAATCCTCTGCGGTAAAGCATATGCCTGAATCAAAACGTATTGTGGTAAGCGAGGAAGAAAGTTACCTGTATTTTGGACGACTGATAGACGGTTTGCGTCAAGGACGCGGCAGAACCGAAATGGAAAACGGATTTACCGCCTATGACGGCTATTACAGAGATGACAAACGTGACGGATTTGGCGCTTATTATTATAAATCGGGACAAATTTGCTATGTTGGAGATTGGAAAGAAAACCAACGCGACGGTATAGGCGTTTCTTACACACCGCATGGAGAGAATATCCATGTGGGCAGATGGAGCGAGGATAAACCGGTTGGTACGGGAGCTATTTTTGACGGAGATGGCAATTTGTCCTTTGTCGGCAAAATAGAGAACGGTATGCGTCAAGGGGTAGGTATTTCTTACAAAGTGGAAGACGGTACGATTTTTGTTGGAAAGTGGAAAGATAATATTCCTACCGGAAAAGGCTCTGAGTTTGACGGAGACGGAAATCTCATTTACACAGGTATGTGGAAAGACGGTAAACGTCATGGGTTTGGTACAGAATATAACAAAGAAGGAAAAATTGTTTTTACAGGCGAATGGGAAAACGATCAATATCTGGACGGTGTTTTGTATCAAAAAGTGACGCAGGATGACAACAAGGAACCTGAAATTGATTTTTAATTGACAGGTTTGCATGAATATGTAAAGATAACACATGGAACTTTCTATCACAACCAGAAGAAAGTTCCATGTTTTCATTTTGATATATGACAATTGCGATAATATTTTATGCAGAGTAGGAGGTGGGAGAGAATGGACTGGGTAGAACTGCATAACGTAGAGTTTGGTGATTGCACGGTATTGGGCGGTAACGGTCAAATGTTAATGGTTGATTGCGGGTCTTTGAATTCTATTTTGGGAAAAGGTGCTTGTAAATTTGATGAATATGCAAGACGGTTAACAAAACGGTATGCTCCAATTGAGCAGAGGCATGGTATGATTTCTCATTTTCATAAAGATCATGTGAATGGTTTTTCTTCCATTTTGCAGGAAGAGCCCTTGTTCTTCCAACGTATTTATTTGCCTCCTGCGCCTCAGGACAGCAATGGAAATCCTCTTCTGCTGGAATTTGCACTGCTGGTTTATACATTTATAACAGAAAAAAGTGATTATAGTGAGTTGGTAGATAATATTGTAACAGCGTTCAGCCGCATGCGCAGTTTGTCCAGTACGCAAAGTCTCGCTGTTTTATGTCAGGGCGACCAATTTCAACTGGACGACATCACTTATGAGGTGCTTTGGCCAAAGCAAACGGAATATCCGTATTCAGAATCTTTTTATGAAGTGGTGGAACAGGCGAATCGATTGCTTACAACCACATGGGGAAATCATGCAGAACTGTTTTTGAATTATAAAGACGCTTTTTGTGATTGCTATTTACGCTGTGTAGACTTACTTTCCCTCCACAGTTCTGCTGCATTGGAGGAAAAGAATGAAGCGATTTCTCAACTGGAAGCCATTTTGTGTGGAATTGATGAGATGATTTATGAATTAAATTCATTGCCCGTTGCACAGGATGTTGCGGAGCTGATAGGCTCCCAAAAAGCGCGTATGCGTTTTGGAAAAGAACTAAACGGTTCCAGTATTATCTTTCAAAATCAAAAGCAGAACCGTTGGTTCCAAAACAAACATACACGGGAGGATATTCTGTTTACGGGAGATGCAACACCAAATACCATGGAGAAAATTTCAGAAATGCTCCATGACAGATACTATTTGGTAAAAGCCCCTCACCATGGTACAAGTTCCGAGTGGTGGGAAGGGTGGAACACCATAGAGATAACTCATATGTTAATCAGCAACGGTCATCACTCTGCGGGAGGAATGATTGGTGAAGAATATGTGTTATTGCCTGCAATCAAACATTGTACCAATTGTACAAGGTGCCGATGGTATGTGGAAAAAGGAAAGTGCTGCAATCGGAAAAAGAAATGCAAAGAAAATGAACATCGTTCCCATAAAGTAAAAAAATGTCCCGCAAATCAACCGCAGCAGACAGATGATATGCGTGGGTGCGATATTTATACAGTCAGTCCTTTGGGAACTTATGCTTGTAACTGTAAAGAACAGCCGCGATTAGAATAAGAGATTTAACTGAAAAAAGCTTTCCCTTTGTTTGGGAAAGCTTTTTTAGCAGCCTATTTTACCAATGTTGTATTTGGATAATACCATGCCAGAATTTCATCATAGGAAGAGCCTTGATTTGCCATGTATTCGGCTCCTACTTGGCTCATACCCACACCGTGTCCATATCCTTTTACATAAAATGTGAATGTTCCGTTTTCATACTTCACCTCAAAATTGGCGGAACGCAGTCCAAATGCGGTGCGGGCTTCCGTACCTTTCCTTGCTTCTCCTCCAATCACAATTGCAGAAACATAACCTGAGGTGTCGTTGGTAATATCTCCAATCCAAGCGGATGGGTCTCCCTCCAAAGTGCAGTTCCATGCGCTTTGGACGGCATTTTTAAAGTCTTCTTCGCTCAAAGATACGGTTGTTCTGTATCCTTCTGCATATACATCTCCCGGGCTGGCCACAGGTACCAGATAGCTTCTGGAATTGCCGAATACTTCCTTGGCATCTTCGGTGGTACCTGCGGAAATTGCATAATAAGTTGCAGTAATCAGTTGACCGTCTTGCTGCAATGTTTGCCCCAGTACAGCGTCAATCGCTTCGGTCAAATCTTTATAATAGGAATCAAAATTATCGCCCCAGCGTTCCCGCATTTGGTCTTCAGATACATAGGTCAGCCATTCGGAAGGACTTGCTGCAAAATCAGCTCCTTTTAATGCCGAATTGGGAGATTGTCTTTGTGTCTGACGTAAACTGCTGTAATAGGTGTAGGCGGCAACAGCTTGTGCTTTAATTGCTTCCGGATGATACGTAGGAGAAATTTCAGCAGCCACAGTGCCGATTACGAAGGTGCGGTCATCTACTTCAAATACTTCTCCTTTGACGGAATCCAGTATTTTAAAGGTTCCCGTTGGGGATTCTGTGGCAGAAGAAGCCGGAGCTTGACTGACAGATTCGGAAGAAACAGGTTCTTGTGACGATACTTCTGCAATAGATTCCGTTGTACCGGAAACATCGGAAGAAGGTGTTTCGCTGCTTACTTGTTCGCTGCTGTTAAAATGTACCTTTACATCGTCTCCTATGGAAGCGCCCAAAGCAAAACAAGGAACAACCAATAAAATCAGCAGAAGTAAAACAAGCAGAATAATATTTCCTTTTTTACTTTTGAGTCCGTTATTTTCTTTTTTGCCTGTGTTTTTATAACCTTTCATAATTTCACACTCCTAATCATAATTGACATTTTATGTATGTAAATTGTATATTGTAATCAATTGGAAATTTTATTGGCAAACACACATTTGTAACGGTAAGTTCTATTGACTTTAGATAGAGGCTGTTATAAAATATTATGTAATACATTATGGACAAATGAATACTGTTTTAAGATAAATTCGGGAGAGACTGTTTTTCAGATATGATGTATATAACAGCCGTTTTTTATTTTTACAAATGCATGAACGGGAAATGGTGGTGGAAGAATGGGTTATGAGTCCGACGGTGAGCGTCGCATGAAAATTTTATCGCTTTGTGAAGAATTTCGCAGTAATAACCAAATTTCGAATGAGGTTTTTGAAAAATATGGTGTAAAACGCGGCTTAAGAAATTCAGACGGCACAGGCGTAATCGCCGGGTTAACAAATATTTGTAATGTACACGGATATTTAATTGATGACGGAGAGAGAATTCCGGATCACGGTAAACTGACTTATCGCGGCATTGATGTGACGGATATTATTCATGGTTGTGCAGCGGATAATCGCTTTGGTTTTGAGGAAGTGATTTGGTTGCTTATTTTTGGTACACAGCCAACCAAGAAACAATTGGAAGATTTTACAGATATTATCAGTTCCTATAGAGAATTGCCTGAATATTTTGCAGAGGACATGATTATCAAAGCTCCGTCCGCAAATATTATGAATAAGTTGGCACGTTCGGTTTTGGCATTATATTCTTACGATGAAAATCCTGACAGTACTGCTTTGGAGAATGTAATGCGTCAATCCATTCAGTTGATTGCCAGACTGCCTTCCATTATGACGTATTCCTACCAAGTGAAAAGACGTCACTTTGATAAAGAAAGCATGTACTTTCATCCGTTGGTTCCATCACATTCCACTTCAGAGGCAATTCTGCATACTCTGCGTCCCGACAGCCGCTTTTCTGATGAAGAAGCAAAATTATTGGACACTTGTTTAATTCTTCATGCAGAACATGGGGGCGGTAACAACTCTACTTTTACTACAAGAGTACTGTCTTCTTCTGGCACAGATACGTATTCTGCCATTGCAGGTGCAATCGGTTCTTTAAAAGGGCCCAGACACGGTGGTGCAAATCATCGTGTTATGACTATGATGAAAGAATTGATGCGGGAAGTAAAAGATTGGACCAATGATGATGAAATCGCTGCATATCTTGCAAAAATTTTGAGAAAAGAAGCAGGGGATCAATCCGGCTTGATTTATGGCATGGGACATGCAATTTACACTCTATCTGACCCGAGAGCTATGATTTTGAAAGAGCAGGCCAAGAAACTATCAGCTCAAAAAGGAATGACAGAGCAGTTCGATTTGTTTGAACGTGTGGAGCGTTTGTCTCCTGAGGTGTTCGAGCAAGTAAAGGGGGTTTCCAAGGTTATTTGCGCCAATGTGGATTTTTATTCCGGTTTTGTGTATGATATGCTCGGCTTGTCCAGTGATTTATATACTCCAATCTTTGCTGTCTCACGCATTGCCGGGTGGTGTGCTCACCGCATTGAAGAACTGACTACTTGCAGACGTATTATTCGTCCGGCGTATCGTTCCATTACACACAACCAAGGGTATATCCCGTTAGAAAAAAGGGGTTAACTTGTACACAATTTTAAGAGAGGAAGTTATCTGATTTGAGAATCAAGACAGCTTGGTTTATCTTAATTGGTGCATTGGTTGTGGCACTTCCTGTTCGCATCTACCAAATGCTGTTTTTGGTAGATCCCACAACAGGATTTTTCACGGATCAAAATATTGTAGCTATTTGCTTGGCCATATTTATGATAATTGTTTCTGCTGTTATCATGTTTATGTGCTTTTATGATAAAAATGCCCCAAAAAGATTTGAACCAATCAAAAATATTCCGGCTATGATAGCCGCCGCTGCCAGCGGTATTGGTATTATTGTACATTCCATATCCGCTTTGTTAATTGATAACGGAGCGCACAGTTCCTTGTCTCAAGATGCCGCAAATGCAGTGAATGCTCTGGAAGGCGGACAAGCTTATTTAAATGTCATTATGGCTTTTGTAGGCGTGGCGGCAGGTATTGTAATTTTAATTGCAGCATTTAATTTTGCAACGGGAAAAAATGTATTCCGTTCCATTCCTGTGGTTGCAATTATACCACCGCTGTGGTTTTGTATTAATTTGATTACCTTATTTACAAACTATACCAATGTAACATATATGACAGAGAATATGATGGATATGTTCTCCATGATACTGGTTACATTTTTTCTGCTATCTCAAGGCAAAATGTTTGCACGAGTCAACCCTGTAAAATCAGGTAAACGAATTTACGCATTTGGTTTGCCAACCATTCTGTATGGATTTGTCTCTGCATTGCCAAGTTTTGTTCTGCAAGCGATGGATTTGCCCCATACCAGTTCTTTAAAGATGACCCTGAATATTGCTATTTTTCTGGTTGCTGTGTATGCTTTGGTATTCTTGCTTATTTATCCTAAAATTCCAAATTACAGAGAGGAAATGGAAGAAGAGGATGAGGAGGGCGAACAACCGGCAGAAGATGTGCAGCCTTTGACAGAAGAGCTGCCTGTGCAAGAGGACGTAAAGGAAGAGACGCCTGTTGTGCAGCAGGAAGAACGTCCCACTTTAAACGATATGGAATTGGAAGCAGATGAAGAAGAGAGTGAGCCGTTGACCTTTGAAGATGACGGCAGAGAAATTCCATATTTAATCAACAGGGAACCTGTTTTTCGTTTGGAAAAAAAGGAACGCAAAAAGAAAAGAAAAAAGAAAAAGAGAAGAAGCATTTTTTATTTCATTCCTTTTGTAAAAAAACGTGTTGATAAAAAAGAGGCAGAAGCAAAACGTCCGGCTTGGACGCCTGCTCCGAGAGAAGAATCCACTAAGAAATTGGAAAACGACTGGATTTTAGATTTTTACGGTTATGAACGCCGTCCGAAAGATAATACGAATATTCAGTCGGACGAACCTTATATTCCAAAAGTGGTGGATGTAGAACAGGAAAACACAACGGAAACTGATACACATAAAGATGAAATAGAGCAATAATAAGAAGCAAACTCAAAACGAGTTTGCTTCTTATTATTTTTGTAGTATATGGAAATAAAAATGAGCCATGTTATCTAAAGTATGTTTTGTTATATTTTTTTAAAAAAGGATTTACAGCTTGTCTCAGAGATGTTATAATATAGTTAGCATATGCTAACTAAAAATGATTGGAGGTTTAAAATGGAAACAAAGTTAAATCAATTGCTGGCAGATTTTGTTGTAGAATATCATAAACTACAAACATTTCACTGGTATGTAAAAGGAAAAGATTTCTTTACAGTTCATGCAAAACTGGAAGAATATTATGACCACGTAAATGAGAATATTGATGAGGTGGCCGAACATATTTTAATGTTAAATATGAAACCATTGGCCTCTCTCCAAGAATTTTTAAAAGTATCTTCAATCACAGAAGCACACGGAGAGTTTGTTTGTTCTCAAGATATTTTGAAAGAAGTTCTGAAAGATTTTGAATACCTTTTAAATGAGGTAAAAGAATTAAAAAAATATGCGGATGATCAGGAGCAGTATGTAATTTCTGCTCTTATGGACAATTATATTTCACACTATACAAAAGCAGTCTGGATGCTCAAACAGCAGTCTGCATAATGACATCTCATAAATAACCAATCAAAAAGCGGTACAGATTTTCTGTGCCGCTTTTTATACTTAAAGTGGAAAATCTCTTTTTATGTACAAAGCAAATCTGTATTTTAGCGTATTTTCGAGGTCATTCTTTGTTTAATAATTAACGATTATTGAATTTTCCCGAAAGCTATTGTAAAGTAGAATGAGATGTTATAAAATATAAATAAAGATACCATTATTTCATTTTTTTAGGAGGTCTATAATGGCAATCAAAGTTGGTATTAATGGATTTGGACGTATTGGACGATTGGTATTTCGTGCAGCCGTTGCACAACCGGAAAAGTTTGAAATTGTGGGTATTAATGACCCGTTCATCAATTTAGACTATATGGTATACATGGTAAAATATGATAGTATACACGGTAAATTTGACGGATGCATCAAAGCTGAAAACGGTAAACTGGTTGTAAATGGCAAAGAAATCAGCGTTTTTGCAGAGAAAGATCCGGCTCAAATTCCTTGGGGAACGGTTGGTGCTGATTATGTGGTAGAATCTACAGGTGTGTTCTGCACAACAGAAAAAGCTTCAGCACATATTGCTGCCGGCGCTAAAAAAGTTGTTATTTCTGCTCCTGCAAAGGACAGCGAAACACCAACTTTTGTTTGCGGTGTCAACCTAGATAAATATACATCAGACATGACCATCGTTTCTAACGCTTCTTGTACCACTAACTGTTTGGCTCCTCTTGCAAAAGTAATTCATGATAAATTCGGTATTGTAGAAGGTCTTATGACTACCGTTCACTCTACTACCGCAACACAAAAAACAGTAGATGGTCCTTCTTCCAAAGACTGGAGAGGCGGTCGTGCAGCATCAGGAAATATTATTCCTTCTTCCACAGGCGCTGCAAAAGCTTGTGCATTGGTTATTCCGGAGTTAAAAGGAAAATTAACAGGTATGGCATTCCGTGTTCCAACATTGGATGTTTCTGTTGTTGACTTAACCTGTCGCTTGGAAAAATCAACTACTTATGAAGAAATTTGTGCTGCTGTAAAAGAAGCATCTGAAAATGACCTGAAAGGTATTTTGGGTTATACAGAAGATATGGTGGTATCTTCTGACTTTATTGGAGATGCAAGAACTTCTATTTTTGATGCAAAAGCTGGTATCATGTTAAATGAAAACTTTGTAAAATTGGTTTCTTGGTATGATAATGAATGGGGTTACTCCAACAAAGTATTAAATTTAATTGCACATATGAATCAAGTAGATAACGGTGGCTGCGGTTGCGGTTGCTGCAAATAATCAATCTGATATAAATAAAAAACAGGCATCCTTTATGATGCCTGTTTTTTATTTATATCAATTGAACAGTGTTTTTACAGTATAAAAAGGAATTGTATTCTTAAACTACTCATATAATACTGATTTTGTAACGAAAAAAATGACAATTTGTAAAAAAGGTGTATATTTCGGGGGTTTTTGTTGACAGTTCAGACAATTTGACGCTATACTATCTAGAGAAATATACTAAACTTCATATATTTGAAAGAGTGATAACATGGCCAAGGGAACAAGATATAAAGAAGATGCGCCAAAACAGAAGAAAAAGCTGGCTCTGGGTTGGAAGATAGCAATTTCGGTTCTGAGTGTAATTTTAGCATTGGTAATCGCTGCAATAGCGGTCTTCTTTTATTATTTCGGTGGTTTAAAAACAACTTACCTCACGGGCGACGCCAGTCAGTTGGGGATTGATTCTCAAGTAATAGAAGATACCAGTGATAAGGACATTACAAATATTGCATTGTTTGGTGTAGACTCAAGAGACCATGATGATACGGGACGCTCCGATGCATTGATGATTATGTCTGTTGATAAAATGCATGGAAAGATTAAGCTGACCTCTATCGCACGTGACACCAGAGTATATATTTCAGACAGAGGCTCCTACGATAAAATTGCCCACGCGTATGCATACGGTGGTCCGGAAATGTCGATTAAAACCATCAATCAAAATTTCAATACCAATATTAAAGAGTATGTTACAGTAAACTTTGATCAATTGGCAACGGTAATCAATTCACTGGGCGGTGTAACACTTACCATTACGGAAGAAGAGCGTGTTTCAGCAAATGAGAATATTGCTGCTCTCGGGACAGGCACGCCAATTCGGCAATCAGGTACTGTACTGTTAACAGGTGAACAAGCAGTTGGCTATGCCAGAATCCGTAAAATAGACAGTGACAATATGAGGGCGCAGCGTCAAAGAAATGTATTAAATGCTATTTTTCAACAAATGAAGGGAAAAAGCTCATTAGAATATGCAGAGTTTGTTCGTCAATTACTTCCAAATGTAGAAACTTCATTGGATTACGGCGATTTAATGGGACTGGCTACCATTATGTTCGGTTCGGTCACTATGGAAGAAATGTCATTTCCAAATGAAAACAGCAATGCAAGAGGCGGTATTTTTTATTCTGACGGTGCTTGGTATTATGAATATGATTTAGACGTTGCTTCACAGCAATTACACCAATTTATCTACGAAGATGAATAGAAAAAAGCTTATGTTTCATTTGAAACATAAGCTTTTTTCATTCCGATTTATCTAACATGGGGAGAAGCAGAGATGTTGCTTAGATAAAAGGGATATATTTTTTTTCGGGTTTTGGAACCAGCTTCATCCTGGCCAAAACAGGAATTAATGCAGTAAACAGTAAATATAACATAACACATTCGATGGGCAGCATAATCGCATTTTTAATCACGCTGCTTGTCAAGTAATACAAATATCCGTATTTTCCAATGATGACGCTCCAGACGGAACCCAGCAATACATTAATAAATAAATTTACGGTAAGCTTGGCCAGTACAATTCGAATAACATTAATCTTAGAGCGATAAAAAAACAATGCATATACTAATGAGCCTAACATGGCGGATAGTGTATAGCCGGGAAAGAATCCTCCCACCGGATGAAGTGCAAATCCCAATAAGTCGGCAATCATGCCGCCGCTTAATGCAAGGAATGGCCCTCCAACCATGCCTATCACAGCACGGGACAGGAAGTCAAATTTAATTCGCAGGTTATCACCCACCGGAATGAATAATGTGCTGATTGCAACGTCCAGTGCAATGAGTACACCAACAATTGCAATGATATGCAAAAATGTGTACTGTCTTGCGGCAGATTTCCAATAATCCGGTGAAAAAATAAATTGATAAGTAGGCAAAGTTGATGTTTGCTGATTTTTCTTTAACATAAAAACCTCCTCTATGTCAGCAATTGTCATACACGTATGCCGCATAGAGGAGGTATGTATTTTCTCCGATATGCAGCAGCGGGATGCAAGCTTTGAACCGCAAGATAACTTTTCGTCCGTTTGACAACTCCCCGTTCAAACGGCACTTAACGCTCAAAGCTCTACTCTGCTTTGGCAATATTATACCAAGATTTTCTTTTCAGTGCAACTGTCTATTTTATTTTTTACATAATATCCTATGAAAATTGTGAATGATTCTTATTATGCTTGGTATTTTACACATAGAAAAACAACTTATTTATATGTTGTTATCATAACAGCAAAAAAGCATCTAATTTTAGTATAGTTTTCGTTATATTTCATAGAAATTATCAATAAAAGGCTTGAGCTATTGACATTCCTAGTGTTTTCTAGGATAATTTAAGTTATTATATTAAGCAATTATGAAGATTTTGATTAAAATTTCATAATTTGCTTACAATTATTAGTAGAGTAATGTTTAAAGTTCTTCCAATTTGAGGTTAAATACAAGACAAAGTATTGGAGTTGTTCTATATGATAAAGAAGGTAGCCTGTTTTTTTATTGCGCTGGCTGCTATTGTAGGCATCTTATTTTTAGTTCATGCAAAAGTAGATTCTTACCACGGTTCTGGAGAGGATTCTCATGCTTCAGAACAAGTTGAGGGTAACGGCGGACATTAATCTGTAAAGCAAAATAGTTTTTGTGTATCATAATTGAGGTGATGAAATGTTTTTAATCTTTTTTGCGCTTTGGCTCATATTCAATGCAAAATTTACGCTTGAAATTTGTATTTTTGGTATCGTGCTTTCTGCACTGATGTACCTATTTATCTGGAAAGTGTTTGGATATAAACCAAAATACGACTGGCTTATGGTGAAACTCTCTTTACGAGGAATCAAATATTTTGTTATTTTGATTTGGGAAATTATCAAAGCGAATATAGCAGTATTAAAATTAATTTTCACACCAAAAGTAGAAGTAAAACCGAAATTGGTTTATTTTAAAGTGGATTTGGAAACCAATCTTGCAAAGTTTTTTCTTGCAAACTCCATTACATTAACTCCGGGGACCATTACGGCAGATATCAATGATGATGAATACTGCGTGCATGCATTGGATGAAGATTTTTCCGGTGGTATGGATGAATCTACCTTTGTGCAGCAGCTGAAAAAGATGGAGGAAAAAAGATAATGTTTGAATACGTACCAACCGAATATGCGCGTATCTTTTTTATTGTATGTCTCATCGCTTTGGCTGTAATAGCGCTGGTCTGCTTGGTAAGGGCCATTTTGGGTCCTAAATTTACTGACCGTATTATGGCAGTAAATATGATTGGTACCAAAACGTTGTTAATGGTGTGTGTGCTGGCAGTACTGTTGCAAGAAAGTTATTTGGTAGACGTTGCAATTGTTTACGCTTTGCTTAGCTTTTTGGCAGTTGTGGTGCTTTCCAAATTGGTAATCACGCGTTATAGGGTAAAGAAAAATGAGCAGAAAAAAATAGAGTCAAAACAGTTAGACGAGCATGAACAGCAAAAGGAGGAACCGCATCATGATTAGATTTATCATTGCAGCAATTTTTATTGTAGCAGGTATTTTTGTATTTGCAGCGGCAGCATTTGGTGTATTTAAATTTAAGTATGTTTTAAACCGTATGCATGTGGCAGCCAAATGTGACTCTTTGGGTGCACTTCTCATTTTAGTGGGCTGTATGATTTTAGGTGGTTTTAGCTTTATGACTTTAAAATTGTTATTGGTTCTTCTGATTCTATGGATAACAAGTCCGGTTGCGGCTCACCTGATTGTAAAAGCAGAAGTGAAAACACAAAATGAGGATGAATCTGACGAATACGAGGTGATTGGCAAATGATTGTACTGGAGTTTACGTTAATTACATTTTTAATTGTTTGTGCAATTGCATTTGCTTTTTCTAAAAGATTGTTAACCTCTGTAATTATCTTTATGTCTTACAGTTTAATTATGTCCATTATCTGGTTCATCATGGAATCTCCCGACCTTGCCATCACCGAGGCAGCGGTAGGTGCAGGTGTAACCAGTGTTCTACTCTTTTTAACCTTAAAGAAAGTAAATGTATTGAAAGGAAAAAAGGATGAGTAACTCAAATCAAAACAAACCACAAAAGCCCAACACTCATTCAAAAACACCTTGGGATACGTTTGTAGGTTGGGTAAATGGGGATGAACCCGAAGACAAAGCAGAAAAACCTGAATTGTTTGCTGTTCCTGAAAAAGAAGCAGACCATCATGATGAAGAAATTGCGCATGAGACTAATGAGGAACAGAATGACCTTGAACAAGAGGTGCATCCCAAACAAGGCCACTTTTTGTTAAAGGAAAAGTTCAGTAAATTTTATAAGGTGTATATTGTAATTTCCATTATTATAGGATGCTTTGTGGTGGGCATGTTGGCTTACTCCGTATGTAATTTGCCTCCATACGGCAATGCGGAAAATCCCGTCAACAATGAAGTATCACAAAAATATTTGGAAGATGGCCTGGAAGATACGGGTGCGACCAATGCCGTTGCAGGCATGATTTTAGATTACCGTGCCTTTGATACGTTTGGAGAATCTACCGTATTGTTTGTGGCGGTAGCGGCTGTTGTCATGTTGATGAAACGCAGCATGAATAAAAAGGATGAAGATGGAGAACGTTTGGTAGCAAAGGAAACCGAAATTGATAAAAAAGATCAAAATTTAGTTTTGAAATATGGTGCTATGATTTTGGTGCCATTTGTCATTTTATTTGGTGTTTATGTTATTTTAAACGGACATATTTCTCCCGGTGGTGGATTTTCCGGCGGTGCCATTATCGGCGGTGGTCTGATGTTGTATGCCCTTGCTTTTGGGCACGAAAAAATATCAAAAGTCATCAATTATCGTTCTTTCACGATTATCACCGGTTGTGCACTTTTGACGTATGCAGGCTGTAAAGCATATTCTTTCTATACCGGTGCCAACCACCTTGGCGGAGAAATTCCAAAAGGCATTGCCGGTGCAATTTTAAGTGGTGGATTTATTCTTCCTCTGAACATTTGTGTTGGTATTATTGTTGCCTTTACCATGTACGGTTTTTATGCACTATTTTCGAAAGGAGATTTATAAACATGGAAGTAATTCTGGCTCACTACTATGACATTGCTGCTGTGATTTTATTTGGCATTGGTTTCTTTACACTCTTGCTGCACAGAAACTTAATCAAAAAAATCATAGGCTTGAATATTATGGATACTTCCATATTTCTATTTCTCGCTTCCAAAGGGTACATTTTTGGCCGCGTTGCACCGATTGTTCAGGAAGGTGTTACCCATGCCGAGGCTTACATCAATCCGGTACCAAGCGGACTGGTGCTGACAGGTATTGTAGTTAGCGTTAGCGTCAGCGCATTTTCTTTGGCTCTGGTACAACGTCTATATAAAAAGTACAAAACCATTTATTTGGATGAGATTCTTGTGCTGGCGAAAAAGGAGGAGGAATAATGCCTTTTGTTTATAACATGCCGTTTTTCAGCATTCTGATTTGTATGATTGGCGGTATCGTAACTCCTTTTTTTCGTAATCGACGTTTAACACAGATTGTAAATACCTGCATCATTGCTGCAGTTTTTGCAATGTCTTTGACTTTGTTCATTTCATTGCTCACCGCCGAAGACAGTTTTACGTATATGATGGGACACTTCCCGGCACCGTGGGGTAACGAGCTGCGTGCGGGTCCGTTTGAAGCCTTAATGGCAATGGCATTTTCCATTGTTATGTTTCTTTCTCTGGTTGGTGGTATGAGAGGAATCAATGACGATATTCGTCCTACCAGAATACCTCTTTACTATACCATGATGAACTTCTTGCTCAGCTCCATGCTGGCATTGATTTATACCAACGACATGTTCACTGCGTATGTATTTATTGAGATTAATACCATTTGCGCATGCTCTATCGTTATGGCAAAAGACAGCGGTATGACCGTGGTTGCTACCATTCGTTATCTGATTATGAGTTTGCTTGGTTCCGGATTCTTCTTATTTGGTGTCTCTATTCTTTACACCATTACCGGCCATTTGCTCATGTCCAATGTGCAGCAATCTGTAATTGCTTTGGTGGAATCCGGTCAATATACAGTTCCTCTTGTAACCAGCCTTGGCCTTATGGTACTGGGTCTGGCAATCAAAAGTGCCTTGTATCCATTCCATTCATGGCTTCCAAATGCACACGGTTCTTCTACAACTGCTTCCAGCGCCATTCTGTCCGGTTTGGTACTGAAAGGATATATTATCCTTTTGGTAAAGATGTGCTATCGTGTATTTACTCCGGATATTTTAATCTCCTTGCACATCACAGATGTTTTATTTGTTTTGGGCGTTCTGGGTATGATTATGGGCTCTATCAAAGCGCTGAAAGAGACTCATATCAAACGTATGATTGCGTATTCTTCCGTTGCACAGATAGGCTATATCTTTATGGGTATTGGTTTGGGCACAAAAGTAGGAATTATGGCAGCTTGCTTCCATATTCTTGCCCATGCGTTTACAAAACCAATGCTGTTCCTCTCTGCCAACGGCTTAGTAGATGTTTCCAATCATCAGTACGAAATGAAAGCTCTGCGAGGTTCTGCAAGGAAAGATATCGTATCGGGCATTGGATTTACGGTAGGCGCTTTGTCTATGATAGGTATTCCTCTCTTTGCAGGATTTGCACCTAAGATTTTCTTGGGTATAGGAAGCATGGAAAGCAATTTTCATATGATTGTTACCTTCCTTGCATTGGCTTTGAGTACGCTGTTGAATGCTTTGTATTATGTTCCTGCTGTTGTTGCTTTTTGGTCCAAACCCAAACAGCAACAAACGCAAGGAGAAGAGAGCATGGTATTACAGCAGGAAAAACCAAAGAAGAGTGTATTTTTACTTTCTTCCATTGGTGTGTTTATTGTATTGAATTTTGTTTTAGGTATTGCTTATGGTCCAATTATGAAAATCATTACAACAGGACTAAACCTATTGGGATAATGAACGAGTTGATAAGAATAGTGAGGTGAAAAGTAAATGGGAGATGGTATCTTTTTATTAATACCTATTTTGTTCCCAATTGTTGCGGGTCTTGTTGTGTTTGCAATTAACCATAGAATTGCGCGGCAAATTTATGTTGGTACTGTGTTGGTACTCAATGCAATCGCTGTTTTTTTAATCTCGTTCCTGACCGAAACCAGCAATTTTACGTTGTGGAAATTTAGCGATAGTCTGTCCATTACGTTCCGTTTTGACGGTGTAGGCAAAATATTTGCCTGTTTGATTGCTGTTATCTGGACAGTTGCTTGTATTTATGCGTTTGAGTATATGAAGCATGAAGGAAAAGAAAAACGTTACTTCGGTTTTGCTGTAATGACGGTAGGTGTGTTAACAGGTCTTTCCATGGCAGGAAACTTAATGACCATGTATATGTTCTATGAGTTTATGACCTTAATTACAGTACCGCTTGTCATTCATTCTCAAGGAAGAGATGCCTTAAAAGCAGGTTTGAAATATTTAGGATATTCTGTGTTTGGTGCAGGTTTAACCTTAATTGGATTCTTCTTTCTCAATTCTTACGGTACCAGTACCATGTTTACAGAAGGCGGCGTGCTGGATATGGCAAAAGTAGCTGGCAATGAAAATGCACTGCTTGCTATTTTTCTAGTTATGATTATCGGCTTTGGCTGTAAAGCGGGTATGATGCCTCTGCAAGCTTGGCTGCCGACAGCTCACCCTGTTGCACCGGCTCCTGCCAGTGCGGTGTTATCCGGTATTATCACAAAAGCAGGTATTTTAGGTATGATTCGCGTTACCTTTTATCTGTTCAATCCGGATTTCCTACGTGGTACTTGGGCACAGTTGACCATTATTATTTTGGCTTTGGCAACAGTATTTGTAGGATCTATGCTGGCATACAAAGAGCAGCTTCTGAAAAAAAGGCTGGCATACTCTACCGTAAGCCAGGTATCTTACGTTATTTTTGGTATTATGATTTTAACACCGCAAGGATTAAGCGGTGCATTGCTGCAAGTGATTTTCCATGCCATTGCAAAAAATGCGCTATTCCTTGCTGCAGGTGCTATCATTTATAAAACCGGCGCTATTTATGTAAAGGACCTAAAAGGAATGGGCAAAAAAATGCCGATTGTGATGTGGTGCTTTACGATTGCGTCGCTATCGCTAATTGGTATTCCTCCAACAGGCGGTTTTGTATCCAAATGGGATTTGGCAGTAGGAGCTTTATCTCCGGAGTTTGGCGGAGTGCTTGGTTATGTGGGTCCGGCTGTTTTGCTGGTCAGCGCATTGCTTACAGCAGGTTATTTGCTCCCGATTGTGCGGGATGCGTTCTTCCCTGGTAAAGATTTTGATTACGAAACACTGGAGAAGAAAGAAGCCAATGCATATATGACAGTTCCGTTAATTTTGTTGTGCATTGGAGTTGTAGGTCTTGGTATGTTCCCAATGGGCTTACAGCAAGTGATTAACGGTATAACAAGTGCAGTTATGTAGCTGCCGTCCATTCTGAAGAAAAGGGGGAGAACCATTGAGCACTTTCTTTTTATTGTTCCTGCCGGTGATTGTGCCGATACTGGGTGGATTTGGTGTATTTATCATAAGATTTCAAAACCGAACCGCACGCCAGATATACGTTGGCGCAGTGGTAATTGTGAACATGATATTATCTTTGGTTGCTATTTTTGTAGCGCCCAAAGGTCAGACAGTGACTTTGATTCCATTTACGGAAAATTACAGTATTGCCCTCAGATTGGATGGAATGGCAGTCTTTTTCGGCTTCATTCTGTGTACCCTCTGGGTGGTCGCAACCTTTTATTCCTTTGAATACATGAAGCATGAAGGAAAAGAAAACAAGTTTTTCGGCTTCTACACCATGTCTTTTGGTATTGCAATGGGTCTTGCCTTTTCGGCAAACTTACTAACATTCTATTTATTCTATGAATTACTCACATTGGGAACATTGCCTCTTGTTATGCATGCAATGAACCCTCAAGCACAGTATGCAGGTAAAAAATATATCATTTATTCCATAGGCGGTGCGGCCTTTGCTTTTATTGCAATGGTATTTATGATGTATTACGGAACCTCGCTGGATTTCACATTTGGCGGCGTTTTGGATATGCTTCAGGTAGCCGGTCACGAGCAATGGCTGTTGGTTGTGTTTGTGCTTGCATTCTTTGGTTTTGGCGTCAAAGCGGCCGTGTTTCCACTTTCCGGTTGGCTGCCTTCAGCAGGCGTTGCGCCAACTCCCGTTACAGCATTGCTCCATGCGGTGGCAGTTGTAAATGCCGGTGTATATGCGCTGGTACGTTTAATTTATTACACATTCGGCACAGAGTTTTTAATCGGAAGCTGGGCACAGTATGTGGTGATGGCCGCAGCATTGGTAACAATTGTTTACGGTTCTTCCATGGCGCTACGAACACCGCATTTAAAACGTAGGCTGGCATATTCAACGGTAAGTAACCTATCCTATATGGTATTTGGTTTGACACTGATGACTCCTGCCGGTATGGTAGGCGGTTTGACCCATATGGTGGTTCACTCCATTTTAAAAATTCTTGCATTCTTCTGTGTGGGTGCCATTCTTTATAAAACACATAGAGAATATGTGTATGAGATTAACGGATTTGGCAGAAAAATGCCGATTACTATGGCAACCTTTACAATTTCTGCAATTGGGCTGATGGGTATTCCTCCGCTGCCCGGATTTTTAAGCAAATGGAATTTGGGTACCGCAGCGGTAGAAAGTGGTAATCCGCTGGCTTATGCAGGCATTGGCGTATTGATTTTATCCACACTGCTCACAGCGCTTTATATGATGCAAATTGTATTCAAAGCATATTTCCCAAATAAAGAAATTGACGTTGTAACATTAAATAAAGATGTAAAAGATCCGAATTTATTTATGACCATACCATTTATACTCCTGGCAGTTGCTGCAATCGTTTTAGGCATTTATCATCAGCCTTTAATGGATATGTTCAGTAATATTGCCAATGGGTTATTCTGATGAGAAGGAGGTGAAATTGTGGGGAATAATTATTTAATCATTGCTCTTGTATTCTTTCCGTTTGCGGCAGGTATTGTTTCGTATATCATTGGCCGTTTTCATAAAACTGCACGAGATTTGTTTTTATATTTTGCTCTGGCATTGGAATTGGCAGGCGCAGGATGTTTATTCGCCACAGCAGGTTCTGCCGACTCCTTCGTTTGGGAAGGATTTGCCTCATTGGGGTTACACTTTAAAATTGACGGATTCCGTATGAGTATGAGTGTATTGGCCTCCTTTATCTGGCTGATGACTACACTGGTTTCCAGAGAATATTTTAAAGGAACCAGAAACCGAAACAAATATTATATGTTTGTTCTGTTTACCTTAGGGGCAATGCAGGGGGTATTCTTATCTAACGATTTGTATACGACATTCATCTTCTTCGAAGTGATGTCCTTTGCATCTTATCCAATGGTAATTCACAACGAAACAAAAGAAGCCATTGACGGCAGTAACAGCTATCTGGGTTTTGCGGTACTGGGCAGTTTGGTTTCCTTAATGGGTCTGTTTATGTTGCAAAGTATCTTAGGAACATTGCAAATAGACCAATTGGTGGAAGCTGCATCTCATGTTACCAATCATGCGCTGCTTTATACAGCGGGTGCGTTGACATTGGTCGGATTTGGCGTAAAAGCAGGTATGTATCCGCTGCATACGTGGCTGCCGCAGGCGCACTCAGTTGCTCCTGCACCTGCCAGTGCCATGTTATCCGCTGTGATTACAAAAGCGGGTATCTTTGGTATCATTGTGGTAAGCTGCAATATCTTTTTGCATGATGCCCAATGGGGATTGGCAATCGTTATTTTTGGTACTTTGTCCATGGTAACAGGGGCAGTGCTGGCTGTATTCTCCAATAATATCAAACGTACGCTGGCATGTTCTTCTGTTTCACAGCTTGGATTTGTCATCATAGGAATTGGTATGCAGTGTATGTTGGGAGAGCATAATGCATTGGCAGTCAGAGGTACTGTTTTGCATATGTTTAACCATTCCTTGCTGAAACTGGCATTATTTATGGGCGTAGGTGTGATTTACGTTTGCATGCACACCTTTGACCTGAATAAATTGCGTGGTTTTGGTCGAAAAAAGCCGGTCTTATGGTTTGTATTTGGTATGGGTCTGCTAGGATTGGCAGGCGTACCGTTGTTTAACGGTTACATCAGTAAGACACTGATTCATGAAAGCATTGTAGAATACATCGGTATGATGCCGACACAAACTGTTTTGGCAGGTACACTGCAAACTGTAGAAGCTTTGTTTACGTTTGCCGGTGGTCTGACATTGGCATATATGTTAAAATTATTTGTAGCCATCTTTATCGAGAAGAACCCTGAAAATCAGGAAAAGCTGGATGCAAAGAGAAAATATATGTCCAAACTGACCATGACCGTATTAATCATTGCAGGCGCAATTTTGCCGATTATTGGTATGCTGCCGTATTGGACACAGGATATTCTTGCAAATACGGCGCAAGGATTTATGCATGGGCATGATCCGGCTACACCGGTCAACTATTTCTCACTGATTAACTTGCGTGGTGCGGCGGCATCCATTGCAATTGGTCTCATTGTATATTTCTTATTTATCAGAGTATGTCTCATGAAAAAGGATGAAAATGGAGTCAAGGTATATGCAGATGTATGGCCAAGCTGGCTGAGCATTGAGCATATGATTTACCGTCCTGTTCTGCTTCGTTTCTTGCCATTTGTGGGAGCACTGATTGCAAGAGCAGTGTATGCAATTGGAGATACCGTTGTATTATTGTACAAAAAATTGCTGTTTGTAAAATCAAAAGATGTATTCACGCCGCCTGAGGATAACCGTTTTGGTACGTATGAGGCTCCTGTAAAACGGAAACGTGACATTCCGAAATCGTTATCATACAGTTTGCTTTTGTTTGGTGTGGGCGTTGTCATTGTTATGATGTATCTGATTATTATTAATGTAACTTAACAAAAAAGCGATGGAATGGCTCCATCGCTTTTTATTTATATTTTATGTTCTTTGCTGAGTTTATACTTAGATACCTTTTTCGAAAGCTCTCTTCATTCTTCTTTGGAAAGCGCATCAAGCTGGTTTCAATTTATGCATAAATTCCAGGATACTGCCGTTATATTTTACTTTTTGGAGTTCCGAAAAATAATTTACTACTGTAGCTGTTAAAATAATAAATACAATCATGGTATAAAATGACTATAAAATCGTTAACATTTTTTGCAGTGATAGGGATACCAACAATATCTCCAAAGCCTATAGTAGAAATAACGGAAAACAATACTGTAATTTATGAAAACAGTTATGAATTTCCAGCTTAATCAAGATAATAAGCAAGCGCTGTTGGAAACAAATAGATTAGGAAACGGATTCATACTTTAGACACATCGTTTATTTTTATTGAAGTACCCAGTAACGTTCATTTTCTCATGATACACTTCATAAAAACAATCATTTTATTTTAAGAGATGTATCATTTTTGGCAGTATATTAAAATAGAGCAGCCGGGAGTGAGTGGCTGCTCTATTTTAATATAGGTTTATTCCTTATTGGCAGGTTCCCACTTACAGCGAACAGGAGAAACGATTGCTTCTTCCTTTTTTAGAGCTTGAAAAGCTTTGTCAATGTCTTTTCGGTCTAATCCTGATAGTTTTTCCACTTCTCCAGCACTGACAGGTTTTCCGGCTTCTTTCATTACTTGTAACACTTGTTCTTTTATATCCATGATGGATCTCCTTAATGATAATAATTATTATTTTTATTTATAATATCATACTACACAAGAAAAATCAATTTATTTTGTCTAAGGATATCCTATATTTATTGTATCAAACAATTGTTAATAGTTGTAAGTTAGGATAATATATGATATAGTAGTAATAAAAAAATTTGGAGTGATTCTTTTTTAATGGATACGATAGACGTCATATTAATCATTGCAATCCTATTTCTCATTTGTTTATCCGCCTTTTTCTCCGCAACGGAGACAGCTTTTTCCAGTGTAAATAAAATCAGACTGAAAAATCTTGCTTCCAATGGTAATAAAAAGGCTGCACGTGCTTTAAAGATGAGTGAAAATTATGACGAATTATTGTCAACAATTCTGGTTGGTAACAATATTGCCAATATTCTTTCCTCCTCTTTAGCGACAGTGTTATTTACACGTTTAATAGGAAATAGCGGTGTCACCATTGCTACTATTGTTATGACTGTTTTGGTGCTATTATTTGGAGAAATTTCACCCAAAAGTATAGCCAAAGAAAAAGCGGAAAGTATTTCTATGGCTATGGCTCCTATTTTGAAGTTTTTCATTATTATTTTGTGGCCGATTAACTGGATATTTAAACAATGGAAAAAACTTCTGAAAAAGGTATTCCGTTTGCATCCATCAGGTGGAATTACGGAAGAAGAACTGATTACCATTGTGGAAGAAGTTGAAAGTGACGGCGGTTTGGATAAACATGAAGGAGAACTGATACGTTCTGCAATTGAATTTAATGACTTAGATGTTGAAGATATCTTAATGCCGCGTGTGGATGTCATTGCCGTGGAGGAAAATGACAGCGTTGAAAAAGTGTCTGAGTTGTTTAAAGAACATGGTTACTCCAGGTTACCTGTTTATAAAGAAACTATAGACCATATTATTGGTATCATACACGAAAAAGATTTTCATGCCTATGTGTTAAATGGCAATAAAACAATCTCAGATATTGTAAAACCACCGATTGTGGTAACAGAGGGAACTAAAATTTCAAAATTACTCCGCATTTTGCAGCACAGTAAAACTCATATGGCAATTGTGCTGGATGAATTTGGCGGTACTGTTGGTATTGCGACATTGGAAGATATTTTGGAAGAATTGGTTGGAGAAATTTGGGATGAACATGATGATGAGCAAGAAGATTTTAAACAGCAAAGCGATGGTTCTTTCCTGATTTCATGTAATGCTAATTTGGACAAAATGCTGGAGTTATTGGAAATTAATGAAGAATATGAAGTATCTACTGTCAATGGATGGGTTATGCACGAACTTGGCAAAGTGCCTGAAGAAGGAGACACTTTCCAAATAGGACAGTGGACTGTGACTGTAACAAAAGTGGAATATCGCAGAGCAATTGAAATTCGTGTTGCACTGCGGGAAATAGAACAATAAGATAAAAAACAGGCTCTTTCAAAAAGAGCCTGTTTTTTATTGAATCAATATATATCCGTTTTCTTGGTTATATGCTTCGATGAGTTCGTCATAACTCATGGTAAAGCGATTTTCGTTCTGCATTTTAATCATGAAAAGGTCATCATCTATTTCGATATCGCCGAACATGGCAATATCCAATGCTTTTAGATAATCTTCTTTGGTTTCATAAAAATGGTACGATGTGTATTTCTCTTGTGTTGTACCGTTATCCAATTCAAAGACGTATACGGTAATACCATTGTCATTGATAAAAGGTTTGTAACAAACGACGCTTTTATCTTTTACCGTTTTGGTTCCTACTTTTTGTAAAATTGCATTCATATCCATAGATTTATAAGTGTATTGCTGTGAACTGCTGCAAGCGGTTAACGACAACATGGACACAAGCAGTATAAGGACTGTTATGAATGTAGTACCCAGTAATTTTATATTCTTTTTCATATATGCAATACCTCAATTTTAAAGGATTTGATTGCTCAGGCATTTTTCTATATCAAAATAGATTGTTAAAGCCACTTTTCAAACAGTTGGTTTTGAATCATGCTGACATTGGTTTCACGTACCTTTTTTCTTACAGCCAGTATGGAGCTGGGAGGAACGGAAATTTCATCAATACCCATTGCCAGAAAAAGAGGTGTCATTTCAAGGTCTGAGCCCAAATCACCGCAAATACCGCACCAAATGTGATTGCGGTGAGCATTATCGGCTACCAATTTCATAAGCCGCAGTACTGATTTATGATATGGTTGATAAAACTGGTCCAACATAGCATTTTGGCGGTCAATGGCCAGTGCATATTGGGTTAAGTCATTTGTACCAATGCTGAAGAAATCCACTTCTTTTGCCAGTAAGTCGCTGATAATAGCTGCAGCAGGTGTTTCTATCATAATTCCAAGTTCAACGTGAGGAGCATATGCAATGTCCTCACAGTCCAGTTCCTCACGGATTTGAGCCGCTATCTTTTTTACTTGCTGTACTTCTTCCACAGAGGTAATCATGGGGAACATAATAGCAATATTGCCAAAAGCAGACGCACGATATAACGCCCTTAATTGTGTTCGGAAAATGTCAAGCTGTGTTAGGCAGATACGAATTGCGCGATAACCCATAGCAGGATTTTCCTCTTTCGGCAGTCTGAAATAATCCACTTGTTTGTCAGCGCCCATGTCCATTGTACGAATGACCACTTTTTTTCCTTCCATGGATTGTGCAACGGTCTTGTATGCTTCAAATTGTTCTTGTTCTGATGGGAAAAAAGAACTTTCCAAGTACAGAAATTCACTTCGGAACAGCCCGATACCACCGGCGTCATTTTCAAGAGCATCGGGAATATCCGCGGTACTTCCTATGTTTGCAACAATATGTATTTTTCTTCCGTCTTGTGTTACGTTATCCTTACCAAGCTGTTCTCTCAGCAAAGCACGGTTCGCTTTTTCCTGCATCTGTTTTTTTGTATAGTATGCGGTTGTTTCTTGATTGGGGCTGATAATCAATTTACCGTTATAACCATCTACAATGGCTTCACGGCCGTCGTATTCTTTGGTGAAATCGGTACCCAAGTTTACAACCGCAGGAATGTTCATGATACGTGCAAGAATGGCGGTATGAGAATTGATGGAACCATGGCATGTAACAAAAGCCAGCACCTTATCTTTGTCCAGCTGCATAATTTCGCTGGGAACCAAATCGTTAGCGGCAATAATAACAGGCTTTTCAAAGGATATGACTCCGTCATGATTGTGTGTCAGTACATTAATCAGTCTTTGTGAAATATCCTTTACATCTGCGGAACGTTCACGCATATAGGGGTCGTCCATAGTTGCAAACATATTGGCAAATTTGGCTGCTGTCACACTGACGGCATATTCCGCATTTTGCCCTTGATTTTGTATCATATTGGTAATAGAGCCTACGTAGTCCACATCTTCCAGCATCATCTGATGAATTTGGAAAATCATTGCGCTGGAACGACCTACTTCCAATAATGCTTTTTCATAAAGTTCACCCAATTGCTCAATGGCTGTTTTTTGTGCGGCAAAAAAACGTTCCAGTTCTGCAATCGGGTCGTCCACTGTATGTGCTTTGATGCCTGTTTGAATCCTATTATAAAACAATATTTGTCCCATGGCATATCCGCCAAAGGCTCCTTTTCCGGTAAATGTAATCAATGGGTTTCCTCCTAACTTTAGGAATCTGATATAAAAATATTAGAAATATGGAATTTCTGTAGAAATTCATGAAACTCTTGTGTGGTTGCCATTGCATGTACGGCACCGTGTTTTGTGGTAGAATCAGCCGCATATGCATTGGAAAAACGAAGATATGCTTGCAAAATATCTTTTGATAAAAGAGACAATTGCTCTCGTGAGATGTCGTCCCGCAGTAATTGATACAAAAAAGAGGCGGCAAACGCATCACCCGCACCGGTAGTGTCTATTGCTTTCACAGGGATAGGCTTTTCATAGAGATGATATTCTTTTGTCATCAGATAACTTCCCTGTTCACCACAGGTTAGTAAAATAATAGTGGCACTTGGAAATACAGTGAAAACTTGTCCGCAATCCTTTTGTCCTGTGAGAAAGAACAGCTCGTCATCGGATATTTTTAGAATATCTGCGTATGGTGCAAATTCTAAAATTGTATTCTTACAGTCTTCTTTACTGTTCCATAATGGCAGACGAACATTGGGGTCAAAGCTAATGATAGCGCCTTGTTCCTTTGCCAGCTGAATTGCTTTGAGATGTGCCTGTTTCATAGGAGAATCCACCAAATCCACAGAACAAAAATGAAGAATACCGCAATTCTGAAACGTGGGGACAGTAATATCTTCAGCACTGAGATATAAATCCGCGCAGGGGTCGCGGTAAAAAGTGAAGTCTCGATTTCCTTTTTCATCTAAAGCTACAAAAGCCAATGCTGTTGGATATTGATTGGTACGCTTTACAGCAGTAATATCCACTTGGCATAGGGATAGTGTTTCCAAAATAAAATCTCCAAATGCATCAGCACCTACTTGTGTTAATACTTTGGAATGTGCTCCCAGCTTTGCTGCGGCAGCTGCAATATTGATAGGGGCTCCTCCGCAGTGCTTGGTAAAAGAGCTGACATCTTTCAGTGCCACACCCTGTTCTGTAGGGGTAAAATCGATTAATGCTTCTCCGATTACCACCAGCGTATCGTTCATACAGCACCTCCCAAAATCAGAAATTGTATCTATTATATCATTATTTCAAGGCAGAATCCTAGGGTAATTCAATAAAGATTATGTAAAATTTATTGATATTTTCCTAAGAGTCGGGAGATGATTCCTCAAATTGATTTGATTTTTTGCTATCTGTGAAATTGCATAAATGATAGAAGATATGGTATAATGGCCTCATAACAGTAACAAACCGCGGGAAATATCAAATCAAGGAGTGCCTATGAAGCAGAGCAATGCCAATGGGAAAAACATTTTTTTAGTTCCAGATGCTGATACACTGGCGGATTCGGATTTTGAAACGTGGTTGCCATTTGCTGACGGTCATAAGAGAGAACAATTGCAATCTATGAGGAAGCAAGCGGCGTATATCAGCCTTGTAGGTATTCTTCTTGCAAAATATGCGATTCATACAAAATGGAATATACCTATTGACCAAATCCGGTTTGGTATTGGTTCTCATGGAAAACCATATGTGATTGGGTATGAACAGGTACATTTCAATATCAGTCATTCAGATAACATTTGCATCTGCGCTGTTGATGATAGGCCAATAGGCATTGACATTCAAAAAATGAAACCATGTCGCTTTGATTTAATTGCAAAGCGCTTTTTTACACAGGAAGAACAAGAACGTTATATCTTGGAAGGCAAAAATCAAACGGCATTTTATCGCATGTGGACAAAACGGGAGAGCGTAGGAAAATATTTAGGTGTTGGCTTTCATTACAAACCGAAAGATGATACGTCCGATTGGAAAACAGAATATATGGTTTATCAAAAGGACTATATGATTTGTGTTTGTACGAAAAAATAAAATATACTGAATTTGTATTTATTTATTGCAATAGAATAAAAAGTGTAGTATAATGAGAAAAAATAAGAATCTTCAGGGCAGGGTGAAAGTCCCTACCGGTGGTACAGCCCACGAGCCGAAAGGTTGATTTGGTGAAATTCCAAAGCCGACAGTATAGTCTGGATGGTAGAAGATGATACGATGTAAGTGCCGTTTTTGGTATTTGCAGAATAACCGAAACCACAAAGCCCTGAGTAGTGATACTCAGGGCTTTTTTGTTAGGAGGCTGCATATGGAAGGCAATCGAGACGAACAGTATATGAAACAGGCATTACAGCTTGCGCAAAAGGGAGAAGGCTATGTGGCGCCCAATCCAATGGTGGGCGCTGTCATTGTAAAAGACGGTCGCATCATAGGAAGCGGATACCACGAACATTATGGAGGACCGCATGCGGAAGTAAATGCCATTGCCGATGCCAAAGAAGATGTTGCAGGTGCAACCATGTATATTACTTTAGAGCCATGTTCTCATTATGGGAAAACGCCTCCTTGTGCAGATTTATTGGTAGAAAAGAAACTTGCCAAGGTTGTCGTTGGCAGTTTAGATCCCAATCCATTGGTGGCAGGAAAGGGAATACAAAAATTAAAAGAAGCCGGGATAGAAGTGGTAAGCGGTGTGTTAGAGAAAGAATGCAACGAAATCAACCGTGTGTTTCGTCACTATATTACAACCAAACGACCGTATGTTGTAATGAAAACTGCTATGACGCTGGACGGAAAAATTGCGACTGCCACAGGAGAATCACAATGGATTTCAGGGGAAGCGTCTCGTAAAGACGTACATCGATTGCGCCACAACTATACAGGAATTATGGTTGGTATCAATACCATTATTCATGACAATGCACGCCTTACCTGCCGTATGGAGCAAGGAAAAAATCCTGTGCGTATTGTGGTAGACAGTTGCTTGCGTATTGCACTTACCTCCAATGTTTTGAAAGACCAAGAGAATAATCAGACAATTTTAGCAACAACCAATCAGGCAAGTCCGCTGGCTGCACGTAAATTAGAAACTTTTGGCTCAAAAGTGCTGTATTGCAGCAGTGAGGATAACAGGGTGGATTTAAATGATTTAATGAATCAGCTTGGCGCTATGGGAATTGACAGTATTTTGCTGGAAGGCGGCGCTACTTTAAATGATGCGGCGTTAAGAGCAGGAATTGTACAAGAAGTTGTTACGTACATCGCGCCTAAAATGATAGGCGGCGCAGCTGCACCTACTCCGGTAGGCGGAATGGGAGTAGAGCATTTACAGGATGCTTATCAGTTGGGACAGATGAAGGTGAGCGCGATTGGAGACGACATTAAGATATCCGCATATATTCAACCGAAAATAAACATTCAACCCACAGAAGCAAACTAAGAGAGGAGAGAAATGATTCGTGTTTACAGGTATCGTAGAAGAAATAGGCACCGTAAGACAAGTGGTCAGAGGAACGCGCTCTTCTCATTTTGTGATTGCTGCCGACAAAGTATTGAACGATACAAAGATAGGAGACAGCATTTGTACCAGCGGAGTATGTTTAACCGTAACCAATATGGGAAAAGACTACTTTGAGGCAGATGTGATGGCAGAAACCATGCGGCGCAGTAAACTGGGGTCTTTGTCTCAGGGCAGCCGTGTAAATTTGGAACGGGCGCTCAGTCTGCAAACCAGGTTGGGAGGTCATATTGTAAGCGGTCATATAGATGGTACGGGTACGATTACCCGTATGGAGAGAGAAGACAATGCAGTTTGGGTCACTGTCACGGCAGAACCTGCTGTATTAAAATATATCATTGAAAAAGGTTCCATTACCATCGACGGCATAAGTTTGACCGTAGCATATGTAGATGATACTTGCTTTCGGGTATCTATTATCCCGCACACCGCAAAGGAAACAACATTGCTGACGCAAAAAGCAGGTGATACGGTAAATTTGGAATGTGACATGATAGGTAAATATGTAGAACGCTTGCTTCATTTTGAACAGACAATGGAGGAACAGACCTCCAAAACCACCATTTCCTCTGCCTATTTGGCAGAGCATGGATTTTTATAATCAATTATCAGAAAGGATGTACCATATGTTTCAACATAATACAATTGAAGAAGCTTTGCAGGCTTTGCGCAACGGTGAAGTCATTTTGGTAACAGATGACGAGGACAGAGAGAACGAAGGCGATTTGATTTGTGCTGCCGAGTTTGCAACGACAGAGAATGTAAACTTTATGGCATCACAAGCAAAAGGTCTCATTTGTATGCCAATGAGCAAAGAATTTACACAAAAATTAGGTTTACCTCAAATGGTAGAACAAAATACTGACAATCATGCGACTGCGTTTACAGTTTCCATTGACCATATCGATACAACAACAGGTATTTCAGCATACGAGCGTTCCGTTACTGCTTTAAAATGTGTGGAGGACGGTGCAAAACCGGAAGATTTCCGCCGTCCGGGACATATGTTTCCGTTAGAAGCAAAGCAGGGGGGCGTTTTGGTGCGTACCGGCCATACAGAGGCAACAGTGGATTTATGCCGTTTGGCAGGTCTGAAAGAGTGCGGTCTATGCTGTGAGATTATGGCAGATGATGGTCATATGATGCGCACTCCCGAGCTGCAAGAATTTGCGCAAAAACATCAGATTAAGTTCATTACCATTGCAGACTTGGTTGCGTATCGTCGTAAAACAGAATGTTCCGTAGAAAGAGAAGCCAGTGCAAAATTACCTACCAGATACGGTGATTTTATCATGTACGGTTATGAGAACAAAGTAACAGGGGAACATCATGTTGCCTTGGTTATGGGAGATATTGCAGACGGAAGACCTGTTTTGGCGCGTGTTCATTCCGAGTGTTTGACAGGAGATGCTTTGGGTTCCCGCCGCTGTGATTGCGGGGAACAATATGACGCTGCTATGAAGCAGATTGCCAAAGAGGGCAGAGGTGTTCTTGTGTATATGCGTCAAGAAGGACGCGGCATTGGTTTAATCAATAAAATCAAAGCATATGCATTACAAGACCAAGGTTTGGATACCGTGGAAGCCAATGAAAAGCTTGGTTTTCCGGCAGATATGCGTGATTATGGAATTGGAGCACAAATTTTGAGTGATTTGGGTGTCAAACAGATTCGTTTGATGACCAACAATCCAAAGAAAATAGCAGGCTTGTCCGGTTACGGTTTGGAAATTGTAGAACGTGTCCCGCTGAAAATGCAGGCAAACCCAAACGATGCCTTTTATCTGCAAACCAAAAAAGATAAGATGGACCATATGCTTTAAAATGTTGTGGCGTTTCCATTTTGTATGCAGAGATTCACAGTAATTTTTTATGTGGTGGCAACCTGATAACAGTAACAAAATGAAAAAAACGCTTGTCAATTTTCAAAATTTTGATTATTACAAATGATATTTCATCTTATCAGCTAGGTTATCTTTATAAAATAAAAGTTTGATGTTAAATGAAAAACAAATTTACTTGGAGGAAATACACATGAATTATATTGAAGGAAATTTGATTGCCCAAGGCTTAAAAATAGGAATTGCAGCAGCGCGTTTTAATGAATTTATCGTTTCAAAATTGGTAAGCGGTGCTGAAGATGGCTTGCAACGTCATGGCGTAAAAGGAAGCGATATTGACCTTGCTTGGGTGCCGGGTGCATATGAACTTCCTTTGGCAGCAAAAAAGATGGCAAAAAGCGGAAAATACGATGCAGTCATTTGCCTTGGTGCCGTTATCAGAGGTTCTACACCGCATTTTGATTATGTTTGTGCAGAAGTTTCAAAAGGTGTGGCAAACGTTTCTTTGGACAGTGAAGTTCCTGTTATTTTTGGAGTGATTACAACAGACAGCATTGAGCAAGCCATTGAGCGTGCAGGCACAAAGGCAGGCAACAAAGGCTTTGATGCTGCCGCTACTGCAATTGAAATGGCAAATCTGTTAAAACAAATTGGCTAAACCGATTATTATTTTTGACTATGACGGTACGTTGCACAATTGTGCCATTGTGTATAAAACGGCGTTTTTAAAGGTGTATGACCAATTGATTCGGGATGGTTTTGCTCAGCCGCGTACGTTTCGGGATAAAGAAATCAGTCAATGGTTGGGATACAGTGCAACTGATATGTGGAACACATTTATGCCTCAGTTAAATGCGGAACAGCAGCATACTTACAGTAAACTGATTGGAAAGTATATGCATATTGGTTTACAGGAAGGAAAAGCCAGATGGTATCCCCATGCAATGGATGTCGTAAAACAATTAAAGCAAGACGGTTATCCTCTTATTTTGCTCAGTAACTGTAGTGTTAGTTATATGGAGGCACATAAAGCATATTTTGGACTGCAAGACCTGTTTGTGGGCTTTTATCCTTGTGAGCGTTATCATTTTATTCCCAAATATGAGGTGTTCGAATATATTAAAAAAGAACACCCGGGCAAATATATTGTAGTTGGTGACCGTTTTCATGATATGGAACTGGCCAAACACCATCATTTGCCCAGCATAGGCTGTCTGTACGGATATGGCTCTGACGGAGAATTGGACTGTGCTGATGATCAAATTCAGGATATTACAGAATTACCGTCTGTTTTAGAAAAGTTAAAATCATAAGGAGGAAAGAATATGAAAGCATTGTTTTTGCAATATGCAAAATGCAGTACTTGTGTAAAAGCAAAAAAATGGTTGGAAGCAAACAGTATTGCGTATGAAGACAGACCGATTGTGGAGCACCCTCCAACGGTAGAGGAATTAAAACAATGGGTTGCAAAAAGCGGATTACCGCTGAAAAAATTCTTTAATACCAGCGGTTTGGTATATAAGTCTCTTAATTTAAAAGATAAATTACCTTCCATGACGGAAGAAGAGCAGTATGCTGTTTTAGCATCTGACGGCAAATTGGTAAAACGTCCGATTGTAGTACGAGGCGATTTGGTACTGGTTGGTTTCAATGAAGAGCAATGGAAACAATTAAAAGACTAAAATCTACTATTTTTGTGCATAAAAAGAGCAGGATGTTAAAAATCCATGCTCTTTTTTTCGTGCAATGTGTAGAAAATTTAACAAACTTATCAAAAACTGTCGTTTTTGATTTGATTTAGTATTGATTCTATGGTAATCTAATACGGATATATTTTTATAACATGGTATTTGATTGATAGAGTTGTGGAGGGATGAAATGGAGATCCTTACGAACATTGTAAAAATAATAAATGAATACTTGTGGAACTATGGCCTGTTATTTTTACTTTGCGGTACCGGATTGTATTTTACCATTCGATTAAAGTTTATTCAGGTTCGTAAATTCGGCCGTGGTTTTAAAATGGCGTTTGGCGGTCTGTTCAAAAAGAACAAAGATAAGGCAGATGCCGGCGGAATGACTTCGTTCCAATCTTTGGCTACTGCAATTGCAGCTCAAGTTGGTACAGGTAACCTGGTTGGTGCTGCAGGCGCATTGATTGCAGGTGGCCCGGGAGCAATCTTCTGGATGTGGGTAAGTGCCTTTTTGGGCATGGCGACGATTTATGTAGAAGCAACTCTGGCTCAAAAGTTTAAGTCCACAAAGGATGGAGTTGTAGTAGGCGGTCCTCGTTACTATATTATGGCAGCCTTTAAAGGCAAATTCGGAAAAGTATTGGCTGCTATTTTCTCCATTCTAATTGTGTTGGCATTGGGCTTTATGGGAAATATGGTACAGTCCAATGCAATTGGAAATGCGTTTGAGTCTGCTTTTAACATACCTGCTTGGACAATGGGTATTGCAGTAGCAGCGATTGCCGTTGTTATTTTTATTGGAGGCGTAAAGCGTATTGCTTCTGTAACCGAGAAATTGGTTCCATTCATGGCATTGCTGTATATTGTTGGTGCTTTGATTGTTATTTTTGCAAACGTTACAAAAATTCCGGGAGCATTTGGACAAATTTTTGTAGGTGCTTTCAATCCTCAAGCTGTTACAGGCGGTGTGATTGGTATTACCATTCAAAAAGCGATGCGTTTCGGTGTGGCCAGAGGTTTGTTCTCCAATGAAGCCGGTATGGGTTCTACACCGCATGCTCATGCACTGGCAAAAGTAAAACATCCCTGTGACCAGGGCTTTATTGCTATGATGGGTGTTTTTATTGATACCTTTATCATTTTAACTTTAACTGCTTTGGTAGTATTGGTAACAGATGTTTTGCCAATGGGTTATTCCGGAGTTTTGAATGACAGTAATCTGACACAGGCTGCATTTTCTTCTTTCTTTGGCTCATTCGGTAATATATTTATTGCAATTTGTATGTTTTTCTTCGCATTTTCTACTATCATTGGTTGGTATTTCTTCGGCGCTTCTAATGTTAGTGCCCTGTTTGGTAAAATCGGCGTAAAAATTTATGCCGTCATTGTATGCGGCTTTTTAATTGTAGGTTCTTTCTTAAAAGTAGATTTGGTTTGGGCTTTGACTGATATGTTTAATGGTCTTATGGTAATTCCGAACTTAATTGCATTATTGGCATTAAGCGGATTTGTCATAAAGCTTAACAAGGACTACGAATCCAGTAATCGATTAAAACCGCATAAAGAAGAAAAAAATAAAACATAGAAAAATCGTCCCATAAATTGGGACGATTTTTTATTTCTAAAATTATTCTTGACTGTACACCAACTGGATAGGGTACAGTAATATACAAATAGTATGAAACATAAGGGAGTGCTTACATTGAAACATCAAGTAATACTCAGAGAATTCCAGCCACAGGATACGGACGCATTGGAAGATATTATCAGAATTACATGGGGTTACGATAAATTTGGAAGTCATGAAACGGCATGTAAACTTGCAAGGGCATATTTGGATTTATGTTTGACCAATCAAACGTATACTCAAGTTGCAATTGTGGATGGTGTTCCGGTTGGCATTATTATGGGCAAAAATATTAGAGAGCATAAATGTCCTACACACTTAAGTAATCGTCAAAAACAGTCTATGGAAGCTCTCTGTGCTACACAAGAAGGAAGAGATGCTGCTGAATTTTATAAAACAATCAGCGAGATAGATGACACGTTGCTCAAGCAGTGTGAAAAAACATACCAAGGGGAAGTTGCTTTCTTCGTAGTAAATGCGGAATACAGAGGCCTCGGTATTGGGGGAAAATTATTTGATGCAGTGCTTTCTTATATGAAACAAGAAGAAATTCACGACTTTTATTTATTTACGGATACCAGCTGTAATTATAGTTTTTATGAATACAAAGGAATGAAGCGGCAGCAAATTATTAAACATCAATTTACAGTACAAGGAAAATCTTTCGAGTTTGACTTTTTTCTATATGATTACCATTGGTAACCACGTTGTTTTTTATATATTTTGTTTGTATTTCACGAATCAATACAGAATAATTTTCAATAAACGAAGAATTTGTCAGTGATATAGAATTTATCCTTTACTTTACTCTGATAATGCGTTACAATAGTATCATAATTGATAACGATTGATCAATAGGGGGAAAAATGATGAAAAAAATATCATTGGCAGTATTTTCCATGATGATGGTTGCTATGCTTGCCGTATTTGCAGGTTGCAGCTCATCATCAGACACAAACAGCGGTACAGCAGACTCAGGAACAGCACAAGACAATTCTTTACAAAATGTTTTGGACAAGGGTACTTTGGTACTGGGATTGGACGACAGCTTCCCACCAATGGGCTTCCGTGATGAAAACAACAATATCGTAGGTTTTGATATTGACGTTGCAACAGAAGTAGCAAATCGTATGGGTGTAGAATTAAAATTGCAGCCAATTGAATGGTCCACCAAAGAAATGGAGCTTAACACAGGTTCTGTGGACTGCTTGTGGAACGGATTGTCCATCGATGATGAAAGAAAGCAAGCAATGGATCTTTCAGAACCTTATATGACAAACCGTATGGTATTGGTAGTTTTGAATGATTCCGAATATACAGACCAAGCTTCTTTGGCAGGAAAAACAATTGGGGTACAAAACGGTTCTACCGCAGAGAAAATTTTAGAAGAATCTGATTTTGCCAAAACCATTGGCAATACCATTGGCTTTAAAGATAATGTAACTGCATTTATGGAATTAGAAACAAAAGGAATTGATGCAATTTTCATGGATGAAGTGGTAGCCAACTATGCAATTACTTCCCAAAATAAAGACTTTAAAGTTTTGGAAGACGGTTTAACTGAAGAAGAATATGCAGTTGGATTCAAAAAAGGAAATACTGCATTAAAAAATGAAGTGCAAAAATACATTGATGAAATGAAAGCCGACGGCACCATGACACAAATTTCTGAAAAATGGTTCGGTAAAGATGTTGTTAGCAGATAATTTGTTTTAACATTTGCATGAAAAAGACGCACGTAATCTACTGTGCGTCTTTTTCGCGGTTACAGTGTGGGTATTTCCAAAGGAGGTATGTTTATGAATTGGGATCAAATTGGAAATTGGTTTGTTATGTTTTTATCCGGCTGCGGAGTTGCTTTGGAGATATTCGCAGTTACTTTAGTATGTGCCATTCCTTTGGGAGTACTGCTGTCCTTTGGAAGGCGTTCAAAGTATAAAGTGATATCTTGGCCGGTTTCTCTCTATATTTCCATTATGCGTGGTACGCCGTTGCTATTGCAGTTATTGTTTGTTTACTTTGCGCCTAAATATATGTTTGGTTTGAATTATGATAGATTTTTGGCGGCTTTAATTGCATTTGTGTTAAACTATGCAGCTTATTTTGCAGAGATTTTCCGTGGAGGTATGGATTCTATGGAAACAGGGCAATATGAAGCCTCCGCAGCATTGGGACTTTCAAAATCACAAACATTTTTTAGAATTATTTTACCTCAAGTAATCAAACGTGTCATTCCCTCTACTGCAAATGAAGTTATTACGCTTGTAAAGGATACTTCTCTGGCGTACGCACTGAGTGTTGAAGAACTATTCTTTATGGCAAATAAACAAACAAACGCAAATGGTGTGATTACTCCTCTTATTATCGCAGGTATTTACTATTATTTCTTTAACCTATTGTTATCATTATTATTCCGATTTATAGAGAAAAAGTTAAATTATTATAAGTAAGGAGGGTGCTGTTATGGTAATGCTGAAAGTAGAAAATCTTTCAAAAAAATTTAAAGATTTAGAAGTTTTGAAGGATATTTCTTTAGAGGTGAATCAAGGTGAAGTGGTTGCCATTATCGGTCCTTCCGGTTCGGGAAAATCCACCCTACTGCGCTGTTTAAACCAGTTTGAGCAGATTACAAGCGGCAAAGTTACCATTTGTGGTGACGATATGATTGTTGGGCAGGGAAAAAACGAAGCAATTTATGCGCCAAAGCAAATTTTGAAGAAAATCCGCTTGAACGTGGGAATGGTGTTTCAGAACTTTAATCTGTTTCCACACCTATCCGTTTTAAAAAATATTACAGAGGCGCCTATTCGTGTGTTGAAAAAACCAAAGGAACAGGCGCAGCAGGAAGCAAGAGAGCTTTTAAAAAAAGTTGGATTGGAATCAAAAGAGAAATCCTATCCATGTGAACTGTCCGGAGGTCAGCAGCAGCGTGTTTCCATTGCACGTGCGTTGGCGCTTAACCCCAAAATATTATTTTTTGATGAACCAACCTCCGCTTTGGACCCAGAGTTAACGGGAGAAATTTTAAAGATTATCCAAGACCTTGCAAAAGAAGGCAGAACCATGGTGGTTGTTACTCATGAAATGTCTTTTGCCCGCGATGTGGCCGACCGCGTTATTTTTATGGACGGAGGCTATATTGTGGAAGAAGGAAAACCGGACGATGTCATCAATCATCCCCAAAAGGAAAGAACAAAAGCGTTCTTAGAGCGTTTTACAAGCTTACGTTCTATGGCTTCAGAACCAGATAATGTATAATAAAGTCAAAGTATTGAAAGATAAAGGTGTCTAAAAAACCTTTATCTTTTTTATTTTGGCGTTATCAAATGTATAGCATTTCCATTTTGTAAAAGCACAGAATATAATTGGATTCATCAAGGGGAAGGCGTATATTTACAAAGCATAAGTGTATTATCATGGAGTATGATATGAGATACAAGTGATACAAATGAATGTACTTTTTAATTTTTCTTTTTTTTACAGCGGAAATATGGTATGATAAAGTTACTTACGCATACATAACTTTGAGGTGAATGGAATCGTGAAACGTATTGTATTGGCTTTGGGCGGTAACGCATTGGGACAAACACCGCAGGAACAAATTCAGTTGGTGAAAAAAACGGCGAAATCTATTGTAGATTTGGTGGAAGAGGGCTACGAAATTGTGGTTGGTCATGGAAATGGCCCTCAAATAGGTATGATAAATCTTGCAATGGATTTTGCATCTGTCCATGGAGCCAAAACGCCATATATGCCGTTTCCGGAATGTGGCGCGATGTCGCAGGGATATATTGGATACCACTTGCAGCAGGCAATCCAGTTTGAGTTAAAATCTCGCAAACTGGAAAGACAAGCGGTCAGTGTCATTACTCAGGTAGTGGTAGACAAAGAAGACAAAGCGTTTCAAACGCCTGTAAAGCCTATTGGCATGTTTTATACCAAACAAGAAGCTGACAGAATGGAAAAGGAGCAAGGATTTGTATTTGCGGAGGATGCAGGACGTGGTTATCGTCGTGTAGTTGCGTCTCCAAATCCGGTTTCTATTGTAGAATTGCCGGTGATTCAACAATTGGTCAATCTAAAAAATATTGTAATTACAGTTGGCGGCGGCGGTATACCTGTGATAGAGACAGATACAGGTTATCAAGGTATTGCAGCTGTAATTGATAAAGATAAATCCAGTGCAAAATTAGCAGAAGATTTGAATGCAGATATGCTGATTATTTTAACAGCAGTGGAACGAGTATGTATTCATTACAAAAAAGAAAATCAGCAAGAGCTGATAAATATGACGGTGTCACAGGCGAAAACATATATCGAGCAAGGCCATTTTGCTCCGGGCAGTATGCTTCCAAAGGTAGAAGCTTGTTTATCTTTTGTAGAACAAACGAAAAACGGAACAGCCATTATTACATCGCTGGACTGTGCCAAAGAAGCTTTATTAGGAAAAACGGGCACAAAAATTGTGAAAGACTAATCGTTTGATTGCAATACTTATTTTATTTTTGAATTTTGCGGATGAATTTGGATACTTACGCCAAAACAAGCCAAGACTATCATAAGAGAAGCTAATATACAAGACAAAGGAGTTTGGTATTCTTGAAATATAGATGGGATAAAAAATATCTATATTGGGGAGTTACGGCAATTTGTGTGATTGTCGTAAGCTTGCTTGTATTTGCGGCTATTTTTGAATTTAAAGTTGTATTAAGCGTAATTGGATTTATTTTTCGTATATTATCACCTGTTTTATATGGATTTGCCATTGCTTATTTATTAACGCCTCTTGTGAATAAACTGGACCGTATTCAGATGAAAACCTACTTTAAGAATGCCAAGAAGCCTCATAAGGCGCAAAAAGCTGCAAGAGCCATTAGTGTAGTGGCATCTATTTTGTTGCTGCTTGGTATTCTGATAGGTTTATGTATGATGCTAATTCCACAGCTGATTACCAATATACTGGGCTTTTACCAAAATATTGAGTCGTATTTCTATAATTTAGAAGATTGGATTAATGGTCTGGTAGGACAAAATTCTTCTTTTGCGGAATATGCAAATCAGTTTTTAGGTCAGGCAAAGCAGATGATTGTTGGATGGATGTCTGCAGACTTAGTTCCTCAGCTCCAAAATATATTGGTAAATGTGACTTCCACATTATGGTCAGTATTTTCTGTGTTTGCAGATCTTATCATCGGCATGATTATAGCCATATACTTTTTATACAGCAAAGAAAAATTTGCTTCACAAGGAAAAAAAGTTACCTATGCATTGTTTAGCCATCATAATGGTGATGTTATTGTAAAAAATGCAAGGTATGCACACCGTGTGTTTGGCGGATTCATTACCGGAAAAATTATAGATTCTGCTATCGTCGGAGGTCTTTGCTTTATTGCAATGACGATATTTCAGTTTCCATATCCACCGTTGATTAGTGTTATCATTGGTGTTGCCAACGTCATCCCGTTTTTTGGACCGTATATAGGCGCAATTCCAAGTATTTTGTTGATTTTATTGGTAGATCCTCTTCAGGCATTGTACTTTTTGATTTTTATTCTGGTATTACAGCAGATTGAAGGAAATATTATTGCCCCTAAAGTGTTGGGAGAGGCAACCGGATTAACCGGATTCTGGGTTATCTTTGCCATTGTGGTATTTGGTGGCACAATGGGATTTGTAGGTTTGATTATCGGCGTTCCTGCATTTGCAGTGATTTATACCTGGATTAAAAACTGGATCACACGCAGATTGCAGAAAAAGCATATGCCCACAGAAACGGTTGCCTATAGTATGCAGGGGTGTTTTCGCCCAATGACAGAAGAAGAAAAAATTGCAGTGGATAAAATGGAAAGTGAACGAGCGGAGGAAGCTTTCAGAAAAGCGACCAAACAAACTTTGTCGCAAAGAATCAAAAAGTGGTGGAAAAACAGAAAATATAAATAATAAAAAACAGGTTACAAACCTGTTTTTTATTTTTACAAATATTAGGGTGACTTTTCAAACAATAGGTGGTACAATAATAAAAATAACCAATTATTTTTCAGAAAGGAGGGCAATGGTTTTAAATTATGAGATATAGATGGGATAAAAAATATCTATATTGGGGTGTTACGGCAGTTGCAGTAATTATTGCCGGACTGCTGTTATTTGCCGCTATTTTCCGTTTTGATATGATATGGGGCTTTTTTGGCACTATATTCAGTATCCTAACGCCTGTTTTGTATGGTTTTGCGTTTGCGTTTATTTTAAATCCGGTTGTTAAACGATTACACAAATTGTTTATGAAAACCGCATTTAAAAAGACAAAAAAAATACAGCGGGCTGAAAAAATATCCCGTGCTATTAGTATTGTGATTTCAATTTTGTTGCTGTTTATAGTAATTACTGTATTCTCATTAATGCTGTTCCCTCAGCTTGTGACTAATATTATGGGCTTCTACAATAACTTTGAGTCGTACTATAATAATTTTATGGGCTGGTTAGACGGTATTTTAAAACAAGACAGCAAGTCTGCAGAATTTATTTTGCAGGCATTGGAAAAATCGAAAGAAATGCTTCAAAATTGGATGTCAACCGATTTGGTTCCTCAATTACAAAATATTGCAACCAATTTACTTTCCGGTTTGTGGAATGTATTTATGGTCTTAAAAGATGTCATTATTGGTTTAATCATTGCCATTTACTTTCTATTCAGTAAAGAAAAATTTTGCGCACAATGCAAAAAAGCAGCATATGCGATATTGCCTCGCAGACGCGCAGACGGACTGATTCGCAACACAAGAGAAACCAGCACTGTATTCGGCAGCTTTATTACAGGTCAGTTAATTGATGCTTTAATTGTTGGTATACTATGCTTTATTGGTATGTCAATTTTACAATTGCCGTATCCTCCAATGATTAGTGTCATTGTTGCAATCACTAATGTCATTCCTTTCTTTGGTCCTTATATTGGTGCAATTCCAAGTGCTATTTTAATTTTATTAGTGAACCCGTTACAAGCGGTTTATTTTGTTATCTTTATCATTATTTTGCAGCAAATAGATGGTAACATTATTTGTCCGCGTATATTGGGAGAAACTATTGGGTTAAATGGATTTTGGATTATATTTGCCATTGTAGTGTTTGGCGCATTGTTTGGATTTGTTGGTATGATTATAGGTGTACCAACTTTCGCAATGCTGTATACATGGCTAAAACGTTGGATTTCTCGCCGTTTGGGAAAACGAAATATGCCTGACGACACTCTGGCATATAGTGTTCCAGGGGTTTATAGAGAAATGACGGACGAAGAGAAAGCGGATAGAGAAGCAAGACGAAAAGAAGAGGAAGAAGAAGCTGCCGAAAAAGCAGCAAAAGGAACGTTAACTTCTCGTATTATTAAGATGATAAAAGGGAATAAATCCAAAAAGAAATAAAAAACTAAAAAGGGAGACGCTTTTTATTAAGCGTCTCCCTTTTTAGTTTTTTATTTGTTAATAGAATAGATGATTCTTTTTCGGATATTTGACTAGTAGGGAATCGTTTATTCTATTTATTTTGATGTTGGTACACTTCTTTGAAAATTGTTTCTTTTATACTATCAAATCGGTCTTTTGAAACACAATTGCCGGAGGTCATCATAAGCAATGGAACCGGTTGTTTTTCTCTTGTGTAAGGAGGTTGAGCATATGGATAGTGATTGATAAAAAATCCGTTTCGTTCGTAAAATCCAATTCGTCTTTTTGCAAAATCTGTTTCCGGCAATTCTACTTCCAAGCAGATTTGACACGGAAGCAGATTCAGAATTTCATGCAAAATCAACGAGCCAAGTCCTTGATTTCGATAGAAAGGATTTACTGCAAAATGTTCAATAAAGGCAAAATCTTCAAATTTCCATACCGTAATAAACGCTTTGATACAGTCGGATTCGTCATCGGGAATTACATATACAGTGTACCTTGGGTGATTCCATAGGGCTTGTTGGCCTTCGTATGTTCTGTATTCATCCGATGGAAAACTGTTTTCCAATATAGAAAATATTTTATTAAATTCTTCTGTTTTTGCAACCCGTAAGTTACTCATAAATGATACATCCTTTCTGTTATGCTCTTATTATAATATATGTTTGTTATTATTTCATTAAGAAATGCAATAAATAAAAATATTTTTGATAAAGAGAATACCTTCTTGGAAGAAATTTATAAACCTGATTTTTTAAATTTTGAAGGGATAAGCACATAAATAAACTGTATTACATAGTATGGATAAGCTTATTATATAGAAAGGAGAGGCTGGTTTTGGCAGATTATAATGAAGAAAAATGCGTTGAAATGAAGCAGACGACTCCATTGCCGGCAGTTACTGTAGAAGCAATGGCTTATGTGCCATATCAACAATACAAAACGATTTACAGTGCAGAAAAAGGGCTGGAAAACGGCACTATTTTTCCTGAACTTGATAAGCCATTTTTGGGAACCAAATGGAGGGATATGAAATGAGTGAACAGGAACGACTCATGCGCCAGATTAGTGCATACAAATTCTCTGCATGGGAATTGCACATGTTTTTAGATACGCATCCGAATAACTGTGAGGCGGCTAAAAGATTAAAAGAAGCACAGAAAAAGGCTGCAGAATTGACTGAAAAATATGAATCTCAATTTGGACCGATTAATGAAACAAGCAGAGATACCAGCCGTTGGGCTTGGATTACAGGCCCTTGGCCATGGGAAGTGGAGGCGAATGAATAATGTGGATATATGAAAAACGTTTACAATATCCGGTTAAAATTAAAACACCGAATGCAAAGCTTGCAAAAATTATCATTAGTCAATATGGTGGCCCTCACGGGGAGTTGGGCGCTTCATTGCGTTATTTAAGTCAACGCTATTCTATGCCTTATCCTGAAGTGAAAGCAATTTTGACAGATATTGGTACAGAAGAGCTGGCCCATCTTGAAATGGTTAGTACCATTGTGTATCAGTTAACAAAAGATTTAACGGAGGAAGAAATTCAAAAGTCTGGATTTGACACCTATTTTGTAGACCATACAACAGGTGTATATCCAACAGACGCTAATGGAATGCCATTCTCAGCGTCCACCTTCTCCGTAGCAGGCGATGCATTAACCGACTTGCATGAAGATTTGGCAGCAGAACAAAAAGCAAGAACAACGTACGATAATATTTTGCGTTTTTGTGATGATAGGGATGTCAGAGATCCCATCCGTTTTTTAAGAGAACGTGAAATTGTTCATTATCAACGTTTTGGCGAAGCACTGAGAATTGCAACGGATAATTTGGATTCTAAGAACTTCTTTGCATTTAATCCTGAGTTTGACCGTAAAAGAATGAAATAACACATGAAATAATGACTTGTACCTGTCATACTATCACGATATAACAACTTAGCAACAGCAGCAAAACTAAAGTTTGGGCTGTTGGCAAAAACGTTTTAACATTTTATAGTTAAAAATTGCTTTGCAATTTTTTTAATGCTATAATGAGTTAGGTGATACTATGCAGATTAACAGGTTATTTGAAATAGTTTATATTTTATTAGAACATCAATGTATGACAGCGAAAGAATTAGCCAATCGTTTTGAAGTATCTGTACGTACCATTTACAGAGATATTGATGTTTTGTCGGCAGCAGGAATACCGATTTATATGACCAGAGGTAAGGGTGGCGGTATTTCCTTGCTGCCTAATTTTATTTTAAATAAAACAGTACTGACAGAATCTGAAAAAACTGAGGTTTTGTCAGCATTGCATGCGGTACAAGCTGTTAATTCGAATGAATCGAAAACCGTTATCCAGCGTTTGTCCAATTTATTTGGAGAAGCCCAAACAGATTGGTTGGAGATAGATTTTTCTTCATGGGGAAATCATAGGGAAGAGGCAAGCCTATTTCAGACTTTAAAAACAGCTGTTTTACACAAACGTGTTGTCCATTTTTTATATCACAATGCAAATGGACAGCAATCAAACCGTATTGCAGAACCTTTAAAACTGTGTTTTAAAGGTCAAAGTTGGTATTTGTATGCGTTTTGTTCACATAAATGTGACTACCGTTTTTTTAAGCTGCGAAGAATAAAAGACTTGCGTATATCTGAGCAGGAAGTACAGCATTCTCCACCGAAGCATGTTTTTTCAGAGGAAGAGCAAGCATGTTTAAACACAGTAACAGTTACATTGAAGCTATCGGCTGAAATGGGCTATCGAGTTTATGATGAATTTGACTGTATTCAAATGCTAGATGATGGTGGTTTTCTGGTTACCTGCACCTTGCCCAGTGATGATTGGTTGTATTATTATATTGCAACGTTTGGAGAGCATTGCGAAATTATAGAACCACAGAAAATCCGTTATCAAATGAAAGATAAATTACAGAAAATGCTGAAATTTTATTTATAATATGACGCTCTTATGTCATGTTATATCGTGTATGATAGTAACATCTAATAAAGGAGGTCACTATCATATGGAATATGAAATTGTAAATTTGGACAAAAAAATAGTAGTAGGTGTTGGGGCATACACCTCCAATGATGACCCAAATATGGGACAAGTTATTGGTGACTTATGGAAGAAATTTTTTCAGGAAGGCATTTGCAATACCATTCAAAATCGTACAAACGAGTATGCAATCGGCTTATATTCCGACTATACGGAACAGAATTATCATGTATTAACAGGTGTTGAGGTATCAGAACTGGACAACAGTGATTTGGTATCCAGGGTAATTCCGGCAGGTACATATGCAAAATTTCGTATCCATGGTAATATGGAAACTGCAGTACGGAACGCATGGGAAAAGATTTGGAATATGGATTTAGACAGAACGTTTACTGGAGATTTTGAAGAGTATCTCAATGATGATTATGATCATGCAGATATTAATCTTTATGTTGCTATTAAAAAGTAATGTTTTCACACATTCATTTAGAGAAATAAAAATATTTTTTGAATGTTAAAAGCAATATGGTTGATACTAACTGTATCAGCCATATTGCTTTTTCTGTTTTCTAACAAAAGGATCAAGGGATATTTGTACAAAAACAACCATATTTTAAAGTAGAACAAAGGGTATAACGACTGAAAAAACAAAAAAAGCTTGTATATTATGTTAGTTTGATATAAAATTAAAGTTAAGTTTTTAACGAAGGGAGGATTGATGCGTTATCGCAGCCAATAATTTTTGGGTTATAGTGAAAAAGAATTTGTTTGCTATTATTACAATGGCAATCTCAATCGGTGTATTGGTTTACTTTTTGATTACAACAGACGGCATCACAGCTTTTGCAGAGATTGCGGGTTCTATTCGAATACCGTGGTTTATTTCAATTTTTGCTGCTATTATTGTCGGTTGGTTATTAGAAGCCTTGGTGTTGCACTTTTTTTGCAAAAAGGTATATCCTCAATGGAAATATTGGCACTCACTCATTATAGGAATGATTGGTCTTTTGTATAGCGCATTAACCCCTTTTGCAACCGGCGGTCAAGCAATGCAAATCTACTACATGAGAAAGCTGGGAATGGATACCGGCGGGGCGGGCTCTATTATTGCTGTTAAGAGTCTGGTATATCAGATCATTATGGTATTATTTGCGCTGGTTATGGTGTTTTGGAAACTACCTTTTTTTCAGAGCAGTGTAAGTAATTTTTCATTTTTAACTATTATTGGTTTATCAACAAATTTAACATTTGTTTTGCTTGTTTTGTTTTTTGCAATTAATGAGAAAGCAACGGACAAATGCTTGCGTGCTGTAATTAAATTTCTATACAGAATAAAAATTGTAAAAAAACCTGTTTCACGTTATTATAAACTCCATAGTGAATTCGCTATTTTCCATAAAAGCACTAAGCTTGTTGGTAAATCTGTAAAGGTATATGTAGGTGCAGTATTCTTTACCATTGTACAAATCTTTGTAGCATGTATCATTCCATATCTTATCTATCGCAGTTTTAATTTTAAAGGTGCCGATGTGTTTGATATGTTAGGTGCTCAATCGTTTGTAAATATGGTGTCTGCATTTATTCCTTTGCCGGGAGCGTCAGGTGGCGCAGAAGGAAGTTTCTATTTATTCTTCGGCACATTTTTTGGAAATCTAATTATGCCTGCTTTATTCATCTGGCGTATAGGAACGTATTATCTCAATATTGTAGGGGGAATTGCATTTATTTTTGTTGTGAAGCGAATACCCCATAGAACGTTGTACAGAGAAAAAACCAAAGCTGAATTGGAAGCGGATCGCCAATTAAAAGAATTATCCAGCAAAAAGTTAGATTTATAGGAAAAAAAGACACCCACCTTTTAAGGTGAGTGTCTTTTTTGTTGTTATAACATAAGAGAAATAGCCATGCTATTTCTAACGAATAACCGTTAAAACGTTCTTGTCAACAATCAAAATCTGTGATTTGGGTTTTGTTGCAAGGTTATTATAACATATTATTCTTGACTTAATCCCGATTCTTTTAAAAAGTCTTTTGCTACTTGTTCGGGAGATTGCTGAAGAACGTCTACCCTATAGTTTAACTCCGACATGACATCGTTTGTAAGCACATTTCCCAATTCTTCTAATATTGGAACAATCTCAGGATATTCTTCCAATGCCTTTTCTGACATGATAGGCATTGCATAATATGGAGTGAAAAAACCTTTATCGTCTTCTAACACGGAAAGTTCAAATTTTTTCAAAAGGCCGTCTGTTGCAAACGCATCAATTACGTCTACTTCGTCATTCATTAAAGCGGTATACCTAGGAGCGCCATCCAATGGTATATTTTCGCCTATTTTAAAGTTGTATGCCTGTTCGAGACCAATTAGTCCGGATTCACGGTTGGTAAATTCAAATGTGGTACCGGATTTGAAGGAAGAGGCAACCTTTGCAAAATCACTTACGTTGCTCAGACCGTACTTTTCTGCTGTTTCCGGTTTTACAGCTAAAATATACGTATTGTTGCACTTCATTTGAGACAATACCTCAATGTTATATTTTTCTTTGAATTCTGTTTTTACCGTGTTATATACTGCATCTACATCGTTAATGGGACTATGCTGTAAAATATCGCTGTAAGCGGTACCGCTGTATTCTACATACATATCAATATCGCCGGATTGTAAAGCGCTGAAACAGACTTGCGTACCTCCCAGATTCATTTTACGGTTTACTTGAATATCTGTTCGGTCTTCTATCATTTCTGATACCAGATTTCCCAAGACCAATTGGTCAGTATAATCTTTGGAACCAATGGTAATGGCTCTGGCTCCGGCTGCACCACCGCCGATAGAAGTAATCACAAAAATGACAATGATAGCAACGGCAGTAACACCAAGTGTAATTTTTTGAACCAGACGTTTTTTCTTTTTCCGTGCGGAATTTCCTTTTTGCAGACTGATTGGCGTTACCAGTTTTTCAACCATACCAAGGAGAAAATCAACAAATAATGCCAACAAGCATGCAGGAATTGCACCTGCTAAAATTTGATTGTTGTTTACGGTACGAATACCGGAGAACACTAGATTACCCAGTCCGCCTGCGCCAATAAACGCAGCCATTGTCATCAAACCGACTGCGGTTACCGAAGCAACACGAACACCGGTCATAATAACCGGCAGTGCCAGAGGTATTTGTACTTTGGTTAAAATTTGGAATCGGGTTAAGCCGATTCCTTTGGCAGCTTCCAGCGTTTGAGGATTGATACTTTCCAATCCCGTATACGTGTTTTTTATAATGGGAAGTAATGAATATAGTACTACTGCCGTAACGGCGGGAATCGCACCTATTCCCAAGAAGGGAATCATAAATCCCAGCAAGGCCATACTTGGAATTGCCTGGATTACATTTGCAATGGATAGTACAATTTTACTTGCTTTTGACATATAAGAAATAAAAATGCCAAGAGGAACGCCAATTAATACAGCCAAACCGACTGAGATTGCAGTAAGCTTGATATGTTCCAGCAAAAGTGCAAGAATTTCTGTGTAATTGGTTGCGATGTATTGCCAAAAATTCATTCCTGCGCCTCCTCTGTATAGTCAAAATATTGTTGACTCAGTGTGGTAACCAAACTACTTTTGGTTATCAGTCCTACCAAACAGAACTTAGCGTCTACTACAGGAATTGTAGAATGATTTTCTTTTGTAACCAGTTTAATGGCATCCAAAATGGTTTGTTCTGGGTTTAGTGCGGCAAAGTCTGCGCTGATGAAACTTCGAATCGGCTGCGTTTTATCCTCAATACTTCTCAGATGATTTGCCTTTACAATACCCAGCAACTGACGGGAATCGGGTTCTATAATTAAAAGGCTGTCGACCTTATATTGACGCATTTTGTCCATACATTTGAGAATGGACATTTCTTTGGTAGCGGTGACAGGCCGTTCAATCATAATGTCTTCCACCTTGATATATTCAGGAGAAGACCAAATTCTGTTTTTACCCACAAAGTTTGCCACATAATCATCTGCGGGATTTTTCAGAATATTTTCCGGAGTATCATATTGCAGGACATTGCCGTCTCGCATGATACATATCAAATCAGCAACTTTGATTGCTTCGCTCATATCGTGCGTGACAAATACAATTGTTTTTTTCAGCTTGGATTGCAACTGTACCAATTCATCTTGTAAATCGGTGCGTGTAATGGGGTCAAGTGCCGAAAAAGGCTCATCCATTAAAATAATATCAGGATTGGTTGCAAATGCACGGGCTACGCCAACTCGCTGCTGCTGGCCGCCGCTTAATTCGGTTGGATATCGGTCTAAAAATTCATCACAATCCATCCCGACCATGTGCATTAGTTTTTTTGTGTTTTCCTCTAACTCTGCGGGCTTGTATTTTTCAAGTTTTGGAATAATTTCAATGTTTTGCCGCACTGTCATATGAGGAAACAGGCCTGTTTGCTGTATTACATAACCAATTTTTCTTCGTAAAGCCACTTCATTCATCGTTTGGATATTTTCGCCATTGATATAAATAGCTCCTGAAGTAGGTTTAATCAATCGGTTTATCATTTTCAGCAAAGTGGTTTTTCCACATCCGCTTTCTCCAATGATTGCCACAAACTGACCTTTTGGAATGGTTAAATTAATATCGCGAAGAATCTGTTTTGTTTTATAACTTTTCGCAATATGTTCAAATTGTAACATGCGTTCTCCTCCTAAAAAAGAGTAACAACTTCATTATACAATAAAGTTGTTACTCTTTCAACTCTCATTCTTCTTTTGGAGGATATAAAAACTCTGTTACCCGCTGTGTAGAATCGTCTTGAGGTAGGAAATATAATATATCATGCTCGCATAATTCAATATAAGGGCCCGGAGAGCGCAGCAATGCATCCTGCTTTCGTACCGCAATTACGGTAGCTCCCGTATTTTGCCAAAATTGTATATCAGATAAGTTTCGGTTTAAGTAGTGGCAGTCCTTCGTGATATGAATTTCAAACGGCATAAACGGGTTCATAGACCGAAAATGTTCTGATGCTTGAATCAGTTCGGATAAATATTGATTCAGTGCCTCCATCTCTTGTTTTTGGTGGTCAACACTTTGGAATATTTTTTCTTTGATACTTTCAATGGTTTCACGCTTATTAAATTGTTTGATAAAGTTGGAGGCGTTCTGTCGCGATTTAATGGTAACGCCGCTTCCTTTTTCGGACACGACAATATCTAAGTCACTTAAAACGCAGATAGCTCGTCTTGCCGTTTCGGGAGAAACGCCGTAATGGCCTGCGATATAAGAGCGCGTATAGATTTTATCGCCCACTTTATATTCTTCATTTGCTATTCTGGTAGCGATTTCGACAGCAATTTGTTGGTAGCGTGGCATTGAAATTTTATTTTTAATTTGATATTCCATAACCATAGTCCTTTTTATTGTGATATCTTAAATTTTAATGAAAACTTAATACTGTGACCGTTAATCACTATACCATATTTATTTGAGTTACTCAATAAGTTTGTATGTAGAATTTTGAATTTGATACAGTATGATTCTAATCCTGTATATTCCATACGGTCAAGTGGTTTGTTGATATCTTGATTCTAAATTTGTACATGCCGACATATAGTTAAAACACAGTGAAAAATGGGGGGATGCAAAAGTGGATTGGCAAAATTTATCGAAGGAGGAATGTATAAAAAAGCTGGAAACCAACCAAAACAAAGGATTATCTACGTCTCAAGTGAAAAAAAGGCTGGAGCAATATGGAACAAATGAGCTAACGCATAAAAAGAAAAACGGATTTTTCAAAAAATTTATCGGTCAATTTTCTGACTTTATGGTAATTATTCTGCTAATTGCAGCTGCGGTATCTTTTATTACATCCCTGATTCGCCATGATATGGATTTTATTGATTCCATAATCATTTTGACCATAGTGGTTGTCAATGCATTCACCGGTGTAATACAGGAAAGCAGAGCAGAAAAAGCAATTGAAGCCCTAAAAAAATTGTCTTCTCCGCAAGCAACAGTGCTTAGAGACGGAAAAGAGATGAAAATAGATTCTTCCGGTTTGGTGCCGGGTGACATTGTGGTGCTTTCAACAGGAGATATGGTGCCTGCCGATTTAAGAATTTTGGAATCTTACAGTCTCAAAGCGGAGGAATCTGCATTGACAGGAGAATCGGTACCGGTTGAAAAAAGTCCAAACGGTATTTTTTCTGCAGCTACGCCAATTGGAGACCGTACCAATATGCTGTTTTCCGGCAGCAGTGTCACCGCAGGCAGAGGAAAAGGCGTTGTTGTTGCGACTGCGATGAAAACGGAAGTAGGAAAAATAGCGCACATGATTAATACGGAAGAAACGCCGCAAACACCGCTGCAAAATCATTTGGCAAAAACAAGCAAAATTTTAGGTATCGGCGCTCTTATCATTTGTGGTATTATCTTTATTCTAGGATTGTTCCAGCATATATCTCCATTGGAAATGTTTATGATTTCCATCAGTTTGGCCGTTGCAGCAATACCGGAGGGACTTCCTGTTATTGTGACCATTGTTTTGGCAATGGGCGTCAAACGAATGGCTACCAATCGTGCGATTATCAGACGATTACCCGCAGTGGAAACACTGGGAGGCGCCAGTGTGATTTGTTCTGATAAGACGGGAACACTGACGCAGAATAAAATGACGGTGGTGGAAATGGCAGACAGCGAACATGCGTTGGATTTAAGAGGAACAGAACCGGAGTTTATATTGAATTTGGCAGTGTTATGTAACAATTGTACGGTGTCTGCCGAACGAGTGAACGGAGACCCTACAGAAGCAGCTTTGGTGATTGCTTCCAAGAATAAGAAAAATGTGTTGGAACAGCAGTATCCTCGCATAAAGGAAATCCCGTTTTCGTCTGACAGAAAACGTATGACGACAATACATCGTCTGCATACGGGTGGATATCGCATTATTACAAAAGGCGCTCCCGATGTTCTGTTGAATTTGTGTACAGGGGTACATATCCAAAATAACAGCCACACGCTGACTGCTTCTGTAAAAAATCGTATTATGCACAGAAACAGCGATATGGCTTCCCGTTCTCTCCGTGTGCTGGGAGTTGCATATAAAGATGTAACAGAATTGCCAAGCGGAGAGAAAATGATAGAAAGCAACCTGACTTTTTGCGGTTTAATCGGTATGATTGACCCTCCGCGCCCCGAGGCAAAAGAGGCGGTTCGTATGTGTAAACAAGCAGGTATTCGTCCTGTTATGATTACGGGAGACCATGTGGCAACCGCAACTGCCATTGGCAGAGAGTTAGGGATTCTCGATGAAAACGGTATGGCTCTGACAGGGGCACAGTTGGACCAAATGGAACAGCATCAGCTTGAAAAAGAAATTTACAAATATTGTGTCTATGCAAGGGTATCACCTGCCCATAAAGTGCGTATTGTAAAAGCGTTTCAAGCCAAAGGGGAAGTTGTTGCCATGACAGGCGACGGAGTCAATGATGCTCCGGCCTTAAAAGCGGCAGACATCGGCTGCGCTATGGGACAGTCCGGCACGGATGTTGCAAAAGGAGCTTCGGATTTGATTTTGACCGATGACAACTTTTCAACCATTGTGTCTGCGGTCAGAGAAGGAAGAGGTATCTATGAAAATATACGCAAAACCATCCATTTCTTAATCTCGTGTAATATTGGGGAGATTATGACCATTTTGGTGGCATTTATTTTTGGAATGCCAAGTCCTTTGTTGGCAATTCAACTGTTGTGGGTGAATTTGGTGACAGATTCTTTGCCCGCGCTTGCATTGGGAGTAGACCCGATTGATGATGATATTATGCAGCGCAAACCGTCACGCCAAAGCAAAAGCTTGTTTGGCAACGGAATGGGCTATAATATTGTGGTAGAGGGCTGTATGATAGGTGCGCTGTCCTTGCTGGCATTTACCATTGGCCGTGTATTCTTTGACGGAACAGGCACAGAACCGCTCATCGGAAGAACAATGGCCTTTGCGGTACTCAGTTTGTCTCAGGTTGCGCATGCATTTAACATGCGGTCAGAGCATTCTATCTTCCATATTGGTGTGTTTAAAAATCGTAAACTGGTGATTGCTGCGCTTGCATGTATTGCATTGCAAGCAAGCGTTATTTTGATTCCGCCCTTGTCTGCGGTATTTAAAACAGCACATTTAGGCATTCTACAGTGGGCAATTGTCATTGGATTGGCATTGGTGCCGATTGTTGTGGTAGAAATTGAAAAGCTTTTGTTCCGTATGATAAGAGCATTATTCCCGCCGAAAGAAAAATCTCATAAAAAAGTAAATAAGAAAGAAGCGAAACAACTCTGACGGACGGTTATGGCAGAATGGTGACAGGGTGGGTGTTTGGGAATCCGCAGAGAAGTTGCAAATCAAAAGCGCGTGTATGAACATGCGCTTTTTTGTCGTGAAAAATAATTTGACTTTTGATAGTGTATATGATATATTACAACTGTATTAATTTAAATAGTACAGTTATTACAGATAGGAGGGAGTTTGTGTTTACATTAGACTATCAAAGCAGACTGCCAATTTATGAGCAGTTATATAAATCAATTATTAAAATGGCATCGCTCGGTGTAATGGAGCCCAATGAAAAACTTCCTTCTGTGCGAGTGTTGGGGCAGCAGTTAGGCGTCAATCCCAATACAGTGCAAAAGGCGTATCAAATGTTAGAAAGAGATCAAATTATTTATTCCATACCGGGAAAAGGATCTTTTATTTCACCGGATTTATCCAGTGTAGACGTAAAAAAGTCAGAGGCATTGGAAAAGGTAGCTTTGGCAGTGAAAGAAGCCATTGACCACGGCGTAGAGAAATATGAATTGCTGCAATACATAGAACAGCTGTTAAATATAGAAAGTGCAGGTGAAGAAACATGATACAGGTGGAGCGTCTTACAAAGAAATTTCAAACCCATACTGCCTTAAACCAAATTTCTGTTTCTGTACAGCCCGGTTCGGTATTTGGTTTGGTAGGTTCTAACGGGGCAGGTAAATCTACTCTGCTGAGAACCATTGCAGGTATTTATAAACCGGACAGCGGCACGGTTGCCATTGACGGTACTCCTATTTTTGAACATCCCAATGTAAAAAATGATATTTTCTTTATTTCGGATTTTCCTTATTTTATTCCGCAAAGCAACATGAAAGAGATGGCTAAATTTTACGCTTCTATGTACTCTAACTGGAGTCATGAGCGATATCGTGAACTGTGTAATTTATTTCCGATTGAAGAAAAAATGAAAATTTCCAGCATGTCCAAAGGAATGCAAAGGCAGGTTGCTTTAATTTGCGCACTGTCCACCCAGCCAAAAGTACTGCTAATGGACGAAATTTTTGATGGACTTGACCCGGTTATGCGTCAATTACTGAAAAAATTATTGGCACGAGAAGTGTCCGAGCGCAATATTACCGTTATGATTGCTTCCCATAACTTGCGAGAATTGGAGGATGTATGTGACCATGTGGGACTGCTTCATCAAGGTGGTGTAGTATTTGAGCAAGAGCTGGACGGCCTGAAATTGAATCTGCATAAACTGCAAGCTGTATTTAAACCAATGATTTCAATGGATGTATTTTCTGATTTGGATATTCTGAAATTTGATATGAAAGGTTCATTAATCAATATGGTAATACGCGGTGACAAAGGTGTTATTTCCAGAAGAATAGAGGCGCTAAAGCCTGTTTATTTTGAAATGCTTCCTTTAACATTGGAAGAAGTATTTATTAGTGAAATGGAGGTATCCGGTTATGACATTGACAAAATCATACCATAACAGCTTTCGGCAATGGTGGTCAGTGTATACTTGGTCTTTAAAAAAGCAAAGTGGTATCGGCATTATATATTTGATTTTGTTATGTCTGGCATTGCCTTTTCTGCTGGGAATTATATTGTTTAGTTCCATCAAGAATCAGCATGTGCTTACCGGTGAAAATATTGCAAACGGACTCCATATACTATTTACATTTTTGGTAATACCCGGGACATTGTTATTTGTTTTTATTACTGCTGTTTTATTGTTTCGGTTCATGCATAACAAACGTAGTACGGATTTCTATCATGCCTTGCCGGTTTCTCGTACTGCAATGTTTTTTGGACGATTTTTAGCCGGATTTACTGTTTTAGCCGTTCCAATGATCATTTGTTGCTGCATTACGGCAATTGTACTGGTTTGTTTGCAAGGGACAGTAAATATATTAGGAATGCCATACGGTACATTATTTTTGTATCTGCTTTATTTATTGATTATCATTTTAATTACTTATGCGTTTACGGTGTTTATTGCAGTATGCAGCGGGACTACGTTTAATGCAATTATTTCAGCCGTTGCAATAGGAGTTGCATACCCAATCTTTATGTACCTTCTTATTATCATGGTAAATTCATTACTTCCTGGCTTTACACTGGAAGGGTTTACTACTATTTTAACAGCAGGTTCTCCGTATATGGCGTCATTTGTTCCTGTGTTTTTTATAGCTTATACCAGCCAAGGAATAACTATGAGTGCGGATATGATTGCCTTTTTTGTTTGGTGGGCATGTATTACCGTTGTCATGATTGCTGCATCATGGTTATTGTATCGTGCCAGAAAAAGTGAAAATGCAGAAGGACGAAAAGCATATCCGGTACCGCAAATCATCATTCGTACTGTAGTATCGGGCGCAGTAGGAATTGGATTGGGATATATTTTGTTTTCTACATTGGGTGGTACAGTTGCTTTCTTTGCAGGTGTAGTAATCGGAGCAGTAATTGCTCATATCATTATTGAAGTATTGTATGCCAGAGGGTTTCGTACTTTGTTGAAATCACTGCCATACTTAGCAGGATTTTTGGTACTGTTTGGTATTTACTATGCCATATTGGCTACAGGATGTTTTGGATATGATACAAAAGTACCGCTTGCCAATCAGGTAGAAAGTGTGGATTTGGACTTAGATAATACCACAGCAAATGAAATTCTGGATGTAAATGGGAAAACCATTGGTACGGTCACACCTGTTCGCTTGCAAGACAGAACGTCCATTGAAGCGGTAATCGGCTGGCACCAGGCTACTGTAGATGAGAATCGGGAGAAACATTATCCTTATCAGATGTCTGACCATATTTTTTCCGGAAAAGTGACATATCACTTAAAGGATGGTAGTACATTAACCAGAACAGTGGAATATTTCCGAGATTCAAATGCCGCGGAAACAAACAGTATGTCTTCCAAACGAAAAGAGAAGAAGAGTTTGTTGGAGAATCAAGAGGAATACATTAAAAAATCAAATTTAATTTTTTATGTAGAACCTCAAGCTTTGAATACAGTAACGGTTGTAAAAGGAAATGTCGATTCCGGAACATACATTACAGAGGAAGGACAAAAAGAAACTTTGCTCCAAATGTTACAACAAGATATTATGAGAGCAGAAATGAATCGCTCTCATTCTGACGGAAATGAACCTTTGTTGCAAGAGAGTGCTGATACGCAAATCGATGAAAATACGATTTTGCTGACAATAGATACAAAACCATTTGTCCCATCTCAAAATGGTATCGTACGCCAACTAATTGGTTCTTATAACGGACAGATTAGACTTTCACAAACAAGTTTCCCCTATGTGATTGATGAATCAGAATTTCCAAATACGTATCAATATTTATTGGATAACGGTTTTCTGGCATAAAATTTTTTAAAATGCATTCTATGTTAATAGGATGCATTTTTTTATTTTTTACAAATTCAGTTTTGTTATTTTTAAAAAAGAATCGAATAATTCCGAATATGTATGTCAATGATATGGATAATGAAAGAAACATACATAAGGGGATACTTTGTGTAACGGAGGAATCATAGATGGCAAAAAAAATACTACCTTATATGGCAAGTTTTCTTGCAATCTTTTTTATCATTCCGTTTCTGTCGATTCAGGTTGCAGGAGAAGAGGTAACGTTTGAAACAAATTCAAAAGCGCTGTATATGGTAGATTTAAACACACAGGAAGTGGTATATCAAAAAAATGCTGCACAGCAGTTGGAGCCTGCTTCCTGTACCAAAATTATGACGTATATTGTTGCTGTGGAATCCATATCTGATTTGGTAAATACAAAGATAACGGCCGGCAGTTATGTATCAGCCATGCTTCAGGGAACAGACAGTTCGCTGTCCGGAATTCGGCAAGGAGAACAATTAACTGCATTACAGCTGTTAAACTGTATGATGATACCATCAGGCAACGATGCAGCACTTGTTTTAGCGGAATACATCGGCAATGGAGATATTAATATATTTGTGGACAAAATGAATGAGAAGGCTGCGGAGCTGGGATGCACCAATACACATTTTGTCAATCCTCACGGTTTGCACGACGATAATCATTACACAACAGCCGAGGATCTTTATAAAATAACACAGTATGCAATGAGTCTACCTTATTTTATGGATATTGTGACACAGACAGAATACACATTGCCTCCGACGAATTTATATACGGGGGAACGTACCATTTATACAACCAATAAGATGATGGATAAGAATGAACCTGTTTATTACGAACCGTATATTGAAGGAATAAAAACAGGGTCACATGATGAAGCAGGTTATTGTTTGGTTACCACTGCTCAGAAAAATGGACAGAGATACATGATTGTTGCCTTAGGTGCACCAATTGGTGATGTGCATGGAGAGATGTTGGACACAAAAAATTTGTATGACTGGGCATTTCAAGGTTTTCAGGAGAGCAGTCCTGTATTGGCACACAATGTATATCCGGAGATAAAACGAGGGCAGCTATGGGATAAAATGAATACAGTTATTTCATCTCCATGGTTTGTAGCCATATGCAGTATGGTTATTGTAATCGTGGTATTATTATTGTCAGATTATGCACAGAAATATCGGCACAAGAAAAAGAACGGAAAATAAGAAGAAAACAAAGGAGGAATCGAGTTGCTCAAACATTTCAAACGATTGATGCACCCTGTAAAAGTAGAACGCCCTAACGTACAATATGCTGTTCTACTTCAGGAGCAACTGGGAGGAGCAAATGGTGAATTAAAGGCAGCCATGCAATATATGGCCCAAAGCTTCTATGTAAAAGAACAAGAAATAAAAGATATGCTTATGGAAATTGCTGCCGAAGAATTCAATCATATGGAGATGGTAGGTGTAACCATACAAATGCTGAAAGGTGAACATACTGCTGATAAGCATTCCAATTTTTTGGTACAATCTCCTTTTTGTTTTGTAAATATGGACGGCGTTCCGTTTTGTGCGGATTATATTACCATTACGGGTGATGTTGCAACAGATTTACTATCCAATATTGCATCGGAGCAGCGTTCCAAAGCGATATATGAATCTTTATATCATCAAATTGAGGATAAATATGTGCGTAAAACGATAGAGTATTTGATGCATAGGGAAAAATCTCATAAACTTTCTTTTTTAGCTGCATTAAAGCAGTATGCCCATGAAGAAAACGGCCTGGAGTTTGGTGCTACCGCAGATGAAAAATTGTATTTCCAATTTCGTTCTATGTCAAAAGAAAAAACAGTTGGAAGTAATATGACTCCTCCACCGGGATTTTATCATCCGGATGAACATCACTCATAGATATCTAAAGATAATATGTGAAAGTTATCTACGAAATAAATAATAGGAATATAACAATTATATAATGTATAGCTACATTTTGTATCTGTTTTTCACACAGAAGCCCGTATTAAGTTTAAAATGAATACAAAACATATTCGGGAGGAAGGGTTCATGATAATTAAAAGTTATTCTATCAGAATTGAACAAGACCTTTTACACAAACTACATTATATGGCTGCATATGATGGAAGATCAGCAAATAGTCAAGTTTTGTATTATATTAAACAGGCAGTAACAGCATTTGAAAAGAAGAACGGTCCTATTGAAATAGCAGAGAATAAATAGGTTATATGTATTACACAGAAGAAAAGCGATTGAATCATTCAATCGCTTTTCTTCATTTGCTGTTGTTCTTTTGTAACAATTCTGCTTTAATATTCCACAGCTTTTGAGATAAATCCACATAATATTTATGTGGGTGGTCAAACCGCAGGACTTCAGGCCAAAGAGTATTCACTTGTTCCTTACAGTATGCCTGAATCTCTTGTAATGATTTTGGTGTAGTCATATTCTTTCCGTGTTTAAATATTTGCTGACGCAGTGGTACTGCACGAAATGATTCCACTGTTTTCCGTTTCCAAGTATTCACGGGGTCAAAAATAGTGTACGGTTTGGAATCATCAATCACTTCGTCGAACAGAGTAACAACGTCTGCAATGGCTTTGCCACTGGTTTTGTCATACAACCGCCATAAATTCTTGAAGCACGGTGTTGTAATTTTTGCAGTATTTTCGCTGATTTTTATTTTAGGAATGATATTACCATGTTCATCTTCAATACCGGCTAATTTATAAACACCGCCGAATACAGGTTCCGATGATGAGGTAATCATTCTTTCTCCCACACCAAAGCTGTCCACACAGGCTCCCTCCATGAGAATATCTCTGATGGTGAACTCATCAAGCGAGTTGGAAGCACAGATGCTACAGTCTTCATATCCGGCATCGTCTAACATTTTGCGTGCATGGCGTGTTAAATAGGTAATATCTCCGCTGTCTATGCGAATGCCTGTAGGGCGGTATCCTCTGGGAAGCAGTTCTTCGTTAAATACACGTATGGCATTTGGAATACCGGATTTGAGTACATTATACGTATCTACCAGCAAAGTGCACTGTGAAGGATAAGCTCTGGCATATGCACGGAATGCTTCCAATTCACTATCAAACAACTGCACCCAGCTATGCGCCATTGTGCCCATTGGAGGAATGTCAAATTTTCTTGCACAAAGTGTACTTGCTGTACCGCAGCAGCCACCAATATAAGCTGCACGCGCTCCGTAAATGGCGCCATCGAATCCTTGCGCACGTCTGGCGCCAAACTCCATAACCGGTCTGCCTTGTGCTGCACGTACAATACGGTTTGCTTTGGTTGCAATCAGACTTTGATGATTAATGGTCAGCAGTATCATCGTCTCAATGAACTGTGCTTCAATTGCAGGACCACGGACCGTAACAATTGGTTCCATAGGGAAAATAGGCGTTCCCTCAGGTACTGCCCATACATCGCAGGAAAATTTAAATGTACGCAGATAATCTAAAAAATCAACAGAGAATAATTGTGTAGATGCTAAATATGCAATGTCTTCTTCACTAAAGTGCAAATGATCAAAATATTCTATGAGTTGTTGCACACCGGCCATAATTGCAAAGCCGCCGTCATTTGGTACATGACGAAAAAACATATCAAAATAAGCAATTCGGTCACGATATCCGTTTGTAAAGTAACCGTTTGCCATTGTAATTTCATAAAAATCCATTAACATGGTTAAGTTTGTTCTTAAACCGCTGTAATTATCCATAATCTATCATCTCCAATAGTAGTATAGGAAATTTACTCTCTATTACGCCTATTATATCAAATATAAATGTTCAGCATATTATATCAAGAAAGAGACAAAATAACAAATGTTATTTTTGAACAATAGATTTGTAGTATTTTGTTTTTTATTGCAGAAAAACAAAAAATAGAGTATAATACAATTATAATTAGTGAAAGTTGTTCATTTTAAACGTGCAGGACACTGACGTTTATTTTTATGCTTGTATTAAGATACTTTAGTTTTGCAGCTGATATGGGAGATGAATTTATGAGATTACGCAAGCAGGCCCTAGGCGACCGCAATTTAATTGGAGCCCGTGTTGAGTTGGCAAGAAAAAACCAAGGTATGAAACAAAAAGACTTGCTGGCGCAACTGCAGGTAAACGGGGTAGATATGAACGCCTCAGGCTTATCTAAATTAGAAGGGCAAATTCGTTTTGTGACAGATTTTGAATTAGTGGCATTGGCCGATATATTGGATGTTTCAGTTGATTGGCTGCTGGGACGTACACAACAAGAATAAGTAAAAAGCTCAGTTTGATATTTCATACGGAGCTTTTTCATTGCAAACCAAAAACCGCAGGCACATTTGTGCACTGCGGCTTTTAGCAGAAAAATGAATGTATGTAATGTATCTCGTAAGCTAATTAAAAAGAAGAGAACCTTTTACCAAATTCTTGGCAAGAAGCAAGACCGTCTGCATCAGGTGTTAAATTAATTGTAAGACCTGTTTCAAACAATTGCGCACCGTTATTTTTTACGCGGTCACACCAGTTCTCCATCCACTCTCCGGTTCCCCAGTCATAGGAACCAAACAAAGCAATTTTTTTGCCTTGCAGTGAGGCTTCCACTTGTTCAAAGAAAGGTTCAAATTCGCTTTCTTCCAATACCTCGTCACCCATAGAAGGACAGCCAAAAGCAATTTTAGAGTAAGTATTTACTTGGTCAGGAGAACATTGATCTACCGACATCACAGCTGCGGTACCTCCCGCTGCTGAAATACCTTCTGCAATTGCGTTTGCCATGCTTTCTGTATTACCTGTTCCACTCCAATAAATAATTGCAATATTTTCCATGAGTTACACGCTCCTGTTTTGAATAATAGAAATTGTACATAAACAATGCAATAAATTCCCATCTGTATTTTTTAATGCCTGGGACAATTGCTGTTTGCAGCTTTTATATTGTGCAAACAAACGGCGACTGTAGGTTTCGTCTCCGTATACTTTCCAACAACCGCTGTATTTGTAATTACAGCCGTTGTTCGTAATGAAGCCCACAACATCTTCCAGAGGATAACCCAGAAAAATGCCAATTTCGTGTGGGAAACCTTTTGTGGATTGAATGCGCTGTGCTAAATAGGACAGAATTTCATCAAAATATAGTTGAACATTGTTTTTATGATATACGGGATAACCGTAAGATAATAAAAAAGCACGTTTTTGTGGTTCACATAATGTTTTGACCAATTCTGATTTTCGATAAACCAGCAGAAGCTGTTTACAATTACATTGGCACACAGGATGAAAATAAATATCTTGTTGATTTAAGTGTGCATTATAATTTTGAACCATTTGTTCAAATGTTTCAAAACGTGGTAATGAAACCAAATTTGCCGGTTTTATCCCCATTAGTGTAGGCGCTGTATGAGAGGCCAGAAGGGTATCTAATTTTTGCTGTATCATTATAATGAAACAAACCTCCAAACCTTTCTTTACCTATCGAAATGATATGGGTTAGTTAATGCTAACTTAATTGCAAAAAATAAAACTTGTTATTTTATTTTTTTGGTTAGCATTAGCTAACTTCCTATATATTATCATAATGAATTTGCATTGTCAATACAAAAAATAAAAAAATTTTCACCCAACAAATTTCAAGCATGATGGGTGAAAATTTTTAACTGTCTACATTCTCTTTAATACGTTCAAATGTTTCTTGACTGATAATGTGTTCTATACGGCAGGCGTCTTGTGCGGCAAGTTCCTCGGGAATATCCAATATTTTTTGAAGGAACTTTGTAATATATAAGTGGCGTTCATAAACTTCATTGGCTTTTTTGCTTCCTTTTTCCGTTAAAACAATATTTCCACTGCTTTCCACCACAATATAACCATCGTTTTTCAAAATACTCATAGCCCGGCTAACACTTGGTTTTGTAAAGCCTAATTCATTGGCAATATCAATCGAACGTACATAGCCTTGTTTCTGGTGCAACATCAGTATGGTTTCCAAATAATTTTCTCCAGATTCATACATGGTGTTTTTACCTCCTAGTCAGTTATAGAACATGTCGATTCTTACTTTATACTGTACCATGAATTTAAGCAAAATTCAAGCGTTATTGCCGGGAGCGTATATGATAGTTATAACAAGATATGTCTTTGCTTATGCCATATACAATCCTCTATATTTTTATAAAAATACTATGATATGAAATTTAATTTTGATAGAAAGACTACATTTTAAATGATATTGGAATCATTTTTTTCATATATTATATTGTTTCATAGCTTCTTTTGTGATTCCCCACGGAAATAGAAAGAAACTAGACAAAAATATTGTTGAGTAATATCCTTGACAAAAATGTTAGCAAGTGCTAACTTAATAGTGAGGTAGTAAAAAAGCGGAATCGTTATAATTGAGTTATAATTCGTCTTATATTGTCGAAAAGAGGGAATAAATATGATACCAATGACATTTGCAGATGTGGGAAAAGAGCACATTATCCGCAAAGTAGGCGGAAATTCCGAAGTACGGGCTCATCTTGAAAATCTTGGATTTGTTCCGGGTGCAACAGTTACCGTTATTACAACCAATGGAGGAAATTTAATTGTAAATGTAAAACAATCCAGGGTTGCAATCAGTAAGGAAATGGCTGCCAAAATTATGATTTAATCTGTCTGGTGGCAGAAAGGGAGGACAAAATTGAAAACGTTAAGAGAAGTGAAGGTAGGAGAAACCGCTACTGTTGTTAAGCTTCATGGAGAAGGTGCAACAAAGCGTAGAATTATGGATATGGGATTGACCAAAGGAACAGAGGTTTACATTCGTAAAGTGGCTCCTCTTGGAGATCCTGTAGAAATTACAATCAGAGGATATGAGCTATCCATTCGTAAAGCAGATGCGGAGTTGATTGAGGTAGAGTAAAAGGATTGGACTTAGCTTGAAAGGAAGAAGAAGCAATGCAAATAAAAATTGCTCTGGCGGGTAATCCAAACTGTGGCAAAACCACGTTGTTCAATGCGTTAACAGGCGCAAATCAATTTGTTGGTAACTGGCCAGGAGTTACAGTAGAAAAAAAGGAAGGAAAGTTAAAAAAACATAATGACGTTGTTATTATGGACCTTCCGGGTATTTATTCTCTTTCTCCATATACGTTGGAAGAGGTGGTAGCAAGAAATTATTTGATTCAGGAGCGTCCCGATGTGATTCTGAATATCATTGACGGTACCAACTTAGAGCGTAACTTATATTTAACCACACAGCTGACAGAACTTGGAATACCTGTGGTCATTGCCATTAACATGATGGATGTTGTGAAAAAAAATGGCGATAAAATTAATATTGAAGAACTTTCAAAACAACTTGGATGTAAAGTGGTGGAGATATCCGCATTAAAAGGTACGGGTATTACAGAGGTGGCACAAGCGGCAGTTCAGGCTGCAAAAGATACAAATACAGTACCGCAGCATTGTTTCAGCGGTGTTGTAGAACATGCGCTGGCACACATTGAGGAGGCTGCTGTACATAATATACCTTTGGAACAACAGCGTTGGTATGCAATTAAGATTTTTGAACGTGACGAAAAAGTATTGGAGCAATTAAAACTCGATAAGACTGTTTTAGATCACATTGAGAAAGATATAAAAGCAGCTGAAGAAGAATTGGATGACGATGCAGAGAGTATCATTACAAATGAACGATATGTTTATATTGCATCTATCATTAAAAACTGTTATAAAAAACACAGCAAAGGTCTAACTGTTTCCGATAAAATTGACAAGGTTGTGACTAACCGTTGGTTAGCTTTGCCTATATTTGTTTTGGTTATGTTTGTCGTTTATTTTGTGTCAGTTACTACGGTAGGTACTTGGGCTACCGATTGGGCCAATGATGGTGTATTCGGAGACGGCTGGCATTTGCTGGGTATTGGAGACAGTTCTTATGCAGCGGATGCCGACCAATTCGGAGAGGCGTCACAGGTAGTAAACGGCTTTATCGATTATGCGGGTGAGCAGGGAATAGATACAGAGGCGGTAACAGCTGCATTGGATATCGAATCGGAGGACTTTGATCCTGCTATTGCCAAAACAGAATTGGCGGGATTTGCTTCCCAATTTTCTCCAACCGATGAAGCTTCTTATACGGTGACAGATGAGGAAACGTTAGCTACAGAAGATGTGACTTCATCGGGAGAAGATTTAGCTGCTGCTTTGGGCGTATACGAACAATATAATTATACAGAGCCGGATCCTGCTAATTATGGCGTTTGGGTGCCGGGAATTCCTGTATTGGTAGAAAATGGGCTGAATGCTATTAATTGTGTGGACTGGCTGCAAGGATTGATTCTAAACGGTATTATTGCCGGTCTTGGTGCAGTGTTAGGCTTTGTGCCGCAAATTCTTGTACTGTTTATTTTCCTTGCCATTTTGGAATCTTGCGGTTATATGGCTCGTATCGCCTTTGTTATGGACCGTATCTTCCGTAAATTTGGTTTGTCAGGTAAATCTTTTATTCCAATTTTAATTGGCACAGGTTGTGGTGTACCGGGCATTATGGCTTCCCGTACCATTGAAAATGAACGCGACCGACGTATGACTATTATGACAACAACCTTTATTCCATGTGGTGCCAAACTGCCATTTATTGCTATGATTGCAGGTGCCATTTTCGGCGGTGCATGGTGGGTTGCGCCCAGCGCTTACTTTATTGGAATTGCGGCAATTATCATTTCAGGTATTATGTTAAAGAAAACAAAACCGTTTGCAGGAGATCCTGCACCGTTTGTTATGGAGTTACCTGCTTACCATTTGCCAACTGTAGGAAATGTATTGCGCAGTATGTGGGAACGTGGCTGGTCTTTTATAAAAAAAGCAGGCACAATTATTTTGCTTTCCACAATCCTGATTTGGTTTGTTACATATTTTGGTTTTATAGACGGTACCTTTACTATGCTTTCCGAAGACCAAATAGACAATAGTATCCTTGCAATCATCGGAAACGGCATTTCATGGTTGTTTGCTCCTCTTGGTTGGGGAAATTGGCAGGCAGCGGTTGCGTCCATTACCGGTCTTGTAGCAAAAGAAAATATTGTTGGTACACTGGGCATTTTATATGGTGGTTCAGGCTCTGTTTATGCAAATATCGCAGCTTCCTTTACTGCTATCAGCGGATTTAGCTTTATGGTATTCAACCTTTTGTGTGCCCCTTGTTTTGCAGCAATGGGTGCAATCAAGAGAGAGATGCACAATGCGAAATGGACTGCGTTTGCAATTGCTTATCAATGTGTGTTTGCCTATGCAATTGCTTTGGTAATTTTCCAACTTGGTAGCTTATTTACAGGTAACGGAAATATTATCGGCTCTATTGTTGCATTTTTAATTGTTGCGTTGATACTGTTTATGCTGTTCCGTCCGTATAAAAAAAGTAATATATTGAAAAAGAAAGTGAAAGTATAAACTTGTTAAGGAGGAATTACGATGCTGGACTTTTTTATAAACAATTGGGGCACCCTTTTAGCCGGAGTTATTGTTTTAGCAGTCGTAATTCTGGTTATTGTAAAATTAATCAGAGATAAGAAAAAGGGCAAAAAATCCTGTGGATGCGATTGCGGACATTGTACTGTTTCGGCAGGATGTCACCATCAAGCGGCAAAACATCAGGAACCCAATCAGAAATAAAAAAGGCGTTTGTACTCGAAATTTCGCACTATTGATTGTTTTTTAGTAAAAAATAGTTAATATAATTCACAATTACTGGATAAAAGCTGATATGAGAGTAAAATACTCTTGTGTCAGCTTTTTTATTTTAGTGGATGTACGTAGTGCAGTTTAATTTATTACGAAGGAATGATATAATCGATACGAAAAGGATACAAAATGTATGGTATCTTTCAGTATTGTGTGAAAAATCGAGGAGGACCTTATGTCAAGAATAGATGGTGACAGGAAAAATATATGTGGAGAAAATGTAAAAAGATATAGAGAAAAGAAAGGCTTGTCTTTAGAGCAATGCTGTGAAGAATTAAAAAAAGAAGGTTTATTTTTGAGCGCAAAAGAACTGGACCAAATTGAACGAGGTCAAAAGATAGTATTAGATCAAGAAATTATTTGTTTTTGTAAAGCACTATCCATTACAATTGAGCAGTTATTTGAAGACATATCCCTATAATAAAAAGATGAGACAAATAGAACATAAAAAGACGAATCGTACTAAAAACGATTCGTCCTTTTTCATCAAATTAATGGAATCCTTGACCGCCAAATACAGAAAAGAGACGTTTCACTTGTCCCTTTAATCCTCGGTGCTCAGGTTGTTCCAATTTAGGGTCATGGGAAAGTACGTGTCTGGCTGCAGATTGTGCTTCTTTTAATACTTCCATGTCTTCTGCCATGTTGGCAATTTTTAAATCCGGCAAACCATGCTGCTTCTCTCCGAAAAAGTCTCCCGGACCTCGTAAACGTAAATCTTCGTCTGCGATACGGAATCCATCTGATGTACTGCACAAAATTTTTAAACGTGCGACCGCTTCCTCATTTTGTGCATCAGAAACCAAAATACAGGTGGACTTCACGGTTCCTCGTCCTACACGTCCTCGCAGCTGATGTAATTGTGAAAGTCCATACCTCTCTGCATTTTCAATTAGTATAATAACCGCATTTGGGACATCAACACCAACTTCCACAACAGTGGTAGAGACAAGGACATCAATTTTTCCATTTGCAAATGCAGTCATGACAGTATCCTTTTCCTTTGGCTTCATTTTGCCATGTAAAATACCGATCACTTTGTCCGGAAACGTTTCCGTTTGTAAAGCGTTTGCGTACTGTACTACACTGGCCATATCATTGGTACTTTCTTCCACCAAAGGACAGATAATGTATGCCTGCTGTCCGGCATCCAAATGGGTACGGATATATTGCAAAGCTCTTGCACGTTTCCGGCTGCTAATCGCATACGTTTCTATGGTTTGACGTCCGGGAGGAAGTTCGTCCAAAACAGATATGTCCAAATCTCCATAGATGATCAATGCCAATGTTCTTGGAATGGGAGTCGCAGACATGACCAGCATATGAGGATGATTGCCTTTTTCAGCTAACAAACTCCTTTGAGCAACACCAAAACGATGCTGTTCATCTGTAATGACAAGCCCAAGATTTTTAAATGCTACAGTTTCGCTGATAAGTGCATGGGTACCTATCACCATTTGTATGGAACCATCTTGGAGCTGTTCAATCAGTTTTCTTTTTTTTGCAGGTGTTACAGAGCCGGTTAACAGACCAACAGAGATACCGGTGTCCTTTAAAATATCGGAAATAGATGCATAATGCTGTTGTGCTAAAATTTCGGTGGGAGCCATTAATGCTGCCTGCACACCATTTTTGATGACAGAATAACATAAAGCAGCAGCGACAGCTGTTTTGCCGGAGCCTACATCGCCTTGTACCAATCGACTCATAGGACTTCTATTTTTGGAGTTTGTCATATCTGCCATTGCCTCTGAAATAGCACGTTTTTGTGCGCCGGTAGGGGTAAAGGGAAGCAGTCGAAAGAATTCGTTGGTGTAATCGATAAAAGGTGGCAGGGAAGTTTCTTGCTTTTTACGATATTTTAATTCAAGAAGTCCCAGTTGCAACGTAAATAGTTCTTCAAATACCAACCTTTTTTTTGCAATTTTCATAGATTCCATAGAATCCGGGAAATGAATTTGTTCTAAGGCGTATCTCAGCTCGCAAAGATGATGCTGCATACGAATATCATAAGGAATCGGATCTTTGACTTGTTCAGGCAATAATGCCAAAGCATGCTTTACAGCGTTGCTAACCATTCGAGTAGATAAGCCTTCTGTTTGACGGTAAATTGGGCACACTGAGGGGGCGGAAGAAACAGGATAAAATTCAGGTACGCTCATTTCTTTTCTCAGCAAGGTACCAGATACTTTGCCATAAAAAATATATTCTTTTCCTTCTGTCAAAGCATTGACAATGTAAGGGTTATTAAAAAAAGTGAGCTGTAAATCACGCATGCCATCTGTTACGGAGGTTTTATATAAAGTCATACCTTTGCGAATGCGTGTCTCTATAGGCTTATGCAAAACAACGGCGCGTATGGCACAGGGGACCCCGAAAGGTGCTTGTTCAATGGTAAGCGGTTGACTCCAATCCTCATATGTGCGGGGATAAAAGCGCAATAAAGCGCCAACGCTAAACACGCCAAGCTTGTGGAACAGCTTAGCGCGCTTTTCGCCGACGCCTGTTAATGTTTGTATTTCTTGTTCAAATAATGAAGCCATATTTATTCAATCGAGAGAATGAAGTAATAAATAGGTTGACCACCGTTTACCAGAGTTACTTCAATCTCATTTCCTACTTTGGATTTAATGCGCTGGAAAGCATCTTCTGCTTCCGCTTCAGACACATTGTCGCCGTAAATAATAGTAATAAAGGAAGTTCCTTTTTTGGCCATAGAGCGTGCCAAACGGGTAGCAGCGTGCACAGGATCTTTGTCAATGATTTCAAGTTTACCGTTTTCCAGCCCTAAAATGTCGCCTTCCTTCATTTTATGACCGCCAAATTCAGAGTCACGGGCTGCAAATGTAATAAGTCCGGTGTCAACAGCATTTGCAGCGTTCATCATAACATTCGCGCTGATTTCAGGCGTGCTTTCTCCTTCGTATGCGAGCATAGCGGATAATCCCTGGGGAATGGTACGAGTAGGCAGTACAATAACTTTTCTGTCCGTAACCAAAGGAATGGTTTGTTCTGCGGCCAAAATAATGTTTTTATTGTTAGGAAGTACATAAACCGTTTTGGCAGGAGTGGCAAGTACGGCTTCCACGATGTCTTCTGTACTTGGATTCATTGTTTGACCTCCGCTGACAACATGGGCGCAGCCAAGGTCGCTGAATAAGGTCTTTAATCCTTCGCCTGCCGCAACAGCTACAAAACCAATTTCTTCTGTCGGCTCTACCGGTTCTAATGCTTGAGGTTTTGCTGTTTGTGCAGCTTTTGCTTTTACTGCTTCTTCCGCAGCAATGCGATGTTGTTCTTTCATATTTTCTATTTTAATGGTAAGCAATTGTCCGTAAGTGAGTGCTTCTTGTAAAGCGTGACCGGGATTTTCCGTATGCACATGAACTTTAATAATCTCATCGTCATCCACTACTACCACACAGTCTCCAATGCTTTCTAAATAGGCGCGCAATTCAAATGGTGGTTTTGTGCAAGTTTCTTCTCGGCCAATGATAAATTCCGTACAGTACGTGAAAGTAATGTCTTGGTCAAATTCTGCCGCAGCATTACGGAAGAAGTCGTCCTCATATGGCTGTTCATTTTTTACGGGCATTTCATCGGCAATTAAAACATTATCTTTGAAAACGGACAGCATACCATCTAAAATTAAGCATAACCCTTTTCCTCCGGCATCCACAACACCTGCTTTTTTCAAAACAGGGAGTAATTCGGGTGTTGTTTCCAACGCTTCCGCAGCGCCTTTACAAATGGCAGACCATACATATACGGCATCATCTTCGATGACGGCGGCAGCCTTTCCTTTTTCGCAAGCAACACGAGATACAGTTAAAATGGTTCCCTCAGTCGGTTTCATAACGGCTTTATAGGCATCTTCCACACCGAGACTCAATGCATTTGCAAGGTCTATGCCCGAAATGGATTCTTTTCCTTCAATTCCTTTTGAAAAACCACGGAACAAAAGAGAAAGGATAACTCCAGAATTGCCGCGTGCGCCTCTTAATAAAGCGGAGGCTGCGATTTTTGCAATTTCGCCTGCATGTGTACTTTCTGTTTTAATTAATTCATTTGCAGCAGCAGACATTGTCATAGACATATTGGTGCCTGTATCGCCATCCGGAACAGGGAAAATATTTAAATCATTTACCATGTTTTTATGCTTTGAAATATTATTTGCACCTGAAATAAATGCATTTTTCAGGGTTAGTCCGTTTATCATTCTGTGCACTCCCTTAATGTAGATTGTATAGCCCGCATTTTAATTGAAATTAAGTCTGCACCTGTGTATAGGTACAGTTTATATTACAAATTGTATAATCATAATTATTATAACATAAAAGAAATTGCTATGCAATTTCTAACAGACAGAACGTTAAAACGTTCACATAACAGCCAAAATTTTTAATTTTGTTGCTGTTTTGAGGTTGTTATAACATAAAAGAAATTGCTATGCAATTTCTAACAGATAAAGGTTACAACGTTCTTGTCAACAATCAAAATCTATGATTTTGAACTTGTTGCAAGGTTGTTATAGCATAGAAAAAATTGCAAAGCAATTTTTAACTATAAATGCTAAAATGTTCTCATAACAGCCAAAATTTTAATTTTACTGTTATTATAAAGGTATGATATGGTTCCATCTAAATTATTTTTGAAAAAACATATAACGTTATTATCTATTCTGTTTGCGTAATACGAATACGCTCTATGGAGATTGTTTTTCCGGATTTTTCATCTATTTCAAATATAGCACCGTCCAAATGACAGGGACCGCTGGCTAAGTCAAACCGTACAGGCATTTTGCTTCTGAGTTTTTTGATAATCAATTCCGGTTTCACTCCCAGAACAGAATAACAGGGTCCTGTCATTCCAAGATCAGTAATAAAACCTGTTCCTTGTGGGAGTATATGCTCATCTGATGTTTGAACATGTGTGTGTGTGCCAAAAATTGCAGATACGCAGCCGTCATATGCATAGGCAAACCCACCTTTTTCTCCGGTAGCTTCAGCATGAAAATCAACTAAAATAATTTTGGGAAGCGAATTTTCTTCTAAAATACGATCCATAACCGAAAAAGGACAATCCAGCGCTTCTAAATATACAACACCCATTAAATTTACAACCGCTACTTGATAGCGTCCCTTGTCAACAATACAAATTCCTTTGCCGGGTGCTCCTTTTGGATAATTGGCGGGACGCAATAAACAGTCCTCACTATCGAATAACTCGTAGCTTTCTTTGCGGCGAAATGTATGATTTCCCGTTGTAATTACATCAACACCACTTGCAAACAGGTGTTCCGCAGAAGCAGGAGTAATGCCATTGCCATCTGCTGAATTTTCTCCATTGGCGATTACCAAGTCAATATTTTTTTCTTTTTTTAAAGTTGGCAGTTGTGTCCTTAAAAATTTGCAGCCAATACTTCCGACAACATCGCCAATTGCAAGTACTTTCATGGCAGACCTCCGCTTGTTTTGAATCGTACATTTTATTATAACATAAAAGAGATTGCATAGCAATTTCTAGCAGATAAAGGTTACGACGTTCTCATAACAGTTAAATATTCATTTTGACCTGATTATAAGAGTGTTATACTATAATATCATGTAGAAATAATTGTAATTAGTTGATATTTGTAAAAAGTTTATGAAAAAATAAAAGCAGATATGTACTAGTACATATCTGCTTTCAATTTATTTTGCGTATTCAACTGCACGGCTCTCACGAACCATGTTTACCTTAATTTGACCGGGATATTCCAAATCGCTTTCAATTTTTCTGCAAATATCTCTTGCGAGTAAAACCATTTGATCATCGTCCACGACTTCTGGTTTTACCATAATGCGTACTTCTCTGCCGGCTTGAATTGCAAAGCAACGTTCTACACCCTCAAAGGATGAAGCAACTTCTTCCAATTTTTCAAGACGTTTGATATAGCTTTCCAAGTTTTCACGGCGTGCACCCGGTCTTGCTGCGGAAATGGCATCAGCAGCCTGTACGATGCAAGCGATGATGCTTTTTGGTTCTACATCGCCATGATGAGATTGAATTGCATCGATAACAACTTCGTGTTCCTTGTATTTACGGGCAACATCTACACCAATTTCTACGTGGGAACCTTCCATTTCATGGTCAAGCGCTTTGCCAATATCATGAAGTAAACCGGCACGGCGGGCAAGGGTAGGGTCAAGCCCCAACTCTGACGCCATAACACCGGACAAAAATGCAACTTCCAAAGAATGGTTTAACACATTTTGTCCGTAACTGGTACGATATTTCATTCGTCCCAATAACTTTACCAATTCAGGGTGAATACCGTTTACACCGGCTTCGATAATAGCGCGTTCACCTTCTTGCTTAATGGTAGCATCTACTTCTCTGCGGGCCTTTTCAATCATCTCTTCAATACGGGTAGGATGAATACGTCCGTCCGCAATTAATTTTTCCAAAGCGATTCTTGCCACTTCACGGCGAACCGGCTCAAAGCTGGAAATGGTAATTGTTTCAGGTGTGTCGTCAATAATCAAATCAACACCTGTCATTGTCTCAATGGCTCTGATATTACGGCCTTCACGACCAATAATACGGCCTTTCATCTCATCGTTTGGCAATTGTACAACGGAAATGGTTGCTTCTGCAACATGATCGGCTGCACAACGCTGGATGGCAACCGTAATAATTTCCCGTGCTAAATTTTCTGCCTCATCTTTGGTTTGCTGCTCGATGTCCATAATTTTAGCAGCTTTTTCGTGTACAAGCTCGTTTTCTAAATTTTTCAATAAGAATTCTTTTGCTTGTTCTGCGGTGAAGCCGGAGATACGTTCCAAAATTTCAAATTGATTTGCTTTAATGCCTTCGGCTTCCAATAAGAATGCTTCCGCTTGCTGTTTCTTTTCAGCAATAGCATCCTCTTTTTGCTCTAAACTCTCCATTTTTTTATCGAGAGTTTCTTCTCTTTGCTGAATGCGTCGTTCCTGACGCTGTACTTCTTTGCGTCGTTCTGCAAGTTCCTTTTCGGATTCATCACGTAACTGATGAATTTCGTCTTTACCTTCCAGTACAGCTTCTTTCTTTTTTGCTTCTGCTGTCTTTACAGCTTCTTCAATAATCTTTTTTGCCTCTTCTTCAGCAGAACCGATGGTAGCTTCAGCTGACTTTTTTCTATGAGAACTGCCGGCCATAAATGCAATTACGCCAACAACAGCGGCAATTACAAGGCCAACAACTACGCAGATAATAATCGCAATACCTACTGCATCCACTTTTCTGAGACACCTCCTTTTGTCTTGTTCATTCCCTTAGTTTCCTTTTACATTATGTAAGTGAAAATAACAACATTTTCTAAATGAATTAATTACACTTAATAAATATTGTATTACGTTTCACACCATTGTGTCAAGAATAATTCCCGTAATTGTCAGTAAGATTTTAGGATTTCAGAGAATTACAGCCAATACGGAAAATACTTGACTTTTGTATTTTGAAATGCTACGATATTAAATACAAAGATATATTACATGCATGGAAAAGGACATTTTGTTTTTATAAATGTTACAACAGAGAGCAAACGTCATGGGCTGAAAGCGTTTGCGGTAAAGCAAAACAAAATTACCACCTTGGAGCAGCTGCCGAACGTTTGATAAAAAAACCAAAGGTATGCCGGTTAGGTTCCGTTATCAACCTGCAAAGAGGACAAAGCGTTGCTTTGTTGAATTTGGGTGGAACCACGAGAGTCGTTACTCGTCCCTTGTCAAGGGACGAGATTTTTATTTTTACAGATAAAGGAGTATGTAGCTATGAGCATCAAAGTGAATTTAAAAGGAGATAGCAAAGAGTTTGAGTCTGGCATCTCCGTAGCGGAAATTGCAAAATCGATTGGTGCAGGCCTCTATAAAGCAGCTTGTGCCGGAAAAGTAGACGGAGAGGTAGTAGATTTGCGTACACCTCTTACAAAAGATTGTAATTTGGAAATTTTAACTTTTTCAGAAGAAGAAGGAAAAAAAGCATATTGGCATACAGCAGCTCATGTTTTGGCTCAAGCGGTAAAGCGTTTGTTCCCGGATGCAAAATTGGCCATTGGACCTGCGATTGACAATGGATTTTATTATGATATTGATTTGTCACGTCCATTGTCACAAGAGGATTTGCCCAAGATAGAGGCAGAGATGAAAAAAATCATCAAAGAAAATTTGCCGATTGAACGTTTTGAGCTTGCACCAAACGAAGCAAAAGCATTGATGCAGGAGCAAGACCAAATTTATAAAGTAGAATTGATTGAAGAGCATGCAGACAAAGGAGAGGCAATCAGTTTTTATAAGCAAGGTGAGTTCACAGACCTTTGTGCAGGCCCTCATTTGATGGCAACAGGCAACTTAAAAGCAGTAAAACTTACCAATGCAACCGCGGCGTATTGGAGAGGCGATTCCAATAATAAGTCCTTACAGCGTGTATATGGTATTGCGTTCCCCAAAACAGCAGAACTGGAAGACTATTTGGAAAGAGTGGAAGAAGCCAAAAAACGTGACCATAATATCATTGGACGTCAATTGGGTTATTTTACAACTGTAGATTATATTGGACAGGGATTGCCTATTTTACTGCCAAACGGTGCCCGTGTGATTCAGCAGTTAGCTCGTTTTGTGGAAGATGAAGAAGAACGCCGAGGATATTTATTAACAAAGACACCTTACCTTGCAAAAAGTGACCTTTATAAAATTTCCGGTCACTGGGACCATTACCGTGACGGTATGTTTGTGTTGGGAGAAGAGGAAGAGGGCAAAGAAGCATTTGCGCTGCGTCCAATGACATGTCCGTTCCAATTCCAAGTGTATTTAAATAAAAAACGCAGTTATCGTGATTTACCTATGCGTTTAAATGAAACCTCCACATTGTTTAGAAATGAAGCATCGGGTGAAATGCATGGTTTGATTCGTGTTCGTCAATTCACTATTTCCGAAGGTCACATTGCCTGCTTGCCTGAACAATTAGAACAAGAATTTGCAGGCTGTGTGGAACTTGCAAAATATATGCTGACAACTCTAGGCTTAGATGACGATATTTCTTACCGTTTTTCCAAATGGGATGAAAATAATAAAGAAAAATACATTGGTTCTCCGCAGGAGTGGGAAGAAGTACAAGGACGTATGCGCCAAATTCTGGATGATTTGAACATTGACTATAAAGAAGCGTCCGGAGAAGCTGCTTTCTACGGTCCGAAATTAGATATTCAAATTAAAAATGTACATGGGAAAGAAGATACTTTGATTACCATACAAATTGACTTCCAGCTGGCAGAACGCTTTGGCATGACTTATGTAGATGCGGAAGGTCAAACAAAATATCCTTATGTTATTCACAGAACCTCCATTGGCTGCTATGAACGTACTTTAGCTTTGCTTTTAGAAAAGTATGCGGGAGCATTGCCAACATGGCTGATGCCGGAACAAGTACGCGTATTGCCAATCAGCGACCGTTTGATTGACGATGCGAAAAAAGTGGAAGAACAATTGAGCAGAGCGGGTATACGTGTATCCTGCGATACAAGAAGCGAAAAAGTAGGATATAAAATCCGTGAGGCACAGTTGGAGAAAATTCCATATATGCTTGTGATTGGAGATAAAGAGGTAGAGGAAGGTACCGTTTCTGTACGCAGCCGTAAAGAGGGAGATTTAGGCAGCATGCCTGTAGAAAGCTTCCTATCCAAAATTCTTCAAGAGATTGCAACAAAGGCAAAATAATAAAAACCGGATGAATGTTTTCATCCGGTTTTTTGCAATGGAGGTAATGTATGCATCCTGTGGTTAAAGTGCTCTGGATGATAGGAGTAGGAATCATACTGGGAAGTATCTTTGTTTCAACCGTATTTCATATCTATTCTGACTGGTATATTTCACTTGTGCTGATTGCGGCCGCTTTACCTATTATGGCGGCTATTATAACAGATGCTTATGTTAGGCAGTTGAATAATTTTAAATTTAAAGTTATTGTTTGCGCAGTTATGTTGGCGTTGTTAATTGTGAGAACAGTGCTAAAGATTTTTATGTAATTTTGATAAAGAATTATGTTAATCAGAACATATTATGTAAACCAAATAACTATGCTTTTTTCAACATGAAAGTATAGTAATGTTAAAATGACATGTTGAAAACTGAAAAAAATAAGACATGGCCTATATTTTGTTGTGGAAAACTATGTGGAAAAAGTTGAAAGTTTTTGATGAAATCCTTTTTTGTATCAGTTACGACATAATTATGTAAAGACATGTTCTGTATATTCGACAATCATCTTGTAAAATTTTTATAAACTAAATTTATTTTTGCGCATAGTACGTTCTGTTTTCTTTTTTCTTTTTCTCTATTTTTGAACTTATGGTACAGTATAACAAGAAAAACGCATGTAAAGTAATAAAAGGTACTTTTATATATCTTAAAAGGGAGCGTAAAAGCATATCCTTTTAAAAATAGGATAGCGACATAAATAAGATAGAACAGCGTTTGAAAACAGAATGGAGAGACATTTAGGGCAAAATTACAAGTTATAGTGGCTCAAGCAGGGCTATTGCGGATAGGTTATTCTGTTTTTAAGTAAGACTTTAATACGAAACTTTTCTTTTTGCATATTAGCTTACGTTCTTTTACATAAAACTTGTCTGATAGGGTCGGTAATTAAATAAGTAAGGTAAAATACAATGGAGGTTTCAAGTTTTCTGTCTGATAAAAGAATCTATTTGTGAATGTTAAAAGAAGTATACTCATTTATATCAAAATTGGTAGCATTCGAAATTAAGAAATCACTATTGGCAAGTACTTCTTTGATATGTATTGAGCTTTGATGCAGAAGGAAGAGTCAAATCTAATTTTAAATGTACGTAACTGGATTATGTATTTAGATGTCCGATTATTGTTAGAATATAAGAGCTTAGAAATAAGAAAAGGCAGATATTCTATGAGTTGAATATCTGCCTTGTTTTATTCAATTTTCATGGATGCCATTTGTTCTTTGCTGCACCCAAATTTTTCACCATATTTAATCCAGTATTTTGTAGAAGCCTTTACAAAGGATTGTTTGGATAATGGTAGTGTAACCGATAGGTGTTCTATTTTTCTGTTTGCAATCAATTTGGCTAGCCTTTTTATTTTCCCTTTCACTAAAAAAGATAATGGTGTTGTCAAAAATGCTTCTCCGGCTCCAATTGCCAATGTAGAGCAAAATTCATATTTATTCTGCTTGCAGAATAAATGCATCATGTCCAATGCAACATTATTTTGTTCCGGTTCGATAAAGCCGCAGTTAATTAAAATATGAACTTTTGGCTTTGGTTCTATTTGATATGTTTCTAATGTCTTTAAGAAATTTAACAAAGTGGAAGGGATTCCGTCCGCATATAAGGGAAAGACAAACAAGATGTCTGAGCAACCTTCGATATGGTTACAAATTTCACTGTGATTTTTCTTATTGACCATAAAAGATATTGTTTCACCGGAATAGTATTTTTGAAAAATCTCAGCGTAAAGTTTGGAATTTGATTTTGGTGCTCGGGGACTGCCGTTAATAATGACTGTTTTTACCATGAGGCAACCTCCTGTTCCACGGTTGTTGTTAATTCTTCCTTCGTAACAAATACAATACGGTAAGAAGAAAAACTCATATTATTCGCATTGCGGGCAACCAATCGGGAAAAAATATCTTTTTCTTCTTGAGATAGTTCTCCATATGCGATAATAACGGCCTCTTTATCTTTTACCGCCCGCTGGACGTGATGTGTTTCATTGTTATGAATACGGATAAATGCTTGCTGCACAGGGATTGCACGTTCCAACATGGTTTTCATAACAGTATCATAAGAGCCGTACTTTATATGAGAGACATAAATGATTTTGTCACTGTCTGCTATGATTGGATATACTTTTACAGCATCATCTCTTATCACACATTTCCCCGGTGTTTTGGTCCAACATCCGAAACAGCCGACACAATTGGAAATTTTTAATGCGGATAAATCAATATACGTTTCATTTTCCGTTTTCAAACTAACAGTTAAGGGGGTATCTGATAATAACAATTTCATAGAATTCCTCCTAAGTTAATATGAATATGGAATATTATATCAGATTTTTTGACCTAATTCAATGATGAAAGCGTTGGAAAAGAAATCACTTAATAAAAAACAGCCGTATGTACGGCTGTTTTTTACTTTATGTCAAAGTTTAAAATCTTCTTTTGTAAATTTGGCAAGAGGGGGTCTTTTTTTGGGAGTCCTTAGGAGAGGGTCGTAAGTGAATTTTTTACATTTACCATTTTCGTCTATCTCGCAATGAACTGCGCAGTTTGGAGATAGTTCGGGCGTTGTATTGTGGCTGCAATACTCACAGTTCGGGTCAATACGAGTACCGTATAAAGATGTATGTTTCACTGTATTACCATCCTTCCCAATATTTTTTCTATTATATCATTGTTTTTTGCTTTTTTCTACCCCTTCACTTTTAATTTTCTGCGTTCCAATCCGACAGAAAACAAGAAAATGGCACAACAGGCTACTAATGCAATTCCGGCAGGCCATGAATAAGAAATGATACCGGATATTTGTTCGGAAGTATTTTGAAAAACATAGGCTGCAGGCTGTGGAAACAGAGGAAGAAATGACATGGTCACAAGTGCGGCTATGATTCCATGGATGAACCGGAATGCAATAAATTTCAATTTGGAAATTCCACATTTTAAAGTAGCTGCAAAAATTTGAAAGTGTACGCAAAATCCACCAAATCCAAGGCCGAAGGCCATCAAAGCAATGGGGGCGTTTAAGGAGGCGGTATCTACACATCCGCTGGTGATTTCTGTTAACAATGAAACGATGGAGGCTGCGATGGGTGCAGGAATGTGCAACCGCAGCAGTAATTGGCAAATTCCTTGAGCAATTCCTGTTGCATGCAGCAAAGACAAAAATGCTGAAAATATAATGACAAATGCACTCATATTCATAAGACCTTTGGAGGCGTCTAATGTAGATTCCACCAAAGGGGATTGGGAAGAACGTTCGGAAGATATTACAGTATGGCAAGGTTCTTTTTTGAATCGTGCGATAATGCCAAGGGTAATACCGATGACCATCATGGCTGCAATTTGAGAGAAAAACAGCAAAAGTCCAATCAGTGCATTTTGCAGCAATGTACCGCCGACTACACTGATAATAAAGGCAGGTCCTGCATTGACGCAAAAGTACAGCATCCGATGCGCCTGTTTCTGTGTAATAGCACCTTGCTCCAACAAAGATATACAACCTCGTGCACCTACAGGATATCCGCCAATCATGCTCATAATAATCACAGAACCTGCACTGCCGGGAAGATAAAACAAAAATTGAATTACAGGCTGTAACAGTTTACCGATGAATTTGGAAATACCGGAATGGATGATAAAAGAGGAAAGCACCATAAACGGAAACAAAGAAGGCACCAATGTGTATAAACAATAACTGATTCCGTTGGCTGCGCCGTTGCGCACATCATTTGGAAAGAGCAAAATTCCCAGTGCACATGCAATGATAATCAAACACAATAAAATTGTTTTACAAAGATATAATAAACGTGTGCGCATCGGTATCCTCCTTTCTGATTGTGGTGCATTTACCACCTGTTTGTCAGTATTGTTGTAAGTTTCTATAGCATGTATATGCCAATGAGTGATTTTTATTGCTAAAAGTGCATAATCTTGTGAAAGAAACGTTTTGGAAAGGGCGGCTTTTATATATGAATAAAGCACAACGCGGTGTTGAGAAACGTCAGGAAAAAGGAAATGTACGCGGGCTGAATAAAATTGCGAGCGTATTACAACTGCCGGCAGCAGTAATTGCAGGTGTCGCACATATGGAAGTAAGCGGAAATCACGAGGTGGTTCTGGAGGGCTGCGGCGGCATTATTGAATATACAGACGATGTAGTAAGGGTGAAAACCGGAAAATCAATCACCAAATTCAGTGGAAAAAATCTTGAGATTAAATGTATCCAAATAGATTCATTAATCATTCAGGGATTTATTACATCCATTGAATTTCAGTTTTGAGGTGAATCTATGTTTGTATTAAATCTGATCCGCTGGTTTGTTGGATATGTCGTCTTTACAGTAGAAGGAAACGGGCAGGAACGGTTTGTAAACTTGTGTGCCCGTTTTGGATATACGATTTGGAATGTAAGAAGAAAGGAATATTTTTTTGTCTCTATTTCACGGACAAAATATAGAATGCTGAAAAACTTAGCCAAACAAACAGGTGTAAAAATACGTGTTTATAAAAAACATGGCCTGCCATTTGTCATGTATAAATTTCCGAATATCAAAGGTATGCTGGCAGGATTGGTGGTTTTCATTGTTCTGTTAAGTTTTTTATCTACCCGTGTGTGGAGCATTCAGGTAGAAGGAAATCAAGAATTGAATTCAGATTTAATTCTGCTTACCGCTGAAGAAATCGGTTTAAAAGAGGGTATGGCAAGAAGTAAGCTGGATGTATTGTCCATTCAAAATCAATTGATGATTGCATATCCGGAAATTGCGTGGATTTCCTTAAACACCAAAGGCAGTTCTGTTACCATTCGCATTGGTGAAAAAGAAGATAAACCTGATATTTGGAACAGCGATAAAAAAGTAATGAACATCAAAGCGGCAAGAGACGGTCAAATTGTACGAATGGAAGTAACGCACGGTACTCCTCAAGTAAAAGTAGGAGACGGTGTAGCAGAAGGACAATTGTTGGTAAGCGGAATTACGGAAACAAAATACAATAATTTATTTACACGTGCAACGGCTAAGATTATAGCGGAGACAAAACATACCTATGAAATTAAAGTACCACTGACACAAGATGAAAAAATACCAACTGGAAATGTGATTCGGCGCAGAGCGTTAAAATTATTTGGATTTACCATGCCGATTACGTTTGAAGTAGAGCCAAAAGACAACAATGGTTTGGCCTATGAAAAAGATTTGGCGATTTACCGCGCAAAAGCAAATGATGCCAATTTACCCGCAACCGTATATGAAGAAACATGGACGGAATACCAGGTTCAGCAAATACAGCTGACAGAAGAACAGGCTTTGCAAAAGGCAAAAGAAGAGTTGGAGAAACAACAGAATGAAGCATTAAAAGAAGATGATAAAATTTTATCAACAAATACAACATATACCGTGGAAAACGGACAGTTGATTTTACGCGCGGCCAGTGTGTGGGAAGAAAATATTGCTCAGGAATCTGAAATTTACGTGGAATAGTCGTAATTTTGGTACGAATATCCAAAAAAATGTTGTGAAATGCGTGACGAAAAGTGGAATCTGTGGTATAATTTGTGATATACTATCTTGTAACAGAAGTATCATTTCAATTTTAAAATGGTGCAATTCATGTACAAAGGTGATGGAATGTTCGAACAACGTATTAATATTGACCGTATGGAACAAGCGGTAGCTTTGTTTGGAAGCTTTGACGAGAATGTAAAGCTGATAGAACAAGTATACGGCGTAAAAATTGTTGGCAGAGATTCAGAAATAAAAGTTTCGGGAGAACCAGAGTCAGTTGCAAAAGCTGTGAAAACCATTGAAAGCTTATTAACTTTGATAAACAGAGGAGAAGCACTCAGTGAACAGAATGTTCGCTATTGCATTTCTATGGTCAATGAAGGAAGCGAAGAAAAAATTGAAACTTTGGCAGGTGACTGTATTTGTGTTACCTCAAAAGGCAAGCCGGTAAAACCCAAAACCTTTGGTCAAAAAAAGTATTGCAATACCATTAAAGAAAATACAATTACAATCGGCGTAGGTCCGGCAGGTACGGGTAAAACGTATTTGGCGGTTGCTATGGCGGTAACTGCATTCCGTGCGCAGCAGGTCAACCGTATTATTTTAACAAGACCTGCCGTAGAGGCTGGTGAAAAGTTAGGTTTTTTACCCGGAGATTTGCAGCAAAAGGTTGACCCGTATTTGAGACCTTTATATGACGCTTTGTTTGATATGCTGGGAGCGGAAACATATCAAAAATATTTGGAGCGCGGAAATATAGAGGTTGCGCCATTGGCGTACATGAGGGGAAGAACCTTGGATGACAGCTTTATTATTTTGGATGAAGCACAGAATACAACGCCGGAACAAATGAAAATGTTTCTAACACGTTTGGGATTTAACTCCAAAATGGTTATTACAGGCGATGTAACCCAAATTGACTTGCCGGATGGACGAAAATCCGGGCTAAAAGATGTGATGAGTGTACTGAAACATATTGACGATATTGCACAAGTACACTTTAATGAAAAGGACGTAGTGCGCCACAGATTGGTGCAGAATATTATTAAGGCATATGAGGAACGTGAAGGAAAGGGGCAAAAATAGCGTGGAGAAAATCAGAGTTATTATTCACAATGACCAGAAAGAAGTGAAAATTCCGACCGGACTTAGAATGTTGGTACGCCGTTGCTGCAACGCAGTACTGCGTTTGGAGGAATTTGGTGCTCCTGCTGAAATCAGTGTGACATTTGTAGATAATAAAAAAATTCATGAGCTGAACAAACAGTACCGCCATAAAGATGCGCCTACAGATGTATTGTCATTTCCAATGGGCGAAAACGGTGTTTATGATATTAATCACGATACAGGAGCCAAAATTTTGGGAGACATTGTTATCTCCATGGAAAAAGCTGTGGAACAGGCAGAACGTTTTGACCATAGTTTAGACCGTGAAGTTGGTTATTTAACAGCTCATTCCGTACTGCACCTGTTAGGTTATGACCATGAACGCGGTGGTATTGACCGTGTACGTATGAGAGAAAAAGAAGAACAAGTGATGACACAGTTGGGACTTCCAAGTTCCAGCAGCTATGTACTGGAAGAGGATGAGGATTAACCGTGAATTTTCTCAGAGGCTTTCAGGCCGCATTCAGAGGAATTATACGCTGTATCAATCACGAAAGAAACATGCGAATTCATACAGTGGCTGCATTGTATGTATTCGTTTTTTCATTCTTTTTTGAATTCAGTACAACCGGCTATGCAGTTTTGTTTACCGTGTTTGGACTGATTATGGCGTTGGAAATTGTAAATACAGGTTTGGAGGCTTTGGCAGACCAAATCTCTCCCGGATACAGTCCTGTTGTAAAAGTGGTAAAAGATATTGCGGCAGGCGCTGTGCTGATTATGGCAATATTTGCAGTTGCGGTTGCAGTGGTATTATTCTGGCAGCCGGAAGGTTTTATTCGTATGTACGAATATTTTTGTATTACTATGCCTATTATGTGGCTGCCTTTTGTAGTAATCTCCGCACTTTGCCTTTGGTACATTATTAAGGGTCCGTTGGGAATGAAAAATTTCTTTTTAAAACATAAAAAATTTGAGGAAGAATAAAAAGGAGGGCATTTCTTTGCCTGATATGTCTCATATGAATACCGGCAGCATTGCTGCGGCAAGATTAAACGAAGATGATTGCTCTGCGTTTGTTGCAATTGTAGGACGTCCCAATGTGGGAAAATCTTCTCTACTCAATACTATGATTGGGCAAAAAGTGGCAATTGTCTCAAGCAAGCCACAAACAACCCGTACCAAAATCATGGGTGTACTGACCAAAGGGAATAATCAATTGGTATTTTTGGATACTCCGGGACTCCATAAACCACACAATGCTTTGGGCAATTATATGGTAAAATCCATTACGGATTCGGTAGCGGGAGTAGACGCCTGCCTTTTGGTAGTAGAAGCAGGTAAACCCGTTTCGGCGGCAGACAGAGATTTGATTGAAAAATTTAAATCTTCCAAATTACCTGCATTGCTGGCGATTAATAAAATTGACTGCATCGCAGATAAATCCATTTTAATGGAACAAATTATCTCCTATACGGAATTATTTGATTTTGAGGCGATTGTTCCTGTTTCCGCCACAACCGGAAGCGGTGTGAATGATTTAATCGGAGAACTGGAAAAGCTATGTCAGCCGGGCGGGCATTTTTTTGCGGAAGATGCATTGACAGACCAGCCTGAACGGGTTTTGGCTGCTGAGATTATCCGAGAAAAATTACTGCGTTTGCTGGACAAAGAAATTCCTCATGGAGTTGCGGTTGTGGTAGAACGTATGCGTGAACGTGAAAATCAACCGGATATGTTGGATATCGATGCAGTGATTTATTGCGAACGAGACAACCATAAAGGGATTATTATAGGTAAAAAGGGTTCTATGTTAAAACGCGTGGGTTCTTATGCCCGTGAAGATATGGAACGTTTTTTTGACTGCAAAATTAATTTGCAGCTGTGGGTAAAAGTAAAAGAGGACTGGAGAAACCGGCAGCGTATTTTACAAAGTTTAGGTTACGGAAAAACAGATTTTGAATAACACATTTTATGTGTAGATTTTGTTAAAACTTGTCTATCGATCCAAAAATTTTCTTTCATAACTTCCCCTTAAATTGTGAATACTGGTAGTAAAGGAATTGAAGGGAGAATCAGTTCAATGATGGATGCATATGCGGCTTGGCATATTTTTGAGCAGACAGGCAAAGTAGAGGATTATATTCGTTACAGTCAAATGAAATCGTTAGAGGAGTTCAATTCACAGGAGGCTATCCATGCAGATCAACACCGACGGATTGGTGATAATGGAGAGAACGGTAGGGGAAAGTGACCGCCTGGTTACATTGCTTACCAGAGAAGAGGGTATCATTCGTGCCTTTTCACCTCTTGCTAAAACGTTAAAAAGCAAACAAGGCAGTGCGACGCAATTGCTTTGTTATTCCCGCTTTTCCATTTACAGAGGGCGGGATAAGTACATAATTAATGATGCACAGCCGCAGGAAGTGTTTTTTGACCTTCGCAGCGATATTGAAACATTATCCCTCGCCCAGTATTTTTGTGAGCTGGTATCTGTACTTGCTCCGGAAGAAGCGGCGGCCGGGGATTTTTTGCGTTTGGTTTTAAATGCTTTGCACTTTCTTGCAAAAAGAAAACGTCCAAGTTTGATTATAAAAGCGGCAGTGGAGATGAGAATGTTGTCCTTAGCAGGTTATATGCCGGATTTAATTTGCTGCCAAAATTGTGCGGTTTATGAAGCGGATGATATGGTATTTTTGCCTAAAAGCGGCGTAATTTACTGTGGCAATTGTTATAAGCCTACTTCTGAATTTGTCTTTCATATGGGGAAAGGCGTTATGACAGGGCTGAGGCATACTATCTATGCGGATTTTGATAAACTGTTTTCATTTCAATTACAACCGGAAGGTCAAAAACAACTGGCGCAAATTACAGAACAATATATGCTGCAAACGTTGGAACGGCGATTTATGACTTTGGACTTTTACCACCAAGTAGCTGATATGAAATAGATGAAAGACAGTATGATTTTGATTATAAGGTTTGCACACATGAATTGAGGAGTGACAATGGAATATAACATACAAAAATATATGAAAACCATTGAGCTGGATAAGGTTTTGGAACTGCTTGCAGAAAAAACAGCCTGCGAAGATGCGGCCGATTTTGCACGAAACCTCATTCCTGTAACAGAGATAGAAGAAGTACAGCAGATGCTCAGTGAAACAGATACAGCCTATCAAATGATGGCGCGCTTCGGCGCACCGTCTTTTTACGGTTTACAACAAATTGTAAATTCTTTGAGAAGGGCACAGTCGGGCGGCGTTCTGAATTTAGCGGAATTTTTAAGTATCGCAGGTGTACTTCGTGCCATGCGGGGCATTGTCCAATGGAGAAAGAAGAGCGAAGGGTTACAAACCATGTTGGATTGGCGTTTTGATTGTTTAACGTCCAATCCGTACTTAGAAGATAAAATCAATCAAACCGTAGCTTCTGAAGAGGAAGTGGCGGATACGGCTTCTTCCGCGCTTGCGGATATTCGCAGAAAAATGCGCCGTGCGTCACAAAAAGTACGGGAACAATTAGACAGCATGATACGTTCCAATGCCTATCAAAAATATTTGCAGGACCAAATTGTTACCATGCGCGGCGGACGTTATGTAGTACCTGTGAAAGCGGAATATCGCGGGGAAGTGCCTGGATTGGTGCATGATACCTCTTCCAGCGGCTCTACTTTATTTATTGAGCCAATGAGCGTAGTGGAAGCAAATAACGAAATCCGCGTACTGCAATCAAAAGAAAAAGATGAAATTGAACGAATATTAACAGAACTTTCTGCGGAAGTGGGACAGTTTGCGGATGATATCATTGTAGGATATGATGCGGCCGTTCAATTAAATGTCATTTTTGCCAAAGCAGATTTGGCATATTCGATGAAAGCCACGATGCCGCAATTGAATCAGACGGGTATCATACAATTTAAGCAGGCAAGGCATCCTTTGCTCAATCGTGATACAGTCGTTCCAACGGATATCGTATTGGGAAAAGAGTTTGATACTTTGATGATTACAGGTCCCAATACAGGAGGTAAAACTGTTACACTGAAAACAATCGGCTTGTTGTCAGCTATGGCAATGTGCGGATTGATGCTGCCTGTTGCGGAAGGAAGCCAAGTATCTGTTTTCCGTCATATCCTTGTGGATATTGGAGATGAACAAAGTATTGAACAATCTCTGTCTACCTTTTCTTCTCATATGACCAAAATTATACGTATTATAGAGCAGGCAGATGATAACAGTCTTGTGTTGCTGGATGAGTTAGGCGCAGGAACCGACCCGATAGAAGGCGCCGCTTTGGCAATTGCCATTTTGGAGCATTTAAGAAAGCAAGGATGCAAAATTGCAGCGACCACCCACTATGCAGAATTGAAAGAATATGCATTGCAAACAGACGGCGTAGAAAATGCTTGTTGTGAATTTGATGTACAAACCCTTCGTCCTACGTATCGTTTGTTGATTGGGGTGCCAGGACGTTCCAATGCATTTGCAATTTCCAAGCGTTTGGGCATCGAAGATACGATTATTCAGCGCGCAAAAGAATTGGTATCCGCAGAAAACACAAAATTTGAAGATGTTGTACGTAGTTTGGAAGAAACACGTCAGAAATTGGAGGAAGAAAAAGCGCAGGCAGAAGCATTACGCTTGCAGGCAGTCAAGCTGAATGAATCCGCTCAAGAGCAAAAGAATAGAATAGAAGCCAATGCGGCAAAAGAAATTGAAATTGCGCGCCGTCAAGCTTCCAATTTGGTTGCTCGTACTCGCGCGCAAATTGACGCGTTGATGGAAGAGATGGATCAACTGCGCAAGCAAAAAAGTTTGACCCCGGAACAAAAGGCAAAATTAAATCAGGGTATCCGTTCTTTGGAGGATATGGCAGACCCGGTTCACAAAAAAGAAAAAGAACATTATGTATTGCCTCGGCCGCTGAAAATTGGAGATGCCGTTTTAATCTTTGATATCGACAAACAGGCAACGGTCATTGGTTTGCCAAAAAATTCAGACCAAGTAGAAGTGCAGGCAGGTATTATGAAAACGCGTGTTCCACTTTCCAATTTGCGTTTGATGGAACAAGAAAAAGTAAAAACACCTCAGGCTAGTTCCGGAAGAGGCGCCAGAACGGACAGAGCTCACGCCAAGGTAGTTCGTGAGTTGGATATTCGTGGGCAAACCGCAATGGAAGCTTTGTTGGACGTGGACAATTTTATTGATGCCGCGGTAATGGCAGGAGTGCATCAATTAAGTATTATTCATGGTAAAGGAACGGGTGTGCTGCGTGCGGCAGTGCAGCAGCATTTGAAAAAACACCCATCAGTGAAAAGCTATCGTTTGGGCGTATTTGGAGAAGGTGAAAGCGGCGTTACCATTGTTGAGTTAAAATGATGATGGAGAATATTTTATGAAAAAGTCAAGTATTAAGAGATTGAAACAAATGTTTCCGCTTATATTTATATTTGTAATGCTTTGTTCTATCCTAGGATTAACAGGTTGCTCCAATTCAGTAAATACCCCGAATACAGCGTCCGATTCCAATACTTATCAGCAGATTACGGCAGAGGAAGCAGCAAACATGATGCAGTCCGAAACGGATTATATCATTTTAGATGTTAGAACAGCTCAGGAGTATGCAATCGGACATATTCCCGGTGCTGTTAATATACCAAACGAAACAATTGCGTCTGAAGCGATACAGCAGTTACCCGATAAAGAACAATTGATTCTGGTTTATTGCAGAAGCGGAAACAGAAGCAAACAAGCTTCTGAAAAATTGGTGAATTTAGGATATACCAATATTGTTGAGTTTGGTGGTATCAATGATTGGAGCGGAGAGGTTGTTACTCAGTAGCTTATAACAGAACGAATAGATGATTTGAAACCTTATCCATTGTAATAAAAATGGATAAGGTTTTTCGTTAAATTTTTCTTTTTACATTGACATTGGTTAGGATTTATTATATAATGCATATCTGTAAAGTGTTTTAGCTTTACACATGACAGGAGGTTCTCTGTTGTGGCTAAAAATTTGGAAATTTCATTTTTGCTGGATTTCTATGGCAGTATGCTGACGGAAAAACAGCGGATAATGATTGAATATTATTATAATGATGACCTTTCATTGGCAGAAATTGCAGATAATGAAGGCATCACACGCCAAGGAGTACGAGATTCCATTAAACGTGCGGAAGGACAGCTTTTGGAATTGGAAGAGCGCCTTGGTTTGGCAAAACGATTTCAGCAAGTGCAGACAGGATTAGAACAGATTTTGCTTGAGGCTGCGGAAATTCGGGACTATAACCAACAACATGACGGCGCAGAAAAAATTAATACCTGCGCAGATAATATTATGCAGCTGGCAGAGCAGCTGCGCGATTAAGAAATGTACAGAAAGGGTGAAATAAGTGGCGTTTGAAGGACTTGCAGACAAACTGGCCAATTCGTTTAAACGATTAAAGTCAAAAGGTAAATTAACGGAAGCGGACGTTCGAGAAGCAATGCGCGAAGTGCGTTTGGCTTTACTGGAAGCGGACGTTAACTATAAAGTAGCAAAAGATTTCACCAATACCGTAACTGAGCGCGCCATTGGTACCCAAGTTATGGAAAGCCTGACACCGGGTCAAATGGTGGTTAAAATTGTAGACGAAGAACTTACCAATTTGATGGGCGGTGAGGAAGCAAGAATTGCTACACCGCCAAAACCACCTACCATTATTATGATGGTTGGTTTGCAGGGTGCAGGTAAAACTACCCATGCGGCAAAACTTGCAAAGCATTTTAAAAGTAAAGGCAACCGTCCAATGCTGGTAGCCTGCGATATTTATCGTCCTGCTGCTATCAAACAGTTGCAGGTAGTTGGTGAACAGGCAGGTGTTCCTGTATTTGAAAAGGGTAATCAGGCTCCTGTAAAAACTTGCGAAGAAGCGATTCGTTACGCCAGAGACTACGGACACGATATTATGATTATCGACACCGCAGGCCGTTTGCAGATTGACGAAGAGCTGATGAACGAACTGCGTGAAATCAAAGAAAAGGTTGGCCCTCATGAGATTCTGCTTGTGGTAGACTCTATGACAGGTCAGGAGGCGGTTAACGTTGCCAAAACCTTTGATGAAATGTTGGAAATCAACGGTGTTATTTTAACCAAATTAGACGGCGATACCCGTGGTGGTGCAGCACTTTCTATCCGTGCTGTAACAGGAAAACCAATTAAATTTGTTGGCGTAGGTGAAAAGCTGGATAACTTGGAAGTTTTCCATCCGGACCGTATGGCTTCCCGCATTTTGGGCATGGGCGACGTGCTTACCTTGATTGAAGACGCACAAAGCAAGATTGATGAAAAAGCAGCGGAAGAAGCTGCACAGAAAATTTTGCAAAATAAGTTTGATTTAAACGACTTATTGAACCAGTTTGCTCAAGTAAGAAAAATGGGTCCTTTGAAATCTGTGATTTCAAAATTGCCGGGTATGGACAAACAACTGAAAGATGTTGATGTGGACGACCGTCAAATGGATCGCATGGAGGCAATTATCCTTTCCATGACAGAGAAAGAACGCCAAAAGCCGGACATCATCAATCCTTCCCGCAAACGCAGAATTGCTGCCGGCAGCGGTATGAAAGTAGAAGATGTCAACCGTTTGCTCAAACAATTTGAAACAACACAGAAGCTGATGCGTCAAATGCGCGGCAAAAAAGGCAAACGCCGTCCTATGATGCCTCCCGGAATGGGTGGCATGGGCGGTATGGGTGGATTTTAAAATCCATTTTACAAATCGCTATTCATCCAATGAATATATTTATTGGTGAACATAAATGATTTCATTTTTATTTTATATGTTTGGAGGACAAAAACATGGCAGTTAAAATCAGATTAAAAAGAATGGGTGCAAAAAAAGCTCCTTTTTACCGTATTGTAGTAGCAGATTCCCGCAGCCCAAGAGATGGCCGTTTCATTGAGGAAATCGGTTACTATAACCCAATGGAAGAGCCAAAGGTTGTAAAAGTAGATGCTGACAAAGCAAAAGATTGGATTTCCAAAGGTGCTCAACCTACAGATACTGTAAAAACTCTATTCAAAAAACATGGTGTTCTGTAATAATTGGGAGGATAACCCATGAAGGAATTATTGTTAACAGTTGCAAAAGGTCTGGTAGAATTTCCAGACCAAGTAACCGTGGAAGTAGATGAACCTAATGAAGAAGGGGTAATTGTATATCACTTGCATGTTGCTGAAAGCGATATGGGAAGAATCATAGGTAAACAAGGTCGTATTGCAAAAGCAATTCGTACCGTTATGTATGCTGTTGCAACCCGTAACGATGAAAAAGTAGCTGTTGAAATTGCGTAATGCAAACGAAAAAAGTTGTAACATCTTAGCTATGTTACAACTTTTTTTGCTGGCAGAAAAATGGGAGAGCATTGCAAAGGAGATTTTTATGCTGAAAGAATTTTTAGAGGCAGGCAGAATTGTGGGAACACACGGCATCAAGGGAGAGTTAAGGGTAGACCCTTGGTGTGATTCTCCGGATTTTCTCGCACAATTTAAAACACTTTATACGAAAGACGGCGCACAGGCGTTAGAAGTGATTTCCAGCCGTGTGCATAAAAATTTACTTTTGGTACAGTTAAAAGGGATTGACACTATAGAGCAGGGAGACAGAATGCGCGGTAAAGTGCTGTTTATCAGACGCAGCGATGTTACACTGCCCAAAGGCCGCTATTTTATATCGGATTTATTGGGCATGGAGGTATATAACGCAGATGATGAAACTATTTGTTACGGCGCCATTACAGACGTTATCAAAACAGGTGCCAATGATGTATACCAAATTACAAACAAACAACAAAAAAACTATCTGATTCCCGTGATTGATCAGGTAGTGATTGATACCGATATTCAAAACAGAAAATTGCTTATTCGTCCCATGAAAGGAATTTTTGAGGATGAGGATTGATTTTTTAACACTGTTTCCCGAAATGTGCCAAACGGTTATGGATGAAAGCATTATTGGCCGTGCACAAAAAAAGGGAGCTGTTGAGATTTGTTATCATCAGATTCGAGATTATGCCAATAATAAGCATAACCGTGTAGATGACCCTCCGTTCGGCGGCGGAATGGGTATGCTTTTACGTGCGGAACCGCTTGCTTTATGTATGGATGACGTAATCAAACAATTGGGGAAAAAGCCTTATTTTATTTATATGTCTCCGTTGGGAAACGTTCTGACGCAGCAAAAAGCAATCGAACTTTCCCAAAAAGAGAATATTGCCATTCTTTGCGGGCATTATGAAGGTATTGATGAGCGTATCATCGACGATTATATTGACGAGCAAATTTCCATTGGTGATTATGTGCTTACCGGAGGTGAATTGCCAGCTTTGGTACTGGCAGACGCCGTTTGTCGTATGCTGCCGGACGTGCTCTCTGACAATGTGTGTTTTGAAGAGGAAAGCCATTATAATGGTCTTTTGGAGTATCCGCAATACACGCGTCCCGCAAACTTCCGAGGGAAGGAAGTGCCTGCCATATTGTTGTCTGGTCATCATGCAAATATTCAGCGTTGGAGACGAGAGCAATCTTTGCTCAGAACTGCCAAATATCGACCAGATTTGATTGAAAAGGCAAAACAATCCGGTTCTTTGACAGACGAAGATTTGGATTATTTATCACAAATTGCAGATGAGTTAGAAGAAAAATAGGGATTCACAGCGCAATTTTTTGCGCATAATATATTTTAACGTTAAAAAGTTTTCAACATTTTTGTTATTATGCACAAATGCGTGAGGTGGGTTATTTCTGCAATAGGTCATCAAGCCAAATTTTATAGAATATTGTTGATGTTTTCTTGACGATATTGCGAATTATGTTATAATGGTTCTGTCTAATATAAATAAGCCAATTCTTTAGTATTGAGATTTTTATAAACTTGAAGCTTTTAATTATGGTATAGGAGTGAATAAACATGTATGTTAAAGAGGTAGTAGTACAAAACCAAGTAGGTTTGCACGCACGCCCAGCTACATTTTTTATCCAAAAAGCAAACGAATATAAATCATCCATTTGGGTTGAAAAGGAAGAACGCAGAGTAAATGCAAAAAGTTTGCTTGGTGTTTTGTCTTTGGGTATTGTTGGAGGAACTACCATTCGCATCATTGCAGACGGTGCTGATGAGCAAGCCGCGGTAGACAGCCTTGTTGAATTGGTACAATCCGGATTTACAGAATAAGAGAGCAGTAAAAGCACCGTTTACGGTGCCTTTTTTTATGTGTGTGTAAGGAGGGCAGCTTTATGGCAGACCGTATCAAATCATTAAGAGAAAAAGCAATGAGGCTGCCGCTGCAGCCCGGCGTATATATCATGAAAGATAAATCAGACCATGTGATTTACGTGGGCAAAGCAAAAGCATTAAAAAACAGAGTCAGTCAATATTTTGGTTCGGAGAAAAATCATGATGAAAAAGTAAGACAAATGGTTGCACATGTGCATCATTTTGAGTTTATTGTGACCGACAGTGAATTTGAAGCGTTGATTTTGGAATGCAGTTTAATTAAGCAGTATCACCCAAAATATAATATTTTGCTCAAAGACGATAAAGGGTACCACTATATCAAAATTACAAAAGGACCATGGTCCCGTGTTGAAGCTGCCAAACAAAAATTGGAGGACGGGGCTACCTATATCGGGCCGTTTATCAGTTCTTGGACGGTAAAACAGGCAGTGGATGAAGCAGTTAAAATTTTTAAGCTTCCTGTTTGCCATAAAAAATTCCCGCAGGATATACGTAAGACACGTCCTTGCTTAAATTATTATATTAAGCAGTGCTGTGCTCCGTGCAGAGGAACCATTACAGAACAGGAATATGATGAGATTATCAAAGACGCAGAAGAGTTTTTAAGAGGCGGAAGCGCAGTTTCTTTAAAAGCGTTAACCGAAAAAATGACAGAGGCCGCAGAGAATATGGAATTTGAAAAAGCGGCGCGTATCCGTGACCGTATTGCCGCAATTAAAAAAATCAGTGAAAAGCAAAAAGTCGTGCGTGCAAAGGTTGCGGAACAAGATGTGTTTGCTCTGGTTCAAAGCGGAGGCAGTCACGGAACAGCCGCAGCGTGTTTTGAAGTGTTCCGCTTTTCAGAAGGCAGGTTATACGATCAAGAAACATTCCTTATGGGGGAGATTGGCGATGCCAAACGTGCGAGGACAGAATTCTTAGAACGTTACTATTCTGTACGCGACCGTGTACCACCTCGCGTTACATTGGACGGAGAAGTGGAAGATGCCGAATTATTGCAGGAATGGTTATCTGATAAGCTTGGAAAAAAGGTAACCATCACAATTCCCAAAATAGGGGAACAAGCACAGCTGGTAGAAATGTGCCGTAACAATGCTGCCGAAAAGTTAGCCCAAAGTATGGAAAGGACAGGCAGAGAAGCCTCCGCATTGGATGAGTTGGGACGTTTACTGGGTATGGATACTCCGCCGATGTATATTGAAGCATATGATATTTCCCATCAGTCAGGGGAAGATAATGTTGCGGGCATGGTTGTGTTTGAAAATGGCCGACCGTTAAAATCTGCTTACAGAAAATTTAAAATCAAAGGATTTACAGGACAAGACGACTATGCCTCCATGGCAGAGGTCATAGAGCGCAGATTACAGGAGTATCAGCAGAACAAAGAAAGCGGAGAAGGTTTTGGCAGACTGCCCGATTTAATTCTTCTGGACGGTGGTAAAGGGCAAATATCTGCTGTTCGTCCTGTTTTAGAGCGTGCAGGCGTAGATATTCCGTTGTTTGGTATGGTAAAGGATGATAAACATAAAACACGTGCCATAGCCAAAGACGGAGGAGAAATTTCAATTTTGTCCAAGAGAAAGGCCTTCACACTTGTTTCTACCATACAAGAAGAAGTGCATCGTTTTGCAATCGGCTACCACAGACAAGTCCGTAAAAAAAGTACATTGCAAACCGAACTGACGCAAATTCCGGGAATCGGTGACAGCCGTGCCAAAGCTATACTAAGCTATTTCAAAACCATGAAAGCGGTAAAACAAGCGGAAATAGAACAGTTGGAATTGGTGCCCGGCATGACAAAACCTGCGGCGCAGGCAGTGTATCAATATTTTAGAAATCAGGAAGAATGATAGTTTCTCTTGACAGATTCTACGTAAAAGTGAGATAATACTACGTAAAAGTAAATTTTTAGACAAAAAATTATTGTTTTGTTCAAATTCAGTTCAAACGCATATGATATGCTAAACGAATAAGGTGGAATAACGCATGCGCATTATAACAGGCAGTGCCAGAGGAGCAAAGCTCTCCACATTAGAAGGAGAAGATGTTCGTCCTACAACAGACAGAGTCAAACAGGCTTTGTTTAATATTGTCCAGTTTCAAATAGAAGGCAGAAACGTATTGGACTTATTTGCAGGTTCCGGGCAACTGGGCTTGGAAGCTGTCAGCAGGGGTGCGAAGTGTGCTGTTTTGGTAGACACTGCTCAGGATGCCATTGATGTGATTTCTGCTAATGTACACCATACAAACCTAACTTCTAAAGTAAAGGTTGTGCATATGGATTATGCTTCTTATCTTATGAAGCAGGATATGTTATTTGATTTAGCATTTTTAGATCCTCCTTATCACAAAGGAATTTTGGAAAAAGCGTTGCCGCTAACGGCGGAAGTGATGAATGAGGGTGGTATTATTGTGTGTGAGCATGCAGCAGATGAACCGGTTCCGGAAGAAGCCGGAGTTTTTGTGAAACGCCGCACCTATCAATACGGCAAAATTATGCTGACTGTTTATGAGCATAGAAATATGGTGGCAGAATGAGAATAGGTGTTTGTCCGGGCAGTTTTGACCCGGTTACATTGGGACATATGGATATTATAGAGCGTGCGACAAAAATATTTGATAAAGTGATTGTTGCTGTTTTAAATAATCCTGCAAAACAGACAAGCTTTACGGTAGAAGAACGCGTAACACTTTTAAAAAGAGCAACGGAACATTTACCAACAGTAGAAGTAGACTCTTTTGAAGGATTGCTTGCAGATTATGCAAAGTTGTGTCATGCAACGGCGATTGTAAAAGGATTGCGGGCATTGTCTGACTTTGAATATGAGTTTCAAATGGCATTAACCAACCAAAGATTAAATAAAGGACTTGAAACTGTGTTCCTGACAACCAGTTCGGATAATATGTTTTTGAGTTCCAGCGTGGTAAAAGATATTGCGCGGTTCGGCGGAGATATTTCTACATTGGTGCCGAGTTGTATATTAAATGATATCAAACAAAGATTGTGCAACAAAAAGTAATTTGTAGTATTGGGGGAAGAATAAAATGAGTCAAGCAACTGTAGAAGAACTAATGGAAGAATTATACGCTTTGGTAGAAAAAGCGGTTAAATTGCCTTTAAGCGGTGGCCGTACTGTTTTGGACGGAGAAGAAGTAAAAGCAATCTTAGATGAAATGAGAGATCACCTGCCTCAAGAAACACGTCAAGCACGTGCAATTGTAGCAGACCGTACTCAAATTCTTGCAGATGCAAAGAAAGAGGCTGAGAGTATTATTCGTACAGCAGAGGAACGTGCAAAAAAATTAATCAGTCAAGATGAAATTACAAGACAAGCACAAGCAAAGGCAACTGAAATGTTGGCTCAAACCCAAGCAAGATTGAAAGAAATGAAACGTGCTTCCAACGAATACTTAGATGATTTGTTGAAAAGAACAGAGGATTCCATTACTACCAGCTTAAATGAATTAAAACAAACACGCCAGAATATAAAAGCTTCTCTGCGTTCCGGACAGTAAAGAAAATTTAAAAATTAACAAAACGTAAATAAATTGTTAAGGTGAAAATCCAGACCACAATATATTGTGGTCTGGATTTTTTTGTGTCCATATAAGAGGTTTTTGTCCAAATTTCAACGAAATTCCGCCATTTTCCGGAGGAAAACCCCCTTGCAATTCATACCGTCATCTATTATAATCAGTATATAAAGTGGTGAAAGGTGGGGGAAAGTAGAGACCTGTGGTTTCACGGGACACATTTTCCCTAAGAAGTGGCAGTTATGTTGATAGGACAATACCAACATAATATTGACGCAAAGAATCGCGTCATTGTTCCCGCCAAGTTCCGTGAGGACTTAGGCGAGCGTTTTTATGTCACAAAAGGATTAGATGGTTGTTTGTTTGTGCTTTCTGAGGAAGGCTGGAAAAGACTGCAAGATAAAATTGTAGCCATGCCAATGTCAAAAGCACGACAGCTGCAGCGCTTCTTCTTTTCGGGAGCAGCTGAAGTAGAGCCGGATAAGCAGGGCAGAATCTTAATCCCACAGCCACTGAGAGATTATGCAAGCATTGAAAAAGATGTGACATTTATTGGTACCGGCGACCGTGCGGAAATTTGGAGCACAGAATGCTGGACACAGTTTAATGATAATTTAACAGAAGACAGTATTGCGGAAGCAATGGATGCACTGTCATTCTAACGCGGAGGGCAGTCGATGGCATTTGTTCATAAATCCGTATTGTTTCACGAAACAATTGATGCTTTGAATATTCGTCCCGATGGTATTTATGTAGACGGTACTGCCGGAGGCGGAGGACATTCGGGAGCCATTTTGGAACGTTTGACAACAGGGACTTTAATTTCAATTGACCAAGACCCCGATGCAATCGCCTTTGTTTCCGACAAATTTCGAGGGAATTCTTGTTCTATCGTTCGACAAGGACAATTTTCGCAGATGACGGAAATTGTAAACAGTTGCGGTTTTACAGCGGTTGATGGCGTTTTAATGGACATAGGGGTGTCATCTTATCAATTAGATACCCCTGAAAGAGGATTTTCCTATCATCATGATGCTCCTCTTGACATGAGAATGAGTCAGCAAGGAACCAGTGCAAAAGATTTGGTAAATACGTTGCCGTGGCAAAAACTTGCCGAAATTATCAGCCGTTATGGTGAGGACAAGTATGCCAAAAGTATTGCTAAGGGTATTGTAAAGGCCAGAGAAGAAGCACCGATTGAAACTACATTACAACTTGCCGAAATTGTGAAGGCTTCCGTACCGGCCTGTGTGCGTAGAGAACAAGGCCATCCGGCGCGAAAAACATTTCAAGCATTGCGGATAGAAGTAAACGGAGAGTTGGAGCAACTTTCGAAAGCGTTAGACGCAGCTTTTGAACTTCTGAAATCGGGCGGAAGACTGGCGATTATTACATTTCACTCGTTGGAAGACAGAATGGTAAAGCAACGCATGAATGTTTGGTGTCAAGGCTGTACTTGCCCGCCTGATTTTCCTGTTTGTGTATGCGGAAATACACCAAAAGCAAAATTAATTTATAAGAAGGGACTTTCCCCTTCAGAAAAAGAATTGGAAGAAAATCCGCGCAGTAGAAGTGCACGATTAAGAGTTTGTGAAAAATTATAACAATATCTTTCAGAAAGGAGGAAGAAACATGGCTTTACATCCAAATCGTTATAACAGAACATCTGAAGCCTACGATTTTACTTTGTTTGAAGGAAAAGAACCGGAAGATAAATACACGGTTCACAGAAAAAGTAAAGAATTAGCAGTCGGTACGGGAACAAGCAAAGAAGATAACCGTTTGCAAACACAATCTAAAACTCATGTATACCGTATCAAAAAACAGCGCAGCAGAGCGAGAACGTTTCGGGTCGTAGTGTCATGTTTTTTACTCGTAATTGCATTAGGGGCTACGGTATCTATCATTTTCAATCAAGTTCAATTAACGGAATTGACAGAAGAGATAGACACAGCTGCCCAGCAATTAGAAGAAAGTCAAAGTGTTTATACTCAACTTCAAATGAAAGCAAATGCAAATTTATCTTTGGCAACGGTGGAAAGCTATGCCAAAGAAAATTTAGGCATGAGAAAAATAGACCAGAGTCAATTGGTTTTTGTAGAATTATCCAAGGGAGACAAAGGAGAAGTTGTACAAGATAACAGTGGAAACAATTTCTTTACAAATCTTTGGAACTCTATTAAGAACTTCTTGTCATAATTAAATTTTCATTGAAATAAGTATTAATACCAAGGCTCGGCTGAAAAGTTTTACACATGTTGGTATGCTGCACAAAGAGTTGAGAGGTAATCTTAACTCTTATTTTTATAAAGGGGGAATAGCTGATGGCAAAAGGAACAACCGTTAAAATGTGGCGACGGACTTTAATTGTTTTAATTGTTATGGTGGCTTTAGGTTTCGGTTTAATTGTGGTCAGCCTAATCCGCCTGCAATTGGTAGATGGTGCCGAACTGCAAAAAGCGGCTGTAGACCAGCAATTAAGAGATACAACCATAAGCGCCCAACGCGGAACAATTTATGATAGAAATATGAAACCGCTGGCTCAAAGTGCTACTGTATGGAAAGTAGTATTGGCGCCTGCATATATTGATAAAGATGATGAAACACTACGTCGTAAAATATCAACCGGTTTGGCTGATATTTTAGGGCTGGATGCAGAAGATATCTATAAGCGTACCGAAGGTACTTCGTATTACGATGTTCTAAAAACAAAAGTTGAGACAGATGTAAAAGATAGATTGGTACAATTCATTGAAGAAAATGATTTAGGAAATACCATTCAATTACAAGAGGATTATAAACGTTATTATCCGTTTGGCTCGTTTGCCTCTACCATTCTTGGTTTTACCGGTACTGACGGCCAGGGTCTTGCCGGGCTGGAAGCGTACTATGATGAATATCTGTCCGGTACTGCAGGTCGTTTGGTAACGGCAAAAAATGCAGTAGGTACTGATATGCCATTTCAGTATGAACAAAAAGTAGAAGCACAGGATGGTTATAACTTGGTTTTAACCATTGATGAAGTTGTTCAGCACTATTTGGAGCAAGCTTTGGAGGAAGGCGTTGAAAACAACAAAGTTGAAAATCGTGCAACCGGTATTGTAATGAATGTAAAAACCGGAGAAATTGTAGCAATGGCTGTGAAAGGGGACTATGACCCTAACAATCCGTTTGTAATCGCAGACGAAGAAGAACGTGCTCGTATTGCGGAACTGCCGGAGGAAGAGCAGCAGGAAGCTACGTCAGCTGCTTTGCAAGCGCAATGGAGAAATAAGGCAGTTAGTGATACGTATTACCCTGGCTCTGTATTTAAGATGGTAACATTGTCAATGGCATTGGAAGAAAATGTTGCTACTGAGGAAACTACTTTCACCTGTACAGGAAGCTATGTTCCTGTACAAGGAGAAAGAGCAATTAACTGTCATAATACCAGCGGACATGGCACACAGACTCTGGTACAAGGTACTATGAACTCTTGCAACCCATTTTTCATTTACCTGGGTCAATTGTTAGGTACAGAAACCTTTTTTGATTATTTTGAGGCTTTTGGTTTTACACAAAAAACAGGTATTGACCTTCCGGGTGAATCACAAAGTATATACCATGACCGAGATATGACGCAGATGGACTTAGCCGTTGAATCGTTTGGTCAAAACTTTAGTATTACCCCCATTCAGATGATTACAGCATGTGCGGCAATTGCAAACGGGGGCTATTTGGTGCAGCCTCATGTTGTAAGTCAAATTGTAGATAATGATGGTAATATCATTAAAACTGCAGATACTACAGTGAAACGTCAAGTAATTTCTGAGGAAACTTCAAAACGAGTCAGCAAAATTCTGCAAGAAAATGCCACATCAGGAACAGCCAAAAATGGCTACGTTGCCGGTTACAGAATTGCCGGTAAAACAGGTACTTCCGAAAAAGTTGGTGCCGATGGTAAAGTTGGTAGTGATAATAAATACATTGCATCTTACTGTGGTTTTGCTCCTGCCGATGACCCACAATATGCGGTATTGGTATTCTTTGATGAACCAACAGGAGACAGTTACTACGGCGGTGCTGTTGCAGGTCCTGTATTTGCTAAAATTATGGAGGAAATTCTTCCATATTTGAATGTCGAAACAAAATATACAGAAGATGAGGCAGGCAGCGTTGGTGTAAGTGCACCAAATGTAATTGGTAAAACAGTAAGTGAAGCAACCAATGAACTTACAAACAATGGACTGAAGATTTTGGTAAAAGGCTCAGGAGATACTGTAATTGCACAAACTCCGGATCCTGGTAGCTCTGTTCCAAGCGGCGGTACTGTGGTTGCATATACAGATGAGGCAAGTATGAATCAAACAGTTACAGTGCCGAACTTTACAAATCGTACATTGTCGGATGTCAACTACTTGGCTGCGCAAGCAGGGGTAAATATCAAAGTGACCGGTGCATATAATAGTTCTGCAGCTACTGCCAGAACGCAGGATTATGCAGCGGGTGAGCAAATAAAACCGGGTACGGTTATTACAGTCAACTTTGTAGAAGAAGATACTGTTAGATAGCATTCATACACCTGAAGGAGGTATTCTTTCATGGAACGAAACAACACAAAACTCATTGTAGTGTCCCAACATGCAATGATGACATGGGGACCGATTTTAGAACAGTTATTTGAACAATGTCATTGCAGTGACAGATTTTCCGTTTGCGGCTTTGAGGAATTTTTGTTGCATAGCGAATATGGCACTCCGTATATTATTGTACTGGATAGTGAGGATGATTGTTTACAGGCAGCTAATATTTTACACAACTTTTCAGTTTGTGTAATGAACTATGACCTTCCTGTAAAATTGGATACAAAGAAATTAGATAAATGCAAAGTATTAACTTATTCTACATCCAGTGACAATGCAGATTTTACAGCAAGAAATGCGCATTGTATTCAAGAATTTGGGTGTGCATTTGAAATTGTTGGCGTTGGTGTGATTGGAAGAATTAAATTGCGTACTGCCGAACCTGACGACGTAAAAACAGCTTTAATGGGTGCGTCCGTTTGTTTGGCTTGCGGCATACCTTTTGCGGATGTATTAACATCTTTAAATATGCTTGCGGTAGGCGTATAAAAGGGTTGTATGAATTCAGCAGATATGTGAAATTAAAGGGTGGATAATTGAGATGAGTGGCGTTTTTTCGCTAATTGCGGTGGTATTGTCGTTTGGGATAACAGCACTGTTAGGAAAATGGTTAATACCTTTTTTAAAACGAATTAACTTTGGTCAGACCATTCGTGAAGAAGGTCCGAAATGGCATATTAAAAAAGATGGCACCCCCACAATGGGCGGCATCATGTTTATCATAGGCATTGTTGTTTCGGCAGTCATTACCATTCCCATTTACTATGCAATGTCAGGCGGAGGAACACTAGGAATTTTTGGGGAAACCGTTTTAATGCAGGTAAAAGTATTTGGCGGTTTATTCATGGCAGTGGGCTTTGGTGCAATTGGCTTTTTTGACGATTACATTAAAGTGGTAAAGAAAAGAAATTTGGGTCTTACTGCATGGCAAAAGTTAATTTTACAATTTTTAGTTGCAGGTGCATACTTATTATCCATATTTTTTGCAGGAGAAGATACCAGAACCTTTATCCCCTTGGTGGGCTCTGTTGATTTGAGCTATGGTTATTGGATTTTAGCAGCAATTGTAATTGTAGGTATTGTAAACGCTGTTAACTTTACAGACGGCATTGATGGCTTAAATACATCCGTAACATTTTTTGTTGCATTATTCTTTATGCTGATTGGTACCGTCATTAACACAGTAGGTATCAGTTTACTGTCAGTTTGTGTTGCAGGCGGTTGCATGGGCTTTTTGGTATGGAACTTTAATCCGGCAAAAGTTTTTATGGGTGATACCGGTTCCTTATTTTTAGGTGGAATTGTATGCGCCCTTGCCTTTGGAATGGATATGCCTATTTTGTTGTTCCCATTGGGCATTATTTACATTGCAGAAATTTTATCTGTTGTATTACAAGTACTGTACTTTAAAGCCACAAAAGGAAAACGCCTGTTTAAAATGAGTCCGATTCATCATCATTTTGAAATGTGTGGCTGGAGTGAAATTAAAATTTGCGGTGTATTTAGTTTAGTTACCGTTATTTTTGGAATTTTATCTTTAGTCTGGGTTATTTTTGGTGTTTAAGAATAATTTTTTGCATATGCATAAAAGAAGGGAGGGAAATATCATATGACCAACGGAAGAACCGGTGCAAAAGGAAGACGAGGAATATCCCCTAAAAAGGTAGGGAACGGAACAAAAACCTCCAAAGAACATATCGGAAAAAAAATCAGGAATAAAGTGAATTTATTTTCTGTCAGAGCAGGACTTGATATTCCGTTTTTGTTTATCATACTTGTTTTGGTATCCATTGGTTTGGTTATGCTATTTTCCTCCAGCTATGCTTATGCATACCATAATTACGACGGAGACAGTTTCTATTTTATCAAACGTCAGGCAATATTTGCTGTATTGGGTATTGCAGGTATGATTGCAATTTCCTATTTCGATTATCACCATTTTCATAAACTTACCATTCCTATTTTGATTGCTTCGTGGCTCTTACTCGGTGTTGTTTTGGTACTTCCTGCCGTTCAAGGCGTACATAGATGGATTAACTTAGGACCTGTCAGTTTTCAGCCTTCCGAAATTGCTAAATTTGCGTTAATTTTATGGTTTGCCCATTTTGTATCGGTTAATTTTAGGAAGATGAATACCTTTAAAGTCGGTGTCCTGCCGCATTTGTTTATATTAGCAGTAACCGTTGGTTTGGTATTTATAGAGCCGCACGTTTCTGCTTCTATCATTTTGATTTTGATTGCAGCTATTATGATGTTTGTAGGCGGCGTTGATAAAAAATGGTTTATCATTGCGTTTGTGATTGTGGCGGTTGCAGCACTCCTATTTTTAACATTGACACAACACTATGCTACTGATCGTGTGGCAGGTTGGTTAAACCCGTTTAATCCTCCTGAAGGTGTTGACACATGGCAAACTAAGCAATCGCTTATGGCAATTGGTTCCGGTGGATTTTTTGGTTTGGGTTTTGGTCAATCCAGACAAAAATACTTATATTTACCTGAGCCGCAAAATGACTTTATCTTCGCAGTTGTGTGTGAAGAGCTAGGTTTTATTGGTGCATTGCTTATTATTATTTTGTTTATCCTATTAATTTGGAGAGGTATTACGCTATCTCTGCGTGCAAAAGATAAATTTGGTATGCTTTTGGGTATTGGTTTGACATCTCAAGTCGGTATGCAGGTTATTTTAAATATCATGGTTGTGACAAATACCATTCCGAATACAGGAATTAGCTTACCATTCTTTAGCTATGGCGGTACGTCGCTGATTATTTTGCTTATACAAATGGGTATTGTATTGTCTATTTCACGAACGTCCGCAGTGGAAAGAAGCTAGCATATTCTATCAAACGGCGAAAGGCTGTGATTATTATGAAGGTTCTGTTTGCAGGAGGCGGTACAGCAGGACATATTAACCCTGCTTTGGCAATTGCAGGCTATATTCGAGAAAAAGAACCAAATGCAAAATTATTATATATTGGCAATAAAGGTGGTATGGAAGAACGTCTGGTTCCTGCCGCCGGCTTTGCATTTAAAACAATTACTATTTCAGGATTTCAGCGAAAATTAACACCAAAACATATTGTGGAGAATTTCAAAACAGTAGGGCGTATTTTTACTTCCAGCAATGAAGCGAAACGTTTAATTCAGGAATTCAAACCGGATATTTGTATTGGAACGGGTGGTTATGTAAGCGGTCCTGTAATACGTGCTGCTATAAAACTGGGGGTACCTTCTGTAATACATGAGCAGAATGCATTTCCGGGAATGACCAATAAAATGTTGGCCAAACAAGCAACAAAAGTATTGCTGGCAGTTGAGGATGCACGCCAGTATTTTGAAACAGACCAATGCGTATTAACGGGTAATCCTGTAAGACAAGAGATTATACGTGCGGATAAACGTGTTTCCAGAGCAAAATTGGGTTTGGACAGCAGACCTGTCATTTTATCATTTGGAGGCAGCTTAGGTGCACGTAATATGAATGAAGGCATGGCAGATTTATTGGTTCAAAGCGGAAAAACAGGACAGTTTCAACATATACACGGATATGGTCAATATGGAAAATGGCTTCCTGATTTGCTTGGAAAAAAAGGTTTAAATCTTAAATTAGCCAAAAATATAGATGTTCGGGAATATATTAATGATATGCCTGATTGTTTGGCTGCAGCAGATTTAGTGATTTGCCGTGCAGGTGCAATTACACTCAGTGAGTTGCAAGCGCAGGGAAAAGCATCTATTTTAATTCCATCTCCAAATGTTGCAGAAAATCATCAGTATCACAATGCAATGGCAATGGTGAACAGAGATGCCGCAATGATTATTGAAGAAAAAGATTTGACAAGTCAGTTGCTTTGTAAAACCGTGGAGGATTTGTTTGCAAAAACAGGCAGGGTGGAAGAAATGGCGGCAAATGCGAAAAAAATGGCAATTGTAGATGCCAATGAGCGTATTTATAAAATTATCAAAGACATTGTAGGATAGGGAACAATATCTTTTCAAAAACATAGTATATACAGTAAATATTCTTTTAATGAATATGAAATGTATATTCATGTGATGAGAGGGTGTTGGTTGTGGCAAGACTTGATATTGTTGGACCATGTAAATTACGAGGTGAAGTAAGTATTCATGGAGCAAAAAACAGTGCCTTGCCTCTGCTATCTGCTTGTTTGCTGTGCAATAGCGAATGCATTCTACATAATTGCCCCAGGTTATCTGATGTAGATATATGCATTAAAATTTTGGAACATCTTGGTTGTAACGTAAAAAGAGAAGGGCATAATGTAATTGTAGATCCTTCAACGTTAACCCATTCTGATATTCCGGATTACTTGATGAGAGAAATGCGTTCATCCATTGTATTTTTAGGCGCAATTTTAACCCGCACCGGTCAGGCTTGTCTCTCGTTGCCGGGAGGCTGCGAATTGGGGCCAAGGCCAATTGATTTGCATTTGTCTGCACTGCGCAAATTGGGTGTCCATATTAAAGAGTGTCATGGCAGTATGAAATGTACTACCGGTGACGGATTAAAAGGAAATAATATCAGTTTGGCTTTTCCAAGTGTAGGTGCTACAGAAAATATTATGTTGGCTTCAGTTTGTGCCGAGGGTGTTACAGTAATCCACAATGCAGCCAGAGAACCCGAAATTTGTGACCTTGCTCATTTTCTAAATAAATGTGGGGCACATATATCCGGTGCAGGAGAAAGTACCATTATTATAGACGGGGTACCGTGTTTGCATGGATGCGAATATACTGTCATGGCGGACCGCATTGCGGCAACTACGTTTATGGCAGCAGCAGCTGTAACAGGAAGCAACATTACGCTGAAAGATATTGTTCCGAGTCATTTGGAATCCGTATTGCCTATCTTTGAAGAGGCGGGCTGTAGCTGCCATTTAAAAGGTGATGCGTTAAGTATTACGGGACCAAAACGACTACAGCCGTTAAAATTGGTCAGAACAATGCCTTATCCGGGATTTCCTACTGATGCGCAGGCTCCTGTAATGGCGATGGCTGCATTGGCAGAAGGAACCAGTGTATTTGTTGAAACAATTTTTGAAAGCAGATACAAACATGTCTGCGAATTGACACGACTGGGTGCTAAAATTAAAGTGGAAGGCAGAGTCGCTATTATTGAGGGAGTACCTAAATTTTACGGCACCAGTGTGTGTGCAGCAGAGTTAAGAGGTGCTGCTGCTTTAGTAGTGGCAGGGTTGGCTGCAGAAGGAAAAACATCTGTTTACGGACTGAATTATTTAGACCGTGGATATGAAAAAATAGAAGTATCTTTGAGTCAATTAGGAGCGAATATTATTAGGAAGTAAAAAAGCAGGAGGTTTGGTATGAATAGGGATGACCAAAAAAATAACTTACAAAAAGCTGCAAGTAAAAAAGTAGAATATCGAAACCGTCCTGCTCATTCTCAACCGCGTGGACGCAGTATGCAGGCCAAAAAAGTAAAGGCGAAAGCAAAGCACAGGAAGCGTAATTTGATTTTATTTTATCTCTCTATTTTTGTTGTTATCATAGCAGCTGCAATTACATTGAGCCTAACTGTTTTATTTAAAATCAGTACTATTGAGGTAACAGGTACTTCCAGATACAGCGTAGAAGATATTATAAAAGAAAGTGGAATCTCTGAGGGAAACAATTTATTTTTAATTAATAAAGATTATGCTGTGCAAAATATCAAAGAGAAACTTCCTTATATCGGTGAGGTAACAATATCACGCAAGCTTCCGGGTACAGTATCCATTAGCGTTTCTGATGCGACCATAGCAGGTGCGGTATCGTATAACGGTGGGTATTTGATTATAGACGGCAATGGAAAAGCTGTGGAACAGTTAACGGAGTATCCAACGGAGTATCCTGAAATTGTTGGCTTAAATATCTCTGACGCAGTGATTGGAACTGAGATTGTTTATGCTGACAATGACCAAAAAATTGCATTTACTGAGTTACTAAATGCAATAGAGCAAAGTGGACTGGATAAAATTACAAAAATTGATATTTCTGACACATACAGTATTAAAGCAGTATATGATGGCAGAATTACGATGAATTTTGGTATGGCAACAGACTTGACCTATAAAGCCAGATTTGCTAAAAGTATATTTGATTCGGGAAAAATCCAGTCAACAGAAAAAGGGACATTGGATTTGTCTGTGGTAACCGATAACAATAAGGTGTATTTTTCACCCGATTATTCTGTTACGTCCAGTTCAGAAGCTGCATAATATAAAATAATATATTTGAAAAGCAAGAAGCCATATTTTACCGCTTGACTTCTTGCTTTTTTATATTTATGATACATAAAAACAAACAACAATCATTAGAGAAAAACAGACATAAAATGGGTTGATTGCAATGCGATTTTTAGGATGTTTTCAAGATGTAAGTAAAATAAGAACAAATTAAAAATTTTGCTGAAAATTTTTCAGAGAATCGATGACATTTTCATTAAAAAGTATATCGCTTTTACTCGATATATGCACAAAGTTAATAATCTAACACAAAACATGAGAAAACTTATTGAAATTTTTCGCTAAAAGTGATAAATTAATAATATAACTAATTTTGCAGATAACTTAACTTTATATAGGAATATGTTGAGAGAATTTAGAGGAGGAACAAAGCAATGCCTTTTGAAATTGATAATGAAAACGATGTTGTTCAAATAAAAGTAGTAGGTGTTGGCGGCGGCGGCGGCAACGCAATTGATAGAATGATTGAATCGGGTATAAAAGGTGTTGATTTTATTGCAATCAATACAGACCAGCAAGCGCTGAATCGTTCTATGGCAACAGAGAAAGTTACAATTGGAGATAACTCTACAAAAGGAAAAGGTGCAGGAGCAAAACCTGAGATGGGTTCCAAAGCTGCATCCGAAAGCCGCGAAAAAATTGCAGAGCAGCTGAAAGGTGCTGATATGGTATTTATCACTGCCGGTATGGGTGGTGGCACCGGTACAGGTGCAGCTCCTATTGTTGCGGAAGTTGCACGCGATTTAGGTGTTCTAACCGTTGGTATTGTAACAAAACCATTTAAATTTGAAGGCAGACGCCGTATGGAACAGGCTGAAAAAGGAATTGAAAATCTTTGCCAACATGTAGATTCTCTTGTAATTATTCCAAACGAGCGTTTACACTTAATCAGCAAAGAAAAACTAACTTTGTTAAATGCCTTTAAAGCTGCAGATGATATTTTGCGCCAAGGTGTACAAAGCATTTCTGATCTGATTAAAAATCCGGGTATTGTTAACCTGGACTTTGCAGATATCAACTCTGTCATGAAAGATGCCGGCTACGCACACATGGGAGTAGGACGTGCTTCCGGAGAAGATAAAGCAAGACAAGCAGCAGAGCGCGCTATTTCCAGCCCTCTTTTGGAAACATCCATCAGCGGCGCTATGGGTGTGATCATTAACATCACATCTTCTCCTGACATTGGCTTGGAAGAAATTACAATTGCTTCTGAAATGATTGCAGATATGGTTCATCCTGATGCTAATATCATTTGGGGTACTGCTTTTGATGAAAGCATGGAAGATGAAATGAGCGTTACTGTCATTGCTACCGGATTTTCTCCTGAAGCAAGAGCTTTGTCTGCAGCTGCAAAAGCAGCGGAGACAGAAAAGAAACAAAATGATGATTTGGATCTTCCACTGTTTGGACAAGCAAATACCACTGCTCCTGCTACCAGAGTGGACAGCCAAAGAAAAGCAGCTCCATTGGATGAAGACGATTCTTATACAGACATTATGGCTATTTTCGGCAATAAAAAATAATTTAAATATAAAAGATGCTTCTGCTATGGTAGAAGCATCTTTTATATTTTGATATTACAATATAGCTGTATTTTGATTGCTATGTCCATATGAATGACAGAAGTAAATTGTATGCTTAATGATGAAAAAAGACACTGTCTGATGATTCAAACAGTGTCTTTTCATTATTTTAATAATTGTTTGTATAAACGAATGTATTCATTGGCGGAACGCCCCCAACTGTTATCACTTTTTAAAGCGCGCTCCACTAATATTGACCAGCCTTCTTTGTTTTCATATCCGGTTAGTGCACGTTGAACAGCATATACCATATCGCCGCTGCTATAATTTTGAAAGGTAAATCCATTACCGTTGCCATCGCCGCTGTCTTGAATGGAGTCTTTTAATCCTCCTGTTTCCCTTACAACAGGGATAGAACCATAACGTAGTGCAATCATTTGGGATAATCCACAGGGTTCACTTCTGGATGGCATTAAGAAAATGTCTGAACCTGCATAAATCTTGCGTGATAATTCCGGTACAAATCCCTGACATGCGACCAATCTTCCCGGATATTTATCCTGCATACTGCGGAAGAAAGATTCATATTCAAAATCACCTGACCCTAAGATTACAAACTGAACATTGTTGCTGCACATAATTTGGTCCAATCCTTCAATGACCAAGTCCAGTCCCTTGGCGGATACCATACGGGTAACCATACCAATCAATGGAATATCCGGATTTTGCTCCAGCCCCAGACGCTCCTGCAACTTTTGTTTGTTTACAGCTTTTCCTTCGGGATGTTCAGCACTGTAAGGAGCGTAGATATCCGAATCTGTTTCAGGGTCATAGTTTTTGGTATCAATACCGTTTAGAATGCCTGAGAGCTTCCAGGAGCGTTCTTTTAAGATACCATCCAGTTTATATGAGAACCATGGGTCCATAATCTCCTGAGCGTATGTAGGACTTACTGTAGACACCCAATTGGAGCATTCAACTGCACCTTTGAGCAGATTTACACAGTCATCATATTCTACCAAGGAGGTTGCTTCTTTTGGAATCCCCAATACATCTGTCAATACCTCAAGACCATATTTGCCTTGATACTGAATGTTGTGAATGGTCATCAATGTTTTCATGTTTTGATAAAATTCCTGATGTCCATAAAACAGATGGTAATAAATAGGTACCAGGGCAGTTTGCCAGTCATTGCAGTGAATGATGTTTGGCTGGAAATCTATAAAAGGCAGCATTTCCAAAACAGCTCTGGAGAAAAATGCAAAACGTTCTGCGTCATCAAAATGACCGTAAATACCGCTTCGTTTAAAGTAATATTGATTATCTATAAAATAATAAATAACACCGCCGTATCTTGCTTCAAATACACCACAATACTGACGTCTCCAAGCAACCGGAACAGAAAGGCTGGTGACAAATTTCATTTCATCACGCAAATGCTGTGGAATATCTTCATAAAGTGGCATTACAATTCTGCAGCCAATCAAACGCTGACGCAAAGCCTGGGGTAAGGAACCTGCAACATCTCCCAAACCCCCGGTTGCAATATAGGGAAGCGCTTCGCTTGTACAATATAAAACTTTCATGTTACTATCACATGCCTTTCAATTTGGTATCTATACAATGCTGCCTTTGCTGATGAAAACAGGGTAAGTATCTGTACCCATAAAAGAGCGTCCATCTTGTATCACAACATCTTTATCTGTAATTACATTTTGCAAGTTACAGTCAGCACCGATACAAGTATCCTGCATAATGACACAATTTTTTAGTTTTGCACCTTTCGCTACTGTGACGCCGCGGAATAATATACTGTTTTGTACTTCACCTTCAATGACACATCCATCTGCGATTAAGGATTGATTTACATTGGAACCAAGTCCATATCTTGCAGGCATGTCATCTCTCACTTTAGTGTAAATTGGTTTATCAGGCTGAAACAGCTGTGTTTTCACATCAGGATTTAATAAATCCATATTTGCTTGAAAATAATCCTGTGTGGAACAAATTACTTTGGAATAACCTTTAAATTCATAACAATAAAAACGATATTGAAACATATTGCGCTGAATAAAATCACGGTTAAAATTATACATATTTCTGCTGACACAGTCTTCTATTAATTCAATTAATAGGGGACGATTAATGACATACATGTTCAATCCGTAATTACATGGGCCATCCACTTTTGGATGAATCAGCATATCGCGCAATGCGCCGTTTTCTTTTACGCTGTATACAGTAGGTTCGCTCATATGCTGCGGAATGATGCCATGTTGATACACCGCGGTAATATCTGCTTGATTGCGTATATGTGCCTCCACTACATCATGATAGGGAATATTACAGACAATATCACAGTCACTGAGCAGAACATAATCTTCTTTTGATGTTACCAAAAAATGACGGATGGATTCCAATGCTTCAATGCGGCTGTTGGATATATCCTGGTCTTGCTTTCCAAAAGGAGGAAGGAAAAAAAGACCGTCGCGTTTACGAGATAAATCCCATGCTTTGCCCGACCCGAGATGATCCATTAAAGATTGGAAATTGCTTTTTGTCACAACGCCAACTTTACTGATACCCGAATTTACCATATTGGAAAGAGGAAAATCAATCAAGCGGTATCTGCCGCCGAAAGGAACGGAAGCTATGGTACGTTTTTCTGTCAGTTCACGAATTTTATCATCATGTACATTAGAAAATAAAACACCTACTACATTATTGCCGCGCATATTATAGTTCCTCCTTTTGGTCGTCTGCATCTAACATAGTTTTGGGAGGAATTACTGTGTTAGGTGCTACGATATAGTTGCCGCCTACCACAGTTAAACCCCACTGTTCTAAATTTTCCATATCCTCAGGTCGCTTTCCCACTTCAGCATTTGCTTTTATAACAGCTTGTTCTCCTATAATTGCATATTGTACCGCTGCGCCTTCTTCTATTTTTGCACCCGGCATAATAATGGAGTCACGTACGACTGCGCCTTTTCCGATGGTAACATCCTCAAATACGATGGAGGAATCCAGTTCTCCGTAAATATCGCAACCTTCTGCAATTAAAGCGTTTTGTACATGTGCTTCATTGGAAATATAATGAGGAGGGAGTGTTGGATTACGAGAATAAATTTTCCAGCTTTCATCGCTTAAATCCAGAGGGACCTTTGGATTGAGCAGGTCCATATTGGATTCCCACAAACTATCAATGGTGCCTACATCTTTCCAATAACCTGAAAATTCATACGCCATCATTTTTTCGCCTGCACCCAGCATTGCGGGCAAAACATCGCCGCCAAAGTCATTGCTGGAGTTTGGGTTTGCTTCATCCTCAGTTAGGTACTTACGTAATTTGTCCCAGCTGAATACATAAATTCCCATAGATGCTTTGTTGCTCTTAGGCTGTTTTGGTTTTTCGTCAAATTCGTAAATGGTTCCGTCTTCGTATGTATTTAAAATGCCGAATCGGGAAGCTTCTTCCATAGGAACTTCTATTTCCGCAATGGTGCACGCTGCGTGATGCTCTTTGTGGAACGCTACCATTTTGGAATAATCCATTTTATATATGTGGTCACCTGATAAAATGACAACGTAATCCGGATGATATCGTTCAATAAAATTAATATTCTGATAAATCGCATTTGCGGTTCCTTTGTACCAATCGGAACCGTCAATGTGCTGATAGGGAGGAAGAACATGTACACCGGCATCCAGACGGTCTAAGTCCCAAGGCTGTCCGCTGCCGATATAATCATTTAATATCAGCGGTTGATATTGTGTTAAAACACCTACGGTTTCAATGCCGGAATTGATACAGTTAGACAGTGGGAAATCTATAATACGGTATTTTCCGCCATAAGGAACCGCCGGTTTGGCAAGTTTTTTTGTCAGTACTCCTAATCTGCTGCCTTGTCCGCCTGCAAGCAGCATGGCAACTACTTCTTGTTTTGGTAACATATTCATTCCTCCTTGATGTATGCGTTTTGCTGCCGGATTAATCCGCTTTTTTCTTCGTTTTCTTATCTGTTGTTTTCGTTTTTTTGTCTGCTGTTTTTCTTACAGTTTTCGTTACTTTGGTTGGTGTTTTGTCTGTATGTGCAGCCGCTTTGGTCTGTTTGCGGCGTTTGCATTTTAAATAAATAACAGATAGCGGTGGCAAGGTAAGCGGAATACATTGCTCAAAGCCATGCATAGGTTCATCCAGGGTTTTGATTGCATTTCCGTTTGTAATACCATTTCCGCCAAATTCCTCTGCATCTGTTGTAAAGACTTCTTCATAGGTACCTGTAAATGGTACACCAATACAGTAATGTTCTCTTTGTACAGGTACAAAGTTACACACGGCAATGATTTCGCGGCCGCTTTTATCAATTCTGCGGAATGCAATGACACTTTGTTCATTGTCATCGTGAGCAATCCAGGAAAAGCCTTCCCAAGAAAAATCTACTTCCCATAAAGAAGGTGTATTCAAATAGAAGTGATTTAATGATTGGAAAAAATGTTTTGCTTTTTGGTGAAACGGATAAGCAAGCAAAAGCCAATCCAATTCCTGCTCATAATTCCATTCAATAAACTGACAAAATTCTGTACCCATAAAGATTAGTTTTTTGCCCGGATGTGCCATCATATATCCCATAAAAGCGCGAATGCCTGCCAGTTTTTGGTCATTGTCGCCCGGCATTTTATTAATAAGAGAACATTTGCCATGTACCACTTCATCATGAGAAATGGGTAGAATAAAGTTTTCTGAAAATGCATAAAAGAACGAGAATGTCAGTTTGTCGTGACTGCCTTTTCTGAACAATGGGTCAAGGCTCATATAACTGAGCATATCGTTCATCCAACCCATATTCCATTTGTAATTAAAACCAAGACCACCACAGTAAGTAGGCTTTGATACCATGGGCCAAGAAGTGGATTCTTCAGCAATCATCATAACGGTAGGGAAAAGCTCAAACACGACTTCGTTTAATTTTTGCAGAAATGCAACCGCTTCCAAGTTTTCTTTGCCACCAAATTTGTTTGGAACCCATTGTCCGTCTTCACGGCTGTAATCCAAATAAAGCATGGAGGCAACCGCATCCACACGGAAGCCGTCAATATGAAATTCTTTCAGCCAAAAAACGGCGCTGGAAATCAAAAAGTTTACTACTTCTGTTTTTCCGTAGTCAAATACCAAGGTACCCCAATCGCTGTGCTCTCCTTTTCTGGGATCAGCGTATTCATAGCAGGCAGTACCGTCAAAACGGGCAAGCCCGCTTTCGTCCTTTGGAAAATGTGCCGGAACCCAGTCCATAATCACGCCGATACCCGCTTGGTGGCACCTATCTACAAATTTCATAAATTCTTTTGGTTCCCCATAACGGGAAGTAGGCGCAAAATATCCGGTGACTTGGTATCCCCAAGAACCATCATACGGATATTCGGTGATAGGCATTAATTCAATATGGGTATAACCCATTTCTTTTATGTATGGAATTAACTCGTCCGCAATTTTTTCATAAGAGAATACATGTCCGTCTTGATAGCGTTTCCAGGAACCCAGGTGTATTTCATAGATATTGACAGGTTGTTCATAGTGCGGGTGCTTTTCTTTTTCCTTGTACCAATCGGAATCGTTCCACCGGTATCCTGAAAGGTCATAGTATTTGGAGGCTGTTCCCGGCCTTGTCTCAAAATGGTGTGCGTAAGGGTCACTTTTATAAATGAAATTGCCGTTATCATCTTCGATTAAAAATTTGTAAGCTTCAAACTGAGCAAATTCAAACGGAAGCGTACACTCCCATACACCGTCACTGATTTTTTTCATAGGATGCGCAGAGGGATTCCATTCATTAAAATCTCCAACAATAGAAGCAGAAATGGCATTTGGGGCCCAAACACGGCATACCATTCCCTGAGCGCCGTCTGTTATAGTTTTATGTACTCCTAAGAACTCATATGCATATGGATTGGTTCCTTGATGAAATAACTGTAACGGGATTTGATTTTTTTCTTGATTGTTGATATTTTTCACAATATATAACTCCCTTTCGCATCCTATATTCGTTTAATTTAATGATAGCATAAATTTTGGAAATTTCAAGGATTTTGGTGCTATTATCCTAAAAATTATTTTTGATATTCCGCAATGTTAAGAAAATATGCACAAAAATTTAACATTGTTATTGTTCTATCACACATCCATAATTCAAAGCAGTAAGTTCAAATTATAGCATAAGGTACCTGTTGATATTTGTAATTATTTCATTTTTAAAAGCAGAGAATTTGGCTGTCACCTTTTATGTTTCTTATAAATATACATGAAATAGATGCTGTGAGAATACAATCTAATAAGATTGATGGAAAAGAAAGGCGGTTGAAAGGTTGTTGCAGGTGATAGAAAAAGCAAATCATTTCATACAACCTATCCTATGGGGTTGGCCTGTATTAATATGTATTTTGCTTGCGGGAATTTTATTTACTGTCAGGCTGCGTTTTTTTCAATTTACAAAAATAGGTTTATGGATGAAACTCACCTTTGCCGGTATGTTTCAAAGAAAAAAACAAAGCAATGATGGCATTTCTCCCTTTCAGGCACTGACAACAGCATTGGCAGGTTCCATAGGTACGGGAAATATTGTGGGCGTAGCAACTGCGCTGACACTTGGAGGTCCCGGCGCAATCTTTTGGATGTGGATTTCAGCCTTATTGGGAATGATGACTATATATGCGGAAACAGTACTTGGTATGAAATATCGAAAAAAAGATAAAAACGGAAAATGGCTTGGCGGCGCTATGTATTACATAGAATACGGGTTAAAATGCAAACCGCTTGCCGTTGTATTTGCCATTGCCTGCGTACTGGCATCCTTTGGAATGGGAAATATGGCGCAGGCAAATGCCATTGGCGGAGCCTTGCAGGACAGCTTTGGCGTAAATACTACAATTACGGGAGTCGTTGTTGCGCTGATTGTGTTTATCATATTAAGCGGCGGTATCCAGAGAATTGCAAAGGTAACGGAAAAAGTAGTGCCTATTATGGCGGGTATTTATCTTTTGGCAGGTATCATTGTCATTGCGGTACATGGAACGATGCTTCCAAGTGTGTTTGGTCAAATTTTCTCCGGCGCGTTCAATTTACAAAGTGCAACAGGGGGCATCAGCGGTTCTGTTATGATGATTGCTCTGCGCAGCGGGGTATCACGGGGAATCTTTACAAATGAGGCAGGATTGGGTTCTTCGGTCATGGCGCATACGGAAGCGGACTGCAAAGAGCCGGCAGAGCAAGGAATGTGGGGGATTTTTCAGGTCTTTACCGATACCATTGTCATGTGTACCATCACAGCTCTTTGTATTTTATGCAGCGGAGCTATGACAACGGGCAAAGATGGCGGTGCACTGAGTACAGCGGCATTTCACACGGTATTTGGAGTATTTGGAGACGGTGTGATTTCCGTATCTATTACCTTATTTGCATTTGCAACCATGCTGGGGTGGTCTCACTACGGACAATGTGGACTGCGGTATTTGTGCGGAGATAAATTGTTGATACCGTATCGTATCTTGTTTGCTTTTTTTGCAGCAGCCAGCTGCGGTATGGATTTAACATTGGTATGGGACATTTGTGACACGTTAAATGGATTTATGGCAATACCGAATTTAGTAGCTATTTTTTTACTATCTAATCAAGTAATAAAAGAAACAAAGGAATATTTAAACAGAAGAAAAGAGTATAACAATTTAAAACAGCTGGAATAATCGTGCAGATATTTGCAAATAAAAAGGACACTTGTTATAATACAAGTGTCCTTTTAATGATCGTGTTTCTTTTTGATTCCCATTTTCTGTTCTACGTTTTGAATCAGATTAAATAGGGAAGCTGCAAAAGAAGGATATTTTTTTGTAATGGATTCGGGAGATAAATTTGGAGCTTTTTCTTTTTCAAGCGGCTGCAAATCCTCTACAGCTTCTCCGCTGACGAGACAAGCCGCATTTGCTTCGGACAGTTCCATAGAAGCATTGGCAAGACCAAAATGTCTTTTGTAAGGTGCGGCAAAAAGTCCCTGCGGATTTTTAGGATTGGCAGAATACAACAAGCGAAAGATTTTATAAATGCTTGTAGATAAAAAAGAAGAGACTTCTTCTGTCAGCGCATGGTTATTGCATTCTTGTAAAATACCGTAGATGACATGAATGGAGTTCATAATCAATTTTTTATTTAAGGTAGCAATAATGCCTGTTTTGTGCTTTCCTTTTGATTCCGTGTCTTCCGGTAAATCATCTATTGTGATGGTGGCACCTGAACGGTTTGGAGATCTTCCCAATAAGTAATCGCAGGATACGTTATAGAAGTTTGCAATTTTTACTACAAATTCCAAGCCACATTCGCGGATTCCCTTTTCATAGTGCGATAACAGCGCTTGAGAAACTTGTAATTCCTCTGCAGCCTTTTTTTGGCTCAGACCGCGTTCTTTTCGCAACAAAGTAATAATTCGTGGGAATGCGTCGTTCACATAGGTACCTCCCTTCATCTGATATCATAGTTTTGAAAACTACTTAACAATATGTAAAGTATACAATAAATATAACGCTTTGTAAAGACACTATATGTCGTATCTGAGGCAAAAAAGGAGCAAAATATATGAAGTCTTATACCATACATCTGATTCGCCACGGTATTTCTCAGGGAAATTTACTCGGCCAGTATATTGGCGTAACGGATTCCCCTTTATCCAAGGAAGGTAAAGAACAATTAAAACAGTTGGCAGAGCAAAACAGTTATCCGTACGCTCAAGCTTACTATACCAGTCCGTTGAGCCGTTGCGTGGATAGTTTAAACCTTATTTATCCCAATGCAGAACCGACTGTGATTGAAGGTTTTAAGGAATGTAACTTTGGAAAATGGGAAGGAAAATCAGCAAAAGATTTGGAACATGATCCCGATTTTATCCAATGGATGGAAAGCGGTTCCACCATGTCTCCGCCCGGAGGGGAAGATGGAGGCCACTTTATGCAGCGCGTCTGTATGGAGTTTGAAACATTTGTGGAACGTATGATGCGTAGTGGAGAGACATCGGCTGTATTGATGGTACACGGCGGAACCATTATGTCTATTTTATCGGCCTATGGGTTGCCAAGAGCACCGTTTTATGACTGGATGGTAGAACCGGGACATGGCTATTCTTTGCGTATTACACCCGGTCTTTGGATGCGCTCTATGGTAGCGGAAGTGTACGATACCATTCCTCCGAGAGAACAGCAGCAAAATAGGGAACATACTGTCATAGACTATGCAAGAGAAGCGGCAAACCGTGCGTTTGGCGATAAAGAAGAAACAGAATCTTAAAATAGGTGTTGTAATAAAATACAGAGTGGTATGTCAAAGACTTTGTACTGTCATATTATGTTTCTATGAAAGATAAATGCGTTTTACCCTTGACAAATCATATGTATTGTGCGTATAATAATTTTACAAGTAAATTTATCTGAAGTATTTTCAGATAGCCCATAAAGACTTTGAAGGGAATAAGATAGTAGGGACAGAATTTCAGAGAGCTGCCGATTGGTGCGAGGCAGTACTGAACCTGGTATGTATAGCTCATCCCGGAGTTGCCGGCCTGATGATTTCATAGGGACGGACGTAAGGCTGCGTTATAGGCCGAATCTTGTTAGAGATGGTGAGGGTTTGCTGCGTGAGCATAAACCGAATTTGGGTGGTACCGCGAATTTGTATATTCGCCCCGAACAGCGTATGTGATATGACTGTTCGGGGCTTTTTTATTTGTAAAAATTGTAATTGATATAAAGGAGAGGATTATCATGAAAAAAGGGTTTGAAAAATATATTCCGTTTGAACCTGTGAAATTGCCGGACCGTACATGGCCTGACAAAGTCATTGAGAAGGCACCAATCTGGTGCAGCGTAGACTTGCGTGACGGTAATCAGGCGCTTGTCAATCCAATGAATTTGGAAGAAAAGTTGCTCTTTTTTCAAACTTTGGTTGATATTGGTTTTAAAGAAATAGAAGTAGGGTTTCCATCCGCTTCCGAAACAGAATATGAAATTTTGCGTGCGCTGATTGACCGTAATTTAATTCCGGATGATGTAACCATCCAAGTATTGGTACAGGCAAGACCGCATTTGATTACAAAAACCTTTGAAGCAATCAGCGGTGCGAAAAATGTAATTGTTCACTTTTATAATTCTACTTCTACTCTTCAGCGGAAAGTAGTATTCCATACAGACATGCAAGGTGTTATTGATATTGCAGTGGAAGGTGCTAAATTAATCAAAGAACTGACTGAGCAAGAAGTTGCAAAAACAGGCGCCAATATTCGTTTTGAATATTCTCCTGAAAGCTTCTCAGGCACTGAAATGGACAATGCTGTGTTAATTTGTGACAAAGTATTGGAAACATTGGGTGCAACTCCGGAACATAAAGTAATTTTGAATCTTCCCAATACCGTTGAAGGTATGATGCCAAATCAGCATGCGGACCAAATTGAGTACTTCTGCCGTCATTTGAAAGGAAGAGACAGTGCGATTATCAGCTTACATCCGCATAATGACAGAGGCACTGCAACGGCTGCAACAGAATTGGGGATTTTGGCAGGTGCAGACCGCGTGGAAGGTACTTTATTCGGCAATGGTGAACGTACAGGTAACGCAGACATTATGAATGTTGCAATGAACATGTACACACAAGGCATTGACCCCGAATTAAACTTCTCAGAGATGAACAAAATCAAAGAAGTATACGAGCAATGTACTGAAATGAAAGTGCATGAACGTCATCCGTATGCAGGTGAATTGGTATTTACCGCTTTTTCAGGCTCTCATCAAGACGCAATTAATAAAGGCGTTGACTATATGAAACAAAATAACTCAGAGTATTGGGAAGTACCATACTTGCCAATTGACCCTGCAGACTTGGGCAGACAATACGAACCCATTATTCGTATTAACAGCCAGTCGGGTAAAGGCGGTGCTGCTTTTATCATGCAGCAGATTTTTGGTTATCAAATGCCAAAAGCCATGCATCCTGAGTTTGGAAAAATTGTAAAAGCCGCATGTGACAAAGCCGGAAGAGAGATTATGCCGAAAGAAATTTTCGCATTGTTTGAAGAAGAGTACCTACACGTTCATAAACCATATAATTTAAAAAGCTATAAAATTTATGAAGAAAATGATGTGGAAAATGAAACAGTAGTTCACTTTGAAGGAAATCTGCGCTTTGAACATACCGACCATATGATTTCCGGTGTGGGCAACGGCCCGATTGACGCGTTTTTTAATGCGTTGAAAACCGTTGGAATTACAAATTATAAATTTGTATCTTACAGTGAGCATGCTGTTTCAGAAGGTGCAAATTCAAAAGCCATTTCTTATATTCAGTTGGAATGTCCCAACGGCAACACTATTTTCGGCGTTGGTTTAGACAGCAATATCAGCTTGGCTTCCATTAAAGGTATTATTTGTGCCATCAATCGTGCACAAAAATAAAACAGAACGTTATCATTTCATATAAAAAAGGAAGGTACATCATGAAAGAATATCAAATCACCGTATTAAAGGGCGACGGCATTGGTCCTGAAATTGTAGATCAGGCAATCAAAGTGTTGAACAAAACTGCTGAAACGTTCGACTTCAAAGTAAATTATCAGGAAGAATATATTGGCGGTGCAGCCATTGATGCAACAGGCGAACCATTGCCGCAAAAAACTGTGGATTCTTGTAAAGCATCCGACGCTGTGATACTTGGTGCTGTAGGAGGGCCAAAATGGGATTCCTTATCAGGAAGTCAAAGACCTGAAGCGGGTTTGCTGGGCATTCGCGGTGCATTGGGACTATATGCAAATTTACGTCCTGCAGTTATTTTTGAACCGCTTCGCGATGCTTCCCCTCTAAAAGAAGAAATCATTGGAGATGCATTGGATATCATGGTGGTTCGCGAATTAACAGGCGGTATTTACTTTGGTCAGCGCGGTCGTGATACGGTTGATGGTGTAGAATCTGCATTTGATACGGAACGTTACTCCGTAAAAGAAGTAGAGCGTATTGCACGTATCGGTTTTGAAATGGCGCAAAAGAGAAACAAACGCCTATGCAGCGTTGATAAAGCCAATGTGTTGGAGTCCTCCCGTTTGTGGAGAGAAACCGTTACCAAAATTGCAAAAGAATACCCGGATGTTACGTTAGATTATATGTATGTAGACAACTGTGCAATGCAGTTGGTGCGTAATCCAAAACAATTTGATGTTATTTTGACTTCCAATATTTTTGGTGATATTCTTTCGGACGAAGCTTCTATGATTAGCGGTTCCATTGGTATGCTGGCATCTGCAAGTCTTGGAGAAAATCAATTTGGCTTGTATGAACCAATCCATGGCAGTGCGCCTGACATTGCAGGAACAGGAAAAGCCAATCCGCTTGCTACCATTTTGTCCGTTTCTATGATGCTGAAATATACATTGAATCAGCCAGAAGCAGCACAAGCAATTGAAGATGCTGTATCTAAGGCGTTGACCATGGCACGTACTCCCGATATTCACACAGAAGGTATGAAATTGGTAAATTGTTCTGAAATGGGCGACCTTGTCTGCCAACTGCTTTCATGTTAAAATATTCATAAAGAAAAGCTCCAACCTATCATTGGAGCTTTTCTCTGTGTTTGAGAGTGGGGGTATTCATGGATTATAAAGAAAAAACACGTACGGAAGAATCTAATTCCGCTGAGTTAAATTCGGCAGAAGAGAATACAACTGCAAAAGCTTCTGTGGAGGAACGTTCCCATCTTACCTTCCGTCGAGGATTGAGAGACGGGCTTCCCATTTGTTTGGGGTATTTATCGGTTGCCTTTACCTTTGGTATGGTAGTAGTCGAAGGCGGCTTACCGCCTTGGGTAGCTGTTCTGATTTCCATGACTTGTTTTACCGGCACTGGGCAGTTTGCAGGCATAGCCCTGATTGTGTCCGGAGGCATGTATGTAGAAATGCTGGTTACAACGTTTATTATTAATATTCGTTATCTGTTAATGTCGTTGTCGCTTTCTCAAAAAATCGAAAAACGTATGAATGGAATTGAGCGAGCATTGCTGTCATTTGGCAATACAGATGAAGTATTTGCAGTCGCTATGCAGCAGGAAGGTAAGGTAGGAGCCAGATACCTTTCAGGCTTGATGTTAACCCCTTATCTGGGTTGGACATTAGGAACCTTATTGGGAGCAACCGTAACGGGATTTTTGCCCTTAGCCATTCGCAGTGCATTGGGAATTGCCATATACGGTATGTTTATTTCCATTATTATTCCTCCTGCACGAAAAATGAAGTCCATTGCAATCGTCATTCTCATTTCGGTTGCAATCAGCTGTTTGTTTTATTGGACGCCTGTTTTAAATCAATTGTCCAACGGTTGGGTTATTATCATTTGTGCAGTGGTGGCTTCGGCGTTTGCAGCTTGGAAATTTCCAATTAAGGAGGACAAGGAATCGTGAATTATACTTATGTTCTTCTTAGCATCTTAATTATGGCGTTGGTGACGTATCTGCCAAGAATGCTGCCGCTGGTTCTCTTCCGTAAAACCATTGAGAATCAATTTATCAAATCATTTTTGGCATATGTGCCCTATGCGGTACTTGGTGCTATGACATTTCCGAGTATTCTATTTTCCACATCGCCGAACGGCGGTTTTTCGCTTGTATACTTTTTAGGCGGTTTGGTAGGTATGCTGGCAGCCATGGTCTTAGCTTATTTCAACAGAGGGTTATTGTTGGTGGCTGTCAGTTCGGTTGTTGTAGCATTTATCACACAAGAGTTATTGGGTTTTATTATGTAAAAAATCATAGCTGCGGCATCTATTACCGCAGCTATAATTTTTTTGCTCTTGTTTGCATAGAGAGGTTGGTATATAATAACAATATTATCATAAAAATCGAAAAATATCCTTTTCACTGGAGGACTGCATGAAAAATCTATCAGATATTAATGTTGTAAAAAGCTTATTGTCCCGTCACGGATTTCAATTTTCAAAAGCGTTGGGACAAAACTTTTTAATCAATCCTGAAATTTGTCCCAAAATGGCTACAGAATGTGGGGCAGACCAAACCAAAGGAGTGATTGAGGTTGGTCCCGGCTTTGGCGTGCTCACCAGAGAATTGGCAGCAAGGGCCAATAAAGTGGTAGCCATTGAATTGGATAAAAGGCTTCCTGCTGTACTGGCAGAAACACTGAGAGATTTTGATAATGTAAAAGTTGTGCAGGCAGACATCATGGAAGTGGATTTGCATCAACTGATTCACGATGAATTTTCCGGTTTAGATGTTTTGGTTTGTGCCAATCTTCCATATTATATTACATCTCCCGTTATCATGAAATTGCTGGAAGAAAAGCTTCCGGTGGAATCTCTGACAGTTATGGTACAAAAAGAAGCGGCTGTGCGTATTTGTGCGGCTCCCGGTACGCGTGCTTGCGGCGCAGTGAGCGTAGCGGTGCAATATTACAGCCAGCCCCAGATATTATTTGATGTACCCAGAGACTGCTTTTTTCCTGCTCCCAATGTAGATTCGGCTGTGATTCGTCTCAATATCCGCACGGAACCTCCCGTAAAATTGGAAACAGAAGAAAAACAGTTTTTCAAATTGGTAAAAGCAGCATTTGGACAGCGTAGAAAAACAGTTTTGAACTCTTTAAGTACCGGTCTTGGAAAATCAAAAGAGGAACTATCTGCAGCTTTGCAACAGGCAGGTATTGCACCAACTGCCAGGGCAGAACAATTAACCATGGAGCAGTTTGGAACGCTTTGTAATCTCTTATTTCCAAATAAGGCGCAGTAAATCACTTTGAAGCTCTGTTTGGAATGCAATCATAGAACAAATACAGTGCTGGACATTATAAAAATTTTATCTATGATGCTTTGATGTATGGCAGAATGTATCTATTCCGCTTTACAAAATTGCTGCACAAGTTTACAGTTTTATTCTTGTGTGTATGAATATAATAGTCAATCCGATGTGAGGGTTCATTTATAATTGTTATTTTAGTACTTGATTGTTTTTCATAAAAAGGAAGTATGTATATGGCAGGAAAAATTGCATGGATTTTTTTCGGCATTGCAATCATATGTGCAATTGTTGCCGCGTTTACCAGTCCCTTTCGTTTGGAAGTGGTATCGATTACCTGCGCGGCTGTTTCCATTACACTTGGGTTATTTGGCATGTTTTTTGCGTTTGAAAGCTGGAAAGAAGAGTAATATTACCAAATTGAGGGAGGTTACAGAATGAATATCAAAGCGAAAGTTGTGAATCCATTGCTTTTGCTGGTAACATCCGTTTTGTTTTTGGGAATTGGTATCTTTATTTTAATCGACCACGATTTGGCTTCCCGTGTGCTGATGATTGGGATTGCAATTGCAATCGTAGTGGCAGGTATTACACACGCGGTAGGCGTTATTTTAAATAAACATATGATACAAGGTGTACTTATTGGCTTGGCATACGCTGTCGTTGCTGCCAGTCTGTTTGTATTATCTTGGTTTTATATTATATCTGTTACATGGATTTTTGCACTTTGGTTTTTATGTACAGGTATTATCAGGGGTGCTATTTGCATACAAGCAATCAAAAAGCAGTCTCAAGGCCGCTTGATTGGCGCATTGGTTTCTATTTTATCAATTGCATTTGCAATTATATTATTTATGAATCCGTTTATGAGAAGCACAACCGTTTTGCGCATTGTAGGCATCTATATGATTTTATATGGACTGACTGTCCTGTTTGATTTCTTTTCGGAAATTTTTAAATGGAATTTAAATGATGATAACACTACAAGAAGAGTTCGTATTCCGCTTCCGTTATTTATTACCGCCTTTATACCGTCCAGATTAATGAGCAATTTTAATAAATATTTCAGAGAACATAATGTAAAAGCAAATATGATTCAAGAAATCAATGCACCTGAAGGGAAAGAACGGGTGGATTTAGAAGTATTTATCCATTTATGCGGAGAGAATTTAAATGAATTTGGGCATTCTGATTTCTGTTACGGAGATACCGTGTATTCTTATGGGGCGTATGACGAAACAGAGCATAAATTTTTTGGTATGTTCAGCCAGGGAACCATTGTAAAGGCGCCCAGAGAGTTGTATATACGCCATTGTTTATCGTTTGAAAAGAAAATATTGGTAGGTTTCGGCCTTTGTTTATCAGATGCTCAAAAAAAGAAAGTAGAAGAAAAAATAAACGAAATTATGCAGGTAGCAATGCCGTGGCAGACAAGATACGAACGGATACAAAATGGCACACTGTCTCAGGAGGAACCTTGTAACGATGCTGCCAGCGAACTGGTAAAGGCAACAGGAGCAAAGATATACAAAATCAAATCAGGAGAATTTAAAACCTATTTTGCCATCAATACCAACTGTGTGAAATTGGCTGATTATATTACAGGTTCTGCAGGGTTGGATGTATTGGATGTCAGCGGCATTGTTACACCGGGCAGTTATTACGCGCTTTTGGATGATATGTTTGAACGGAGAAATACCATTGTGGTTTCTAAGACCATTTATCGAAACTGAACACAGGATATTTTGACAAAATCGCAATTTATGATACAATGATTAGAACGATTCATAATAAAATTCAACTATACTGGAGGAACTATGATTACAGTATCTGATGTAAGTGTTGGCTTTAGCGGCCAAGATTTATTTTCTCATGTAAATTTGCTGTTTACTCCCGGCAACTGTTATGGTGTGATAGGCGCTAACGGAGCCGGTAAATCTACATTTTTAAAAGTATTGTCAGGTGAATTGGAACCAACCAAAGGTGATGTTTCCATTGACCCTAAGTGCAGAATGTCCGTATTGAAACAGGACCACTTTGCATATGAAGAATTTACGGTTTTAGATACCATTATGCAGGGCAATCAGCGTTTGTATGATGTAATGAAGCAAAAAGACGAGTTATATGCAAAGCCGGACTTCAGTGAGGAAGACGGTCATTTGGCAGCAGAACTGGAAGCAGAATTTGCGGAAATGAACGGTTGGGATGCCGAAACCGATGCAGGAAAACTGCTGCAAGGTCTTGGATTGGAAACGGATATGCTGTATATGCAAATGAGTGCATTAACAGAAAGCGAGAAGGTAAAGGTACTGTTGGCAAGAGCATTGTTCGGCCAGCCTGATATTATTCTTTTGGACGAACCTACCAACGGTTTGGATATTAAATCCATTAACTGGCTGGAGGACTTCTTAATGGATTACATGGGTACTGTGATTGTAGTATCCCATGACCGTCATTTCTTGAATAACGTTTGTACTCATATTGTGGATATTGATTATAATAAAATCAAACTTTATGTGGGCAACTATGATTTCTGGTACGAATCCAGCCAGCTCATGCAGCGTGTGATGCGTGACCAAAATAAAAAGAACGAAGATAAAATCAAAGAACTGCAAAACTTTATTCAACGTTTCTCTGCCAACAAATCAAAATCCAAACAGGCAACTTCCCGTAAAAAGTTAATTGAGAAATTGACGGTGGAAGAAATGCCGGCTTCAACCCGTCGTTATCCGTATGTAGGGTTCCAAATGGACCGCGAACCGGGCAAAGAGATTTTGACGGTAGAAGATATTTCTAAAACAGTAGATGGTGTAAAAGTACTGAACAAAGTTTCATTCCGTGTAAACAAAGGAGATAAAATTGCCTTTGTCGGCGAAAATGATATTGCAAATACGACTTTATTCCAAATTTTAATGGGTGAATTAGAACCGGATGAAGGTTCTTATAAATGGGGAGTAAGTACAACTCAATCCTATTTTCCGAAAGATAATTCCGAATACTTTAATGGCTGTAATGAAAGCATTATTAAGTGGCTGGAACAGTATGCACAGGATACCACAGAAACTTATCTGAGAGGTTTTCTGGGAAAAATGTTGTTCTCAGGTGATGATGTGTTAAAACCGGTTAATGTACTTTCCGGTGGAGAAAAGGTGCGCTGTATGCTTTCCCGTATGATGATGTACGGCTCCAATGTATTGGTTCTGGATCAACCAACCAATCACTTGGATTTGGAGTCGATTACTGCAGTCAACAACGGTTTAATTGACTTTAAAGGGATTCTCTTGTTTGCTTCCCATGACCACCAATTTGTACAAACCATTGCAAATCGCATTATTGAAATTACAGATGAAGGTATCATCGACCGTATGACAACCTTTGATGAATATTTGGAAGCTATGGGAAAAAATTAAACAGAAAAATGGGCTGTGAAAACAGCCCATTTTTTATGATATTGACAGAGAATCTCTGAAAGTTAGATTGTATTTTTGGTATCATAAGGAAGAGAAAATGGTATACCGTTATTGATAAGATGTGTGAATGATGATGTAGAGTCGGAAAAATATCCCATTCTATCAAAAGATGAGGATACAGTATGTTAAAATCTGTCAGAAAAAATAACAAACGGCAGGACTTGATTATAAAGAAACGAAGAAAGCTATTAGTTATATCCAAAAGAGCGCCAAAGCATACCCAATTATGGAATAAGAATTTATAAAAAAGACTCAGTACAGAGGCTAACTTTCTGTACTGAGTCTTTTTATTGCTAATGCGTGGAAATCGTGTTTTTTGAAATTTTCGAAGCATGTATGGAAGTTTTAATAACTCAACCGCAACTGATAGAATAGAGTGAGTGTTTATCAGATATGATTCAGAACAACAGAGGGTTCTTTTTAGGATATATAGAAGAGAGTTGCTTAACATAAAGGATATGTGTGGAGATGTTATCATCACCTTAATCGCTATCATTTAAGTGGGAATATTTCAGACAAAGAAAGGAACCCCGTGGAGAGATTCTCTCATTTCATAGCAAAAAAGGCTCTTGTGTTAGACAATTTCAATTACTGAATACACATAATCCGTTTTTATTCTGACAGCAGTTCATGAAAACTGTGAATATAAATATCAGACAGTTTTAAAATATCTGCTTTATCTTTTTCAGAGTATTTATCGAATACACCGCAAATTTTCATATGTGCTGCTTTTGCCCCTTGTATTGCAGGAAGAACATCCTCAAACGCCATACAGTCTTGAGAAGAAATTCCCAAACGTGCTGCACACAATAGCCAAGCATCAGGATAATTTTTACCTCGGCTGACGTCATCTGTGGAGATACAAGCGTCAAACAATTCATAGATGTTATTATTTTGCAGACAAGGCAAATATAACTTTTGTGAAAGGGCAGTACATACCCCTAAACGAATGCCATGAGATTTTAATTTTAGAAGATATTCCTTTGCGCCTGGCTTTAACTGCACATGATGCCCATATGCCTCTATAGCCATTTGATTCCATTCATGCATAACGTCATCAGGCTGTTCCTGAAGTCCAAACCGTGCAATGGTATATTCGGCTGTTTCTCTGAAACTCATGGCCAATATTTCGTCACTGTAGCCTTTTGGAACTTCCAATCCGCGCTTTGAAAGAAATTCTATGTCAATGTTTTTCCAAACTTCCATGGAATCCAATAATGTTCCGTCTAAATCAAAAACAGCGCCTTTAAAATTCATATTCGGCTCCTGTAAAACATGCTTTTAATTGCTCGGCAGCATGTGCTATATTTTCTTGGGCCAAAATTGCGGAGACCACTGCAATTCCGTCAATGCCTGTTTTTGTAAGTGTTGCTGCATTGGATGACTGTATACCACCAATTGCAACCACGGGAATTTGCACGGATTGCTTGATTTGAGAAAGCTGCTCTACCGTAACGGGACGTGTATTTGTTTTTGTGGAGGTAGCAAACATGGCTCCCACTCCCAGATAATCGGCACCGTCTTGTTCTGCTTGCATGGCTTCGGATAATGTGGCGGCAGATACACCTATGATTTTGTCAGATCCCACTATACTGCGGACCACTTTAGCGGGTAAATCTTGTTGTCCAACATGAATACCTGCTGCATTTACAGCCAGACAAATGTCCGTACGGTCATTGATAATAAGTGGAATATGGTAGGAATCCGTAATTTGTTTTACTCTTTGTGCGGTTTCAAAAAATTCACGGGAAGATGCATGTTTTTCACGTAGTTGTACTACAGTGCAGCCACCTTGTATTGCCTGTTCTACCGCTTGTTCCAGTGATTTGGCAGACATTACAGAACGATCGGTGACCAGATATAAGGTATAATCAATATGTTGTTTATCAATATGTGTCATAATTTTTATTTCTCTTCTTCACGAAGTACTACGTCTTGTCCTTCTAAGATTCTGTTGGTGGTCCTCATAGCGCACATTTTACCGCACATAGAGCAGGAATGTTTGTCGGCAGGGGGGGCACTTTCAAAATATCTTCTTGGTTTTTCTTTGTCAATGGCAAGGGAGAACATTTCTTCCCAGTCAATGCGTCTGCGGGCATCACTCATTTTGTCGTCTATATCTCTTGCGTGAGGAATTCCCTTTGCAATATCTGCTGCATGAGCCGCAATTTTAGATGCAACAATGCCTTCTTTTACATCGTCCAAATCAGGTAAACGCAAATGTTCGGCAGGGGTTACATAGCATAAAAAGTCTGCGCCGTAAGTTGCCGCAATGGCTCCGCCGATAGCAGAGGTAATGTGGTCATAGCCTGGTGCAATGTCTGTTACCAATGGACCAAGCACATAGAATGGCGCACCGTGACACAAACGTTTTTGAATTGCCATATTTGCTGCAATTTCGTTAATTGCCATATGTCCCGGACCTTCTACCATCACTTGCACATCTTTTTCCCAAGCCAATGTGGTTAAGTTGCCAAGTTCAATCAATTCGCCTAACTGCCCTGCATCAGAACTGTCGTAAATACTTCCAGGACGCAGTGCGTCGCCAAGGCTGATGGTAACATCATACTCACGTAAAATGTCTAATACTTCGTCATAATATTCATAGAATGGATTTTCGTTTCCTGTCATTTCCATCCATGCAAACAATAAAGAGCCGCCGCGGGAAACAATATTGGTCATACGTTTGGTGCGTTTAAAGCATTCTACGGCACGTTTATTAATGCCTGCATGAATGGTCATAAAATCTACGCCTTCTTCTGCATGAGCTTGCACTACTTTCAGAAAGTCTTTTGCTTTGATATCCATAAGGTCTTTCTCTAAATAGCCAATCGCATCATACATTGGTACGGTACCAATCATGGCAGGGGAGTATGCGATTAATTCTTTGCGGAAATCATGGGTTTTACCGTAGTTGCTCAAATCCATAATGGCTTCCGCACCAAAATCGATGGCAAGTTTTACTTTGTTCATTTCATTGGTATAGTCAATGCAGTCGCCGGAAATTCCTAAATTTACATTGATTTTTGTTTTCAATCCTTCTCCAATGCCTTCGGCACTTAAAGAAGTATGACGAATATTTGCGGGAATTGCAACGCGTCCGCTTGCGACCAATTCCATTAGTTTGGTTTCGTCCATAAACTCTTTTTGTGCAACAGTTTTCATTTCTTTTGTCAGAATGCCTTTTTTTGCAGCATCCATTTGTGTTTTATAATTCATGTTCGTTCTCCTTTACGGTCAGTCCGTTTTGATAAACATCATATAAGTGGTGTGTAGGTCCATGGCCCTTGCCTATTTCCAAAGCGTGGGTAATTGCCATAGTAACATAATCTTTCGCATTGGCGACTGCTTGCGGCAGTTCATAACCCAATGCCAGATTTGCAGCAATGGCGGAGGAAAATGTGCATCCCGTACCATGCGTATTCTTGGTAGGAATCCGTTTGGTAGCAAATGTTTGAAAAGAATTACCGTCGTACAGCAAATCTGTGGCATCTTCTTCCTGAGATAGATGTCCCCCCTTAATCAGTACATGCTTTGCGCCCATTTGATATATGGAAACAGCAGCCCTCTTGCGTTCTTCTTCCGATTGTATCCTCATACCTGTAATGGTTTCTGCTTCGGGAATATTTGGTGTCAGTACATCGGCAAGAGGAATCATTTCTTCGATTAATGTAGATAATGCTTCCTCCTGCATCAGAGCACAGCCGCCTTTTGCAACCATGACAGGGTCAATTACCACGTGTTTCGGCCGGTATTGCTTTAACATTTTGCTCACTGCCAGCATACCGGCACGGGTAGACATCATGCCTACTTTTACAGCATGTACTTCGATATCCTCAAAAACAGCAATAATTTGTTTTTCAATCATATCCGGCGTAATATCCTGTATATCCAGTACGCGGCATGTATTTTCTGCTACCACAGATACAATTGCGCTCATACCGTAAATACCATGTGCGGCAAATGTTTTTAAATCCGCTTGAATACCGGCTCCGCCGCTGCAGTCGGAACCTGCAATGGTCAATGCATGTTTCACAATCATTCCCCCTTATGTAAAAATAAAAAGTCTGCCTAAATTTAGAAATAGGCAGACAATAAATAACAAAATATTGGTTCAACAATGCTGTTATAGTTTGTCTCCCTACTACGGTGTTAACCGACAGGTTCAAAGGGTCAGGTTCTACCTTCTCAACTTTTCAGTCCCCCTGCAATTTACTGTTATTGTATCATTATCATATTAGAAAGTAAATGAATTTTTATCATTTTTATTTTTCATACGCAAACCGGCATTTAAGTAAGGTCATTTGTGCTGCATTCTGTGGAATTACTGAAAGCAATGTGGTACAATATTGATAATGTAAAGCAATAAAAATATAGCTATAGGTTTATGAGGTGTGGTATGTCAAACATCATGTACAGTATATTTAACAATAAAAAAGTAAATCTATCAAGGCTGTTGCAGTTTGGATTTGTACAAACAGAATCTGGCTATATTTATCGTAAGACTTTATCAGAAAGTGGATTTCTATTAAACGTTCACATTACACCACAAGGTGAAATTTCTACAGAAATGATAGATCCTTCTTTAAATGAGCTTTATACATTACATTTGGTTGACAATGCAACAGGGGGATTTGTGGAAACGGTTAAATATGAGTATCAAGAAACACTGTTGGAAATTGCCTCTCAATGCTTTCAAGCCGATATATTTCAATCAAAACAATCGAATGAATTAATAGATTATGTTAGAAAAACATACGGCGATGAATTGGAATTTTTATGGGAAAAGTTTCCGAAAAATGCAATTTGGAGAAGAAAGGATACGCAAAAATGGTACGGTATATTATTGACTGTATCAAAGCAAAAGTTGGGTCTTCCGTGTGATGAATCGGTAGAAGTTCTTGATTTTCGTGTTTTACCGGAAGAATTAGAATCTTTGGTGGATTATAAAACGTATTTTCCAGGTTATCACATGAACAAAAAACATTGGTGCACGATTATTCTTGATGGTTCAGTATCCTTTGAAGAAATTTGTAGCAGAATAGATGCAAGTTATCTGCTTGCTATAAAGTAAAATGGATGTTATGTGAAACAAGTATAATATTTCTTGAAAAATACACAATAGCTTTATCATTGATTGACAGAAGAAATTGGTGTTTTGAATGAAAATTCCTATTGTAACTTGCATGAAAGGAGGCAATCCTGTGATCCATACAGTAATATTAAAAATGATTGATTATAATTATGGTTGTCCCGAATTGGTCAACCATGCACTAAAGGTATACGGTTTTGCCAAAACAATTGGGGAAGCAGAACATCTTTCTGAGAAAAAACAAACAATATTAGAAATGGCTGCCATTTTGCATGACATCGGTATTCGGCCCAGCGAAGTAAAATATCAATCTTGTTCAGGAAAGTATCAGGAAATGGAAGGACCGCCTGTTGCACTGAAGCTTTTAAAGGATTGCAATGTGCCTGAAGACATGGTACAGCGTATTTGTTTTCTAATTGCACATCATCATACTTATCAAAGCATAGATGATGTTGATTATCAAATTTTGATAGAGGCTGATTTTTTGGTTAATATGTTTGAGGAGAAAATGAGTAAAGAGCAAATACAAGTTGCAAAAGAAAAGTATTTTAAAACGAAGACAGGAAAACAATTGGTAACAGATTTATATGAAAGGGAATACCCTATTCCATCTATTTTTGCCTCTATGTTATAACAACTTAGCGTTTATTGGCTAAAAAAATGCAAAGCAATTTTTTAAATGATGTAATAACAGTAAAACAAACATTGAAAGGAACATCTTTCAATATCAAAATTTTGATAATTGACAAGAACGTTTTCACGTTTATGCGTTAGAAATTATTTCACAATTTTTTATGCTAGAACAACCTTGCAACAATTACAAAATCAAAGATTTTGGTTGTTGGCAAGAACGTTTTAGCGTTTAGGTGTTAGAAATTGTTGTACAATTTCTTTTATACTATAACATAAAAAGGGCTGTGACTAAAAAGTCACAGCCCTTTTTAAATCATTTACAAACGAAATTAGCAGCCACAGCCACAGCCGTTGTCACAGCCGCAGCCGTTGTTGTAGTTGCTACCGCCGCAACCACCGCAGCAAAGTAGGATTAAGATGATGATAATGATCCAGGAACAACCGCCACCGAATACGTTAGAATTACACATAATGTTTTCCTCCTTGTTTGTTTTATATTCCATATTATTACGAATGCTAAAAAGGTGTTACAGAATTTATTTGATTTTCTTTCAATCATGTATGCTTATAAAAATATTATAAAAATTAAAGAAAAAAATAGATATTATTAGAAAACAAAAGAATAAATGAGATAATTTTAATAAATAAAGAAATTTAACAGTTGTTTGACTTTATTTGACCTTGATTATTTGTATCGGAAGAGTATAATAATATTAAAGTCAAAGAAAGTCAAAGTCAAAATGATTTTGATAAAGGATGTGGTTATCAAATGAGAATCAGTGATTATGTTGCAAACTATATATTAGAATTATTGGAGGAAAACGAAGATGAAAGTGTGGAGATTAAACGGAACGAACTTGCAAATACCATAGGCTGTGTGCCAAGTCAAATCAATTATGTAATTACTTCGCGTTTTACTCCCGAACAAGGATATTTGGTGGAAAGCCAGCGCGGTGGCGGCGGATATATTCGCATTACGCGTATGAGCTACAACAAAGAATCCTATATTATGCATATTATGCATAATATAGGGGATACCCTGGATGCAGCAACAGCAAAATCCATCATTCATTCTTTATCACAAAAGCAAGCGGTGCAGGCCAATGCTTTAAAAGCAATGGCAGCGGCAGTATCAAACCAAGCTTATGCTGTTGTACCGCAAGAAAAACGAGACCAATTAAGAGCATCCGTGTTTAAAAACATGTTAATTACACAATTATAATTTAGAGGAGGAATTTATATGTTATGTCAATCCTGTGGAAAACGTCCTGCCAATACACATATTAAAACCATTATTAATGGAGAATTGACGGAGCACTCACTTTGTTCCGAATGTGCGCAAAAAATGGGATATGGCAATTCATTCTTCCCAAGCAACACATTTGATCAATTTTTCAGCAGTTTCTTTGGCAAAAATTCTCTTATGGAAGATACACTCCGCTGTCCTGTATGCGGCGCCTCTTTATCAGATATTTCCGATACAGGTAAAGTTGGTTGTGCCGACTGTTACAAAACATTTTTGAATCAGTTGATGCCTTCTATACAAAGGATGCACGGCAATACCCATCATATAGGAAAAATTCCAATGGGAACTGCTTTACAGGTAGTGGAACAAACAGAAGAAAAAGAACCGCCGAAAGAAAAAAGTGAAATAGAACAGTATCAAGAGCAATTGCAAACGGCAATTGACGAACAAAATTTTGAATTGGCAGCAGAATTAAGAGACAAAATCAAAGCATTATCAGAGAAATCGGAATAAACAGAACAGGAAAAGAAAGGTAAGGTGAATGACAATGGATATCAAATGGTTTGAGAAAAGCGGAAAAGAAGGCGATGTTGTCATCAGTTCCAGAATTCGTCTGGCACGAAACCTGCAAAAAATACCGTTTCCTATTCGTATGAATGAGCAGCAAAAAAGGCAGGTAAGGGATAACATTGTGCATGCGGCAAAACAAAGTACAAATGCTACCTTACGCAATTTGATTTATATAGATATGGAACAAGTAGATAAAATTGAAGCTGTATCTATGGTAGAAAACCACTTGGTCAGCCCCGACTTTATTTCAAATCCAAAAGGGCGCGGATTATTGTTATCAAAAGACAACAGTATTGCCATTATGATAAATGAAGAGGATCATCTTCGCATTCAAGTGATGAAAGAAGGTATGGATTTAAGCGCTGTATACCAATTGGCTGACCAAATTGATTCCGCACTCAATGATACACTGCACTTTGCGTTTGATTCTGAATTGGGTTATTTAACACAGTGCCCCACAAATTTAGGAACCGGTATGAGAGCTTCTTTGATGCTTCACTTGCCGTCTCTGCAGCAAAACGGAATGATTAAACGTATTTCCGATAATTTGTCAAAGTTGGGTTTAACCTTGCGCGGCACATACGGTGAAGGAACCGAGCCTGTGGGTGCGTTGTATCAACTGTCCAATCAGGTCACATTGGGTCTGAGTGAAAAAGAGGCCATTGAAAATCTGGAACGCATTGTCATGCAGCTTGTGGAAGAAGAGCGCAATATCAGAAAAAGCCTGATGGAGAACATGAAAAAGCAAGATGCGGTAGCAAGGTCTTTGGGTATATTAAAAAGTGCAAAGATTTTGAGTACGGAAGAATTTATGAAATTGCTTTCCAATGTCCGCCTTGGTGTGGCGTCGGGCTTTATCAAAGACATATCTTATGAAACATTAAATAAACTGATGATTCAAACACAACCGGCCACCATGATGACAATGAAAGGAAAACAATTGTCAGCAGAAGAAAGAGATATTCTCCGCGCTTCCATGGTAAGCGAAGGATTAAAATAAAAGGAAAACAAACAACATTGCAAATTGATAGGAGGAAAACGATATGTATAGATTCGATGGATTTACAGAAAAAGCAAACAACGCTTTAAACTTAGCCTTAACATCAGCAGAAGACATGGGTCATACTTATATTGGCAGTGAGCATATTATTCTTGGTTTGTTAAAAGAAAATTCAGGCGTAGCAGCAGAAGTGTTAAGTAAGCTTGGTGTTACAGAAGAGGCATTTACAAAATGTATGGAAGAGAAAATAGGCACAGGCAGCCGTACCAGCTTGTCTTTAGATGACTTTACTCCACGCAGCAAACGCATTTTGCAAATTGCTGTGATGGAAGCTTCCAGATTAAATCACAATTACGTTGGCACAGAACATTTGCTAATTGCAGTATTGGAGGAAGGCGACAGCTACGGTGTCCGTTTCCTCAGAATGCTGGGAGTACGCCAAAACGATATTATGGAAGAAATCCGCAATGCCCTGAGCAGCGGTGAACAAGATGACAATACCACAGGTGTTGCACAGTCTGGTGCAAAAGGGAAAGGCAACAGTGCAACCAAAACTTTGGACCAATTCGGCAGAGATTTAACAGAACTGGCCAAAAAAGGAGAAATAGATCCTGTCATTGGCAGACAAGTGGAAATTGAGCGTGTGATTCAAATTTTAAGCAGAAGAACCAAAAACAATCCCTGCTTAATCGGTGAACCCGGTGTTGGTAAAACAGCTGTTGCCGAAGGATTGGCTTTGAAAATTGTACAGGGCGAAGTGCCTGAGCTGTTAAAGGATAAACGTGTAGTTGCACTGGATTTAACCAGTATGGTTGCCGGTACCAAATACAGAGGCGACTTTGAAGAGCGCATCAAAGCAGCAATGGAGGAAGTAAAAAACAGCGGTAATATTATCCTGTTTATTGATGAAATCCATACCATTATCGGTGCGGGTGCAGCAGAAGGTTCCGCAGACGCTGCAAATATCTTAAAACCGTCTTTAGCTCGTGGTGAATTTCAATTGATTGGCGCAACCACGATTGATGAATACCGCAAACATATAGAGAAAGACGCCGCTTTGGAGCGCAGATTCCAACCTGTTATGGTGGGTGAACCGACAGAAGAGGAAGCAATTCAAATTCTAAAAGGTTTACGCGACAGATATGAAGTACACCACAAAGTGAAAATTACAGATGAGGCAATTGATGCTGCGGTAAAACTTTCTTCCCGTTATATTGCCGACCGTTTCTTACCAGACAAGGCAATTGACTTAATTGATGAGGCTGCTTCCAGAGTACGTTTAAGAGCCTTCACAGAACCTAATGATATTCAGGATATGGAAAAACGTATCAAACAATTGGAGCAGGAAAAAGCCGCTGCTGTCAATACACAAGATTTTGAAGGCGCAGCAAAAATTCGTGACGAAGAAAAACAATTGAGAGAACGTTTGGAGCAGGAAAAAGAAGTTTGGAAAGAGAAAAAAGTAAGCGGCAACGGTGAAGTAACACCACAGGATATTGCCAATATTGTATCTACTTGGACCGGCATTCCTGTAGTACAGCTAACAGAAGAAGAAAGCGAACGTTTGCTGAAATTGGAGGAAGTATTGCATCAACGTATTGTTGGTCAAGATGAAGCTGTCACAGCAGTTGCAAAAGCAATCCGCCGCGGCAGAGTCGGTCTGAAAGACCCGAAACGTCCAATTGGTTCCTTTATTTTCCTTGGTCCAACAGGTGTTGGTAAAACAGAACTTTGCAAAACCTTGGCAGAAGCAATGTTTGGCGATGAAAACGCTATGATTCGTTTGGATATGTCCGAATATATGGAGAAACATACGGTGTCTCGTTTGGTAGGTTCTCCTCCGGGATATGTGGGCTATGATGAAGGCGGTCAATTGACTGAAAAAGTACGCCGCAAACCTTATTCTGTTATCTTATTTGACGAGATTGAAAAGGCACATCCCGATGTATTTAATATGTTGCTTCAAATTCTGGAAGATGGCTGCTTAACTGACTCTCAAGGCAGAAAAGTTGACTTTAAAAATACGGTTATCATCATGACTTCTAATGTTGGCGCAAGATTGATTACAGACAGTAAAGCAAATCTTGGCTTCCAAGGTCATAAAGAAGATGATAAAGAGAAAACTGCCGAGAAAGATAACCAGGATGTTCGTGAATTGGTGTTGGCAGAACTGAAAAAATTGTTCCGTCCGGAATTTTTAAACCGTGTTGACGATATCATTGTGTTCCACAAACTGACAGAAGAAAATATTCAAAAAATTGCAGTTGGTATGCTGAACAACTTAAAAGAACGTTTGGCTGCTTTGGATATTGACATTACCTTTACAGATGAAGCGGTTGCAGCGATTGCAAAAGCAGGCTTTGACCCGGTTTACGGTGCAAGACCATTGCGCAGAGCAATTCAATCCAAAATTGAGGATGAGTTATCTGAGCTGATGCTGGAGGGAAAAGTGGACAGTGAGCATGGTGTAACCTGTGATTACAGAGACGACGCATTTGTATTTGATGTAAAATAATACAATAAATAAAAAGAACTGTTTCGCCATATGCGGAACAGTTCTTTTTTTATGCATGGCTGTTTTTATATTGAAAGAGATGTCAAGTTACTCATTGGAAAATGTAACGTCAATATTTCCGTTAGAAGTAGTTATGTTTAATTGTTGTTCTCCGCTTTTAAAACTTTCGGGAAGGTTGTTGGTGCCGTTGGAAGTTTGAGATTGGATTGTGAAATCACTGGCTTTTCCGTTTATGGAACCTATTACACTGCCGTTGCTTGTATGTAATGTTGTGGAAAGTCCGGCAGTTAAGTTTTTAAATTCAATGGTTCCGTTTGAGGTTTGCAGCATCATATTTTGTGTGGATTGCGTATTATCTGTTACAATACGGTTGTTTGAAGTAACAGCTTCCATGTCTTGTGCTGAAATATTTGTGAAAGCAATGCTCCCGTTTGTAGTGGCAGCAGTTAATTTACCGGAAGCAGTGATGTCAAAAGCATCAATGGCATTGTTGGAGGTACTTAGAGAAATGGTTTGCACATTGGTTAACCGATTTACATTCATATATCCATTACTGGTAGAAGCACTTAGTTTGCTTGCTGCGATGTTTTCGATGGTGACTTGTGCATTGCTGGTTTCGATATATAACTCTCCGTTAAAATCTGATGGTAATAATATCGTCGTGGAAGGTGATTGAAAATCTATATTAAAAATAGATTCGTACCACTGATAAGAATATTGATTTTGTATAGTCAAGTTTGTATCATCTTCTATTTGATACTGTTCTTTTTCGTTTTCATAATAGATAATGTGAATTTGGTTATCGTCTGACAATCCAACCGAAACAGGTTTGTCTTTATCTTTTAGTGTAATGGTTTGATTTGTATTTTCGGTTGAAAAATGTCTCTCTTCATATTTCGGACGTGTGGAAATTTTTGTAATGTCCCAACCGATAGAGGCAAAAGCTGAAATAAAAATAATTGCACCGACAACACATGTAATGCTGCCTATGATTGCTAACTTTTTCATGTTTATCCCTCCTTCTTTCTCATAAATAATGATTTTATTTTTCTTAAAAATAATCCTGTCAGTTTTATGAGCTTTTTACATATCCAAAACATAGGCTTTAAAAGAAGTAAGAATAGACCAATACAAATGATGCTGATGCCAATGATAGTAAATCCCACTGCCGGATCTTTTGTAAAACATGCAATGATGCCTGAAATCAGACCCCCGATACCGCCGACTACAAAAGAAAATACAATTGCAAATAAAGCGATAATAACAGACCAGATGGAAATGTACACAGCCAGAATCATGATGAGCAGAAACATGCCTATCATGAACCAAAAGGGAAAACCACAAATAGCAAGTATCATCCAAAGTGTCTTATTCTTAGATGTTTTGTGACTTTCTTTTATCTTATTTTGGACTAAAGATGGCAATGGCGTATCAATTAAAATTCCATTTACAATGTCATCAATATTTCCTAATGCACTGACTGCTGCTTCTTCTGTCATCCCTTCTTCAATGCGGTCATCAATGCATTCTGCATAAAAGGACACTGTTTTTTCTATTTCGTAGTCAGGCAGTTCTGATAATCTACATTTTAATTTTTCCAAAAACTCAGATTTTGTCATTCTTAACATCCTCCTTAATGAAGTTGTATACTTGCATCACTTCTTGCCACTCAGCAACAAACTCTTGTATTTTGTTTCTACCCAAAGAAGTTATCTGATAATACTTTCTCAACCTGCCGTTATGTTCTATTGAATAGACGGTCAACATCCCGGAGGATTCCAGTCGTTTTAATATGGGGTATAAGGTTGACTCTGAAATTTCTATCAGAGGTGAGATATCTTTGATTAACTGATATCCGTAGGAATCTCCCTTAGTTAAAACTTTTAAAACACATATCTCTATCAGACCTCGTTTTAATTGTATATCCATATCGAATGCCTCCTTACATATAATACTATATGATACATTGTATCATATGTC